>ERZ1031467.569-NODE-569-length-11590-cov-10.423927_pt1 | contig 11590 bp, 10 predicted proteins | sample MGYA00517105_ERZ1031467 | MGnify/ENA primary metagenome ERZ1031467 (study PRJEB33719, sample SAMN04261155) | wastewater metagenome | biome: rural village; feature: human; material: feces | host: Homo sapiens | place: El Salvador | collected 2013-01-07 ...
GCATCTTTTTCGTATAAAATTTTGCCAGTATTAGCTTCGACAGCGATGGCATGTTTGGCTGCGGCATCATATCCTTTTTTCTTATCTGCTGCAAAAGTAGGGGCTACGCTTCCCAGACAGAGTAAGAAGGTCATCATAAGCGTAATCAGTTTTTTCATGGTTTGTTCCTTCATGTGTTTTGGATATTTATTATACCACATTTTGAGAGGAACTTAAGGTGTTGAGAAGGAGCTTTTACTTACAAGAATAATTTTTAAAGCAAGATAAAACTACCTTTTGATATCTAAAAGGTAGTTTTGTGTTTACTTGTTTCCTGTAAAGAAATTAACGATATGGTTCCACCAAACTTTTAAGAAGAAACTTTTCTTGATAGATTGGTTAGCTGTTACAGAAATTTGAGGTGGATCAGAGATGTAACCTGTTCCAACGAGATCCTTATCATCAAAGGTCGCTGTTCCAATAGTGTCATCTTTTTTGATAGGGGCTGTTATAGTTTTTGCTTTGATTTTAACAGCATCATTTTTGCTGTTTATTTTTTGAACGACTGTAAGGTCTGACTCGAGTTTAGCAGAGATGGTTTGACTGTCTCCATCGGCTACCTTAATATCATTTTTCTTGACGATTTGTCCCTTGGTGTTGAGGGTTTTGATTTTCCAGTTTTGAGTCACATAATCTAGCAACTCATTTGTGGCCGTGAATCTGGCTGCTTCATCTTCTCCGCCATTGTCCGCATTCATAACAACGGTAATTAAACTCATGCCATTTTCATTGGCGTGGGCTACAAAGGATGCCCCTGCAAGTTCAGTTGTTCCAGTCTTGAGTCCATCAACGCCTTCACGGTAGTTGTCTTGCCCCTCCAACATGTAGTTGTGCGTCGTTAATTTGTTGTTACCTTCGAAATCAGTTTCGGTTTGCTTGGTGATTTCAAGTACCTGAGGATAGTCTTTGATGAGGTGGTCTGCAATAATGGCAACATCTAGAGCACTCATAGTATTTTCGTCATCTGCTTTAGAGCCAGGATAGCGGTTATCCCCAAGGTATTTATTGTTTAGGCCAGAAGCGTTAAATAATTTAGCATCTGTAATGCCCCACTCTTTAAGTTGGGCTGTCATAGTGTCAACAAATGCACTCTCTGATCCTGAGATTTTTTCAGCTAGAGCAATAGCAGTACTGTTAGCGCTGGAAATGAGGGTGGCATCTAGGAGCTGTTTAACAGTGTATTTTCGGGAATCTAGTGGGACATTTGAAACTTCTGAATCAACTGTTAGGTTGAAAGGATAGTCTGAGATATCGACCTCAGTGTCCCAAGTAATTTTTCCTTGGTCAACTGCTTTATAGACCATGTAGGCTGTTAGGATTTTAGTCATTGAAGCCACACCATCAGGGGTAGTGGCGTCCTTTTCATAGAGGACTTTCCCTGTAGTTGCTTCGATAGCAATCGCATGTTTAGCGGAAACATTGAAGTCATCTGTCTGTTCTTGTGCTAGAGCAGGTGTTGCTAGGCCTAGTAAGATTAAGGCAATCATAATGATGTGTTGTAATTTTTTCATAGTCATTCCTTTGTCTCTCATAAGTGTTTATTATATCACAAAACGACTTAAATATCTGAGAGAAAGGGAGACTTGGGCGCTAACTTATGCCGGAGCTCTGCCATTTTTGACTATATTATGGTAAAATGAAAGTTATATCAAATGAATGACATAAAGTTGACCGGTTCGTTTTTTTAAGGGCTGGTCATGGATAAAAAGAGGGATCAAACATGGCTAAACAAACTTTTGAGATGACCTTTGCAGGACGCCCGCTTGTCGTTGAAGTTGGGCAGGTAGCCAAGCAGGCTAATGGTGCTGTCGTCGTGCGTTATGGAGATACAACGGTATTATCAACAGCTGTTATGTCTAAAAAGATGGCAACTGCAGATTTCTTTCCTTTACAGGTTAATTATGAGGAAAAAATGTATGCAGCTGGTAAGTTCCCGGGTGGCTTTAATAAGCGTGAGGGTCGTCCTTCAACAGATGCCACTTTGACTGCTCGCCTCATCGACCGTCCTATTCGTCCTATGTTTGCGGAGGGCTTTCGTAACGAAGTTCAAGTCATTAACACCGTCCTCTCTTATGATGAGAATGCTAGTGCTCCGATGGCGGCTATGTTTGGGAGTTCTTTAGCTCTTTCTATCTCTGATATTCCTTTCAATGGTCCAATTGCTGGGGTTCAAGTAGCCTATGCTGCAGAAGATTTCATCATCAATCCAAGTGCAGCGGATAAGGAAGTTTCACTTTTAGATTTGACAGTGGCAGGTACCAAGGAAGCTATCAATATGGTAGAGTCAGGTGCCCAGGAATTGTCTGAGGATATTATGTTGCAAGCACTCTTGAAGGGGCATGAGGCCATTCAAGAGTTGGTTGATTTCCAAAATTATATCGTTGCAGCTGTTGGTAAGGAAAAGGCTGAGGTTGAACTTCTACAAGTTGATGCTGATTTGAAAGTCGAAATCGAAACAGCTTATTATGATCAGTTAGCTAAGGCTGTTCAGGTGGAAGAAAAACTGGCGCGTGAAGCAGCAACTCAGGCTGTAAAAGAAGAAGTCCTCGCTTCTTATCAAGAACGCTTTGCAGAAGATGAAGATAAGGAAACCATTCTGCGTGATGTGGCAGAAATCCTTGAGCAGATGGAACATGCTGAAGTGCGTCGTCTGATTACAGAAGACAAGGTTCGTCCAGATGGTCGTCGTGTGGATGAAATCCGTCCTTTGGATGCAGAGATTGACTTTCTTCCTAAGGTTCATGGTTCAGGTCTCTTTACACGTGGTCAAACTCAAGCCTTGTCAGTTTTGACTTTGGCACCTATGAGTGATACACAACTTGTTGATGGTTTGGATCCAGAGTATAAGAAGCGTTTCCTTCACCACTATAATTTCCCTCAGTATTCAGTGGGTGAGACAGGGCGTTATGGTGCACCAGGTCGACGTGAAATTGGTCACGGAGCCTTGGGTGAACGTGCCCTTGCTCAGGTTCTCCCAAGTGTTGAAGAGTTCCCTTATGCTATCCGTTTGGTAGCAGAAGTCTTGGAGTCAAATGGTTCTTCCTCACAAGCTTCTATTTGTGCAGGAACCTTGGCGCTTATGGCTGGTGGTGTACCGATTAAGGCACCTGTTGCAGGTATTGCCATGGGACTTATCTCAGATGGTACTAACTACACTGTCCTAACTGATATTCAAGGTTTGGAAGATCATTTTGGAGATATGGACTTTAAGGTAGCTGGTACACGTCAAGGAATTACAGCTCTTCAGATGGATATTAAGATTTCGGGTATTACACCGGCCATTCTCGAAGAGGCTTTGGCTCAGGCAAAGGTAGCTCGTTTTGAAATTCTTGATGTTATTGAGTCAGCAATCGCTGAGCCACGTCCAGAATTGGCACCAACAGCACCTAAGATTGACAGTATTCAGATTCCTGTTGACAAGATCAAGGTTGTCATCGGTAAAGGCGGCGAAACTATTGACAAGATTATCGCTGAGACTGGTGTCACTATTGATATCGATGAAGAAGGTCTTGTTCAGATTTTCTCTAGTAATCAGGATGCTATTAACCGTGCTAAAGCTATCATCTCCGATCTTGTACGTGAAGCTAAGGTTGGAGAGGTTTACACTGTACCCGTTGTCCGTATTGAAAAGTTCGGTGCCTTTGTCCACCTTTTCAATAAGACAGATGCTCTCATCCACATCTCAGAACTAGCTTGGGAACGTACTGAGCATGTCGAAGATGTGGTTAAAGTTGGGGATCAAGTAACCGTTAAAATTATCAAAATCGATGAAAAAGGACGTATCGATGCCTCAATCAAGGCCTTGCTTCCTAAGCCTGAAAAACTTGATGATGGGGAAAATGGAGGAGAGCATCGTCACCGCCGTCGTTCTCATCATAAACCACGCCACCATAATGAAAGTGGTGAAGCACCGAAAAATCCTGATAAATCAGAAACGAAAGAACAGACAGAAGAATGACAGAAAATCAAGAATTGCAAGCTTTTGATGAAACTCTAAAAGAATTTTTAAAGGAACCAGACCACTTTTTAACCAGTCTGGCTTTGGTTAATCACCTACAACGTACTCCCGTCTTGGCTGCCCAAGACCTCTACGCAGTTGAAGTGGAAGGAAAGAAGGTTGTTCCTGTCTTCACCAATGAACAGGACCTACAATCTTTCCAAGCTACTCAAGAGAGTGCTCGAGAACAAACTTGGGTAGAACGTTCGAGCTTAGATGTTTTAACACAACTGGTTCAGGCAGAGCTTTTTGGTCTTGCTTTCAATTTAAAAGAGGATGGTGACTTCTCAAATACCACTCTTTTTGCAAGCAGTGAACTCATCCAGTTTATCAACTATTTCACTCAGACCCTTAATAATCTTTTGGGTGAGGAAAATCAAAAGGCAGATCCTAAAGATAAGATTTATCTTGTTCCAGCCTTCATTCACAAACGCGAGGAAGATGGCCAGGATGACCGTTTCTTTGCGACCATGTCGAATGCAGAGGGACAGAGATATGTGCCTGTGTTTACGAACTTAACGAGCTTTGCAAAATGGTACGGTAACGAGACTTTTGGCCTACCTTTCCGTAAGGCTAAAGGGACGATTTTGCAATGGCCACTGTCAGAAATTTACCAGCCTTCAACAGGTGAAAATGAGTTGGATAAGGTTCAAGGTATTGTCATCAATCCGTTTGATGAGCAGCCTGAGTTAGTCGACTGGTCTTATTTTGAAGGGGATAGCGAGTAGACCTAGTGTTGGTAGCTTTCCACTTTAAATAATAATAGAGCCACAGCAAACAATAATAACAATAATGATGTAAGGAGTGACCTAAATGGGTTGGTGGAAAGAAAGTATTGATATAGTAAAGAAAAATGACCCGGCAGCTCGGACGAGTCTAGAGGTTCTTTTAACCTACCCTGGATTAAAAGCCTTGGCTGCCCATCGTATCTCACATTTTCTCTGGCGCCACCATTGTCGACTCTTAGCGCGTATGCATAGTCAGTTTTGGCGCTTTTGGACTCAGATTGAGATTCACCCAGGGGCTCAGATTGCTGAAGGTGTCTTTATTGACCATGGCTCTGGCCTTGTCATTGGTGAGACAGCTGTTGTGGAGAAGGGCGCTATGCTTTACCACGGTGTCACTTTAGGTGGTACTGGTAAAGATGTCGGAAAACGTCACCCAACCGTTCGTGAGGGTGCCCTAGTTTCAGCCCATGCTCAGGTCATAGGCCCTATTGAGATTGGAAAGAATGCTAAGGTGGGGGCGGCAGCCGTGGTTGTTGCAGATGTCCCAGAAGATGTTACAGTCGTTGGTGTTCCTGCTAAGGTTGTGCGTGTTCATGGTCAAAAGGATGAAGAAGTTATCCACGATATTGAAGAAGGACGTGAATACTATAGCGAAAAGCTAGAAGATCTTCTAAAAGCAGCTAGCTTCCACTCATCACGTCTATAAGGAAAGGAAACGATGAAACTCTTTAGTTCAAAGGTGACTCGATTGACGGTCGTGGGTCCTCTTGCTCTTGTTTACATTGCTTTACATAGAGCAGACTATAGCATGGCCGCCTTATGGTTTTGCATTGCTCTGTTATGGGCCGGTCTTGTTTTTAAGCAACGACACAAGTGAGATTTGAGTAATGAAAAAATTCTTCAAGGACAATCCTTTTTTGGTCTTCTATATAGTTGGGAGTTTTCTTTCAGCTATGTCTCTCTTGGCTCAAGGTCAGCTAGTTGCGGCTATTTGGATTATCATTCTCGTTATACTCTTGTGTTTGTACCTAAACCATATCAAGGATAAAAAATAGTTTCCAGTTAATTGAAAGGAATCTCAAGTGATTAAAATTTATGATACGATGACACGTTCGCTCCGTGATTTTGTACCTTTGACAGAAAATGTTGTCAATATGTATGTCTGCGGACCAACAGTTTACAATTACATTCATATCGGAAATGCCCGTTCAGCAGTAGCTTTTGATACTATTCGTCGTTATTTTGAGTATTGTGGCTACACAGTCAACTATATTTCCAACTTTACGGATGTAGATGATAAGATCATCAAGGCAGCCAATGAAGCTGGTATTTCAACTAAGGAATTGTCGGACAAGTTTATCGCGGCCTTTATGGAAGATACCGGACAACTTGGCATCAAACCAGCGACACAAAATCCACGTGTTATTAACTACATGGATGAAATCATTGCATTCGTGTCAACCTTGGTTGACAAAGGATTTGCCTATGTCTCTGAAGGTGATGTTTACTTCCGAGTAGCTAAGTCAAACAACTATGCTAAATTGGCTAACAAGACCTTGGAAGATCTTGAAATTGGTGCAAGCGGACGTACGGATGCTGAAACAGAACGTAAGGAAAATCCTCTAGATTTTGCCCTTTGGAAAGCTGCTAAAGAGGGAGAAGTTTCTTGGGATAGCCCATGGGGACCTGGTCGTCCTGGTTGGCACATCGAATGTTCTGTTATGGCGACTGAAATCCTTGGAGATACTATCGATATTCATGGTGGAGGGGCAGACCTTGAGTTTCCACACCATACCAATGAAATTGCCCAATCCGAAGCCAAAACTGGCAAGACCTTTGCTAACTACTGGATGCATAATGGTTTTGTCAATGTGGATAATGAAAAAATGTCAAAATCCTTGGGTAACTTCGTGACCGTTCATGATATGCTTCAAACGGTTGATGGTCAAGTGCTTCGCTTCTTCCTAGCAACACAACAGTATCGTAAACCAATTAACTTTACAGAAAAAGCTATCCATGATGCTGAAGTCAATCTTAAGTATTTGAAAAATACCCACAGTCTTCCGTTGACAGAACAGGTGAATCAAGCTGAGTTGCAAACTTATCTTGACGCCTTCCAAGAAGCTATGGATGATGATTTTAATACGGCAAACGGAGTGACTGTTCTGTTTGACATGGCTAAATGGATTAATTCAGGCAATTATGATCAAACCGTTAAGGATGCTTTTGAAAAAATGCTCCAAGTCTTCGGTATTGTTTTCGAAGAAGAAGTCCTTGATGAAGATATCGAAAAACTCATTGAAGAGCGTCAAGTGGCGCGTGCCAACAAGGATTTTGCGACAGCAGACCGCATTCGCGATGAGTTGGCTGCTCAAGGTATCAAACTTCTTGATACCAAGGAGGGCGTGAGGTGGACACGTGACTAAACATCTTGATGTCAACCTTATTAATGGTATTGCTCTCGCTTTTGAGGGAGATGCTGTTTATTCCTTGTACATTCGCCGTCACCTGATTTTTCAAGGTCAGACCAAGCCAAACCAACTGCACCGTCTAGCTACACGCTATGTTTCAGCTAAGGCCCAGGCTAGTCTCATTGAAAAAATGCTGGAGCAAGAGCTTTTGACTGAAAAAGAGCTAGACATCTATAAACGAGGTCGTAATGCGAATAGCCATACCAAGGCTAAAAATACAGATGTTATTACTTATAAAATGTCAACAGGCTTCGAAGCAGTCATGGGCTATCTTCATATGACAGAGGATATCGCTCGCTTAGAGGAACTGATTGCTTGGTGTATTGACGAAGTTGAAAAAGAAATCTAAAAATTCTGCCGAGAGCAGGATTTTTTGTTATTTAAAGGCTATAAAAATTGTAACAGTTAGCCGGAGTTTCAACATTTAGATTATTTGAGAATCAAAGTAATTCAGCGTCTTGATAATGAAAAATAAGACGAAACTAATATTTAGCACCTTGAAAATGAGAAAGTTAAGGGATGTCTGACACGTGTAAAACCCCGATATAATAGCGTTTTTTAATAAAACTAATTTGACAGAAAGTAAAAAAAAAGTCTATAATATTAGTAAATGAGGCCATCTAAAAAATGAGGAGGTGAATGGAAATAGCTAAGAAAAAAGTTTTCTATACAACTTTTGCTGCTTTGATTTTATCTAGCTTTACGCTTCAAACAGGTAAAGCAGATGAGGTTCAGGTAAAACCTGATGAAGCTAAAATAGATTATGTTAATAGTGAGGCACCGGCTCCAGTTGCTCCTCAGGCTGATTTTTCTTCAGTAGGAGCTAAGGCAGAGTCAGCGAGTCAAGTAAGTTCAGTAGTGACCTCAACGTCACTGATGGTTGTCTCTTCAAGTGAGACAGATGAGGGGCTTCTTGAGGTACATTCTCAAGTTGATATCGTGGAGACTAGTGTTTCTACGACGACACCTCATTCAGAAGAGGCTCGTGCCCAGGCTTTTGGTGAGGATCGATCAGTAGCGGCATCTGAACGAGGAGATGCAAACCCAACATCTGATTCTGAACAAGCAAAACCAAATATTGTGCTTACTTATGATAAGTCTCATGAGGCTACAGCGACTGCAGAGTCTCAAGCTGTGACTTCAATGTATAAGAGTGAAAGCACACTATACACATCTGAACTTGCTGGAAATACACATGCAGTTATAGAAAAATCAGAGTATTCTTCACTGGATTCTCATACGACATCTGTAAGTGCGACTCCTACTAGCCAAGCTATTGCAACTTCTGAAGTCGCTTCTGAGTCTGCAAGCACTGCAAGCTCTCTTGCATCTACGGCTCCAGAAACGAGTCAGTTAAATAATAATTCAGAAGATAGCTTAACTGTCCTTACGGTTGGCTGGAAAGATTCATCATCAACTTCTGAGGTCTTTGAAACTTCTGTAGTGGTTTCTATGTTGCAAAGTGAGAGTTTGACCTATTCGTCAGAGGTAACCTTTACGGATGGACTTACTTCAGAAATCTTAGCAACTCCAATCACTTCTGAAGTTTATACCGTTGTTCCAAAACGAGACAGTACTGGAGCGCTTCTTGAAGATCAACCTGCTGTTACAGGGAATACAGATATTCTTTATTTAGCACGTGGTGAAATCTTTAACGTCAACTTTGATGTTAACAAGATGGAAGGTAAGAAGATTAAGGGCCTTAATCTAGTCCTTGATGGCAAACAAATTCATCACAGTTACTTTGTTGAAGGAACTCTGGATGAGGTCAATGCTGGTTTGAGTGCCTACCATTTGGCAGAGCAAACAACTGGTATTCATAAAATGACCTTTGAGTTGATTGATACGAATAACAATATTCATTACCTGACACAGACTTTTAGCGTCTTCAATGAAGGCGAGCGTCCAGTGACACCGGATAGTTACCGTAGGAATCAGTATTCATCAACAACGACAACAACGACTGTACCGGTTACTTATAATACCAGTGCAAATAGCTACACTGAAACAGCCAATCATATACAAGCTACGGCTGTTAATGAGTTGGCTGAGACAACTAGAGCGCTAACACAGCAATTGGCAGAACAAATTGCTGAGGTTTTGAGTGGTTGGTCTTCAGCGATTTCTGGAAATAGTTCAACAAGCGCAGGTTCAATTGATATCTTCCAAGCAGCAGGTAAAACCATTACTCAAGCTGCGAGAAAGATTGCAGAATCAATCTCAGATCCAGATACAATTGGTAAGCAAGCTTTGGCTGCTGCAACTGTTGTTCTCGTTCTTCTAGTGCTTTACCTAGCAGCAATTACATTTATTTAACATGCTTTGCCCTCGTAAGAGGGCTTTTTTTATGATAGAATTAGCTTATGAAAACAACTAAAGAATCAAGTCTAGACATTGTTTATGGTGTGCATGCCGTAACAGAGAGTCTGGAAGCAAATACTGGTAATAAACTCTATATTCAAGATGATCTTCGAGGGAAAAATGTTGATGCTATTAAGGCTTTGGCAGCTGAAAAGAAGGTTTCCATCTCTTGGACACCTAAGAAAACCCTGTCTGATATGACAGGTGGAGCTGTGCATCAAGGTTTTGTTCTTCGTGTGTCAGAGTTCGCTTATTCTGAACTCTCAGTTATTATGGATAAGGCTGAACAAGAGGAGAATCCTCTAGTCCTCATTTTAGATGGACTCAACGATCCTCATAACTTTGGTTCTATCCTACGTACAGCTGATGCTACTCAGGTGACAGGAGTTATTATTCCTAAGCATCGTGCTGTGGGGGTAACACCTGTCGTTGCCAAGACATCAACAGGGGCTGTGGAGCATATTCCCATTGCCCGAGTGACCAATCTTAGCCAAACTCTTGATAAGCTTAAAGAAGCAGGCTTCTGGGTATTTGGTACGGATATGGATGGCACCCCATCTCATAAATGGAACACAGCTGGAAAGGTTGCCCTTATCATTGGTAATGAAGGTAAGGGAATCTCTGCTAACATCAAGAAACAAGTGGATGAGATGATTACTATTCCTATGAGTGGTCATGTGCAGAGCCTTAATGCCAGTGTGGCAGCTGCAGTTCTCATGTATGAAGTTTATCGAAACCGATTGTAACTATGAAAAAAAGAATACTTCTAGTTGATGGTTATAATATGATTGCCTTTTGGCAAGAAACCCGTCAACTCTTTAAGACCAATCAGCTTGATCAAGCTCGTGAAACCTTGCTTCGTAAGCTCAATCATTATGCTAACTTTGAACATATTGATATTATCTGTGTATTTGATGCTCAGTTTGTTCCAGGGAGCCGTCAGCGTTATGATCAGTATCGTATCAGTGTTATTTTTACTGAGGAAGATGAGACAGCAGATAGCTATATTGAGCGCGCAGCGGCTGAGATGAATACTGTTCAAAATCTAGTTGAAGTAGCAACTAGTGACTTAAATGAACAGTGGGCTATCTTTTCACAAGGAGCTTTACGTGTTTCGGCGCGTGAGTTGGAAGAGCGTGTCAATACCGTTAAGTCTGACCTAGACAAGATGTCGGCACATATTGACTTAAAGACACCAAAACTACGTCCTTGGGACGATGCACAATTAGGGAAATTACAGGACCTTTTAAATGAAATAGAATAGAGGGATATATGACATTTAATATTTTGACAGATTCCACAGCAGATCTAGATGAAAAATGGGCTCAGGAGAATAAGGTAGAGCTCGTTGGTTTGACCATCACGCTTGATGATATTGCCTATGAGACCGTTGGCCCTAACCGTTTAACGAGTGACCGTCTCTTAGAACGTATGCAAGAAGGCAGTCAGCCAACCACAAGCCAGGTGAATGTTGGTCAATTTGAAGAGGTTTTTCGTCGTCATGCTAAAAATGGTGATGCTCTTCTCTATATTGCCTTCTCATCAGTGCTTTCAGGTACTTATCAAAGTGCTGTTATAGCGCGTGACATGATTTTGGATGAATACCCAGAAGCTATCATTGAGATTGTAGATACCCTGGCGGCAGCAGGTGGGGAAGGTTATCTTTCTATTTTGGCGGCAGCAGCTCGTGACCAAGGTAAGAGCTTATCTGAAACGAAAGCCATGATTGAGGACATTCTGCCACGTTTACGGACCTATTTCTTAGTTGATGATCTCTACCATCTCATGCGTGGGGGTCGCCTTTCTAAGAGCTCAGCCATTATTGGTAGTTTGATTAATATCAAACCCCTTCTTTGGTTGGACGCTTCAGGCAAGTTGGTTCCTCTGGCCAAAATCCGTGGACGTAAAAAAGCCATTAAAGAAATGGTCCTACAAGCTACCCAGGATATTGGACATAGCACAGCAATTGTCGCTTATGCCAATGATATTGAAGC
>ERZ1031467.571-NODE-571-length-11584-cov-4.712204_pt1 | contig 11584 bp, 7 predicted proteins | sample MGYA00517105_ERZ1031467 | MGnify/ENA primary metagenome ERZ1031467 (study PRJEB33719, sample SAMN04261155) | wastewater metagenome | biome: rural village; feature: human; material: feces | host: Homo sapiens | place: El Salvador | collected 2013-01-07 ...
GGTGAGAAGAAGACAAAGTCGTCTCCGCCTACCATCGGCACCCAATCGGGATAAGTAGTGCGTATAATCGGGAAATAGAACATGTCCACCACCTTGCCGTGCAGGAATGTAGAATATCCTGTACCGAACGGCACGAAGTCGGCCACGCTAAACGGAGTGGAGGCATCGAAGATGAGTCCGTAGAACAGGCAGTCGATAAGATTGCCTGCCGCTCCAGCCAGTATCATAGCCAGACATACCACATAGCCACGGCTGTACAATCCGGTCTTTACGACACGCCAGATGTACCATGATATAGCTCCGATGGCGAATGTGCGGAATAGCGACAACACAAGCTTGTTGAAGAATGTCATTCCGTATGCCATTCCGTTGTTCTCGATAAACTCTATATAGAACCAGTCGGTAATTCGTATTGCCTCGCCCAACGTCATATTGATCTTGACCTCTATCTTTATGATCTGGTCGACGATGAGTATCAGAGCCACGATGACTACGGCAAGCCATCCGTTGGTGATGTACTTCTTTTTGTTTTCCATATTATTTCTTTCGTGCATTCTTCGACTCGACACTCAAGGTGGCGTGAGGCACGATACGTAGTCTTTCCTTAGGAATAAGCTGACCTGTAATACGGTCGATTCCGTAGGTTTTGTTCTCGATACGCACAAGTGCCGCCTCAAGTCCCTGGATGAACTTCTGCTGACGGTTGGCCATCTGTGCTATCTCCTCCTTCGACTGCGAAGCGCTACCCTCTTCGAGCGCCTTGTATGTTGGCGAAGTGTCCTCTACCCCATTGCCGTCAGCATTCATAAGCTGTTGCATCATAGAGTTGAAGTCGCGGCGTGCCAAGCGAAGTTTTTCGTTTATAATGTTCTTGAATTCCTGTAGTTCCTCGTCAGAGTAACGTAATTTTTCTGCCATAGTTGTTAGGATTGTTAGTGGGATGATAAGGTTGTGTGTTAAAAAATGCAGTCGGGTGCGACCTGCTGAGCCGCACCCTTCTGCCTCTGTTTATGTTTAAGCCTTAACTATCTTTATGTTTATCATGAAGTCGTCGATTTCGGTAGCTATGCCGTCGTTGTCGGCGAGCGTAATGTCGAGAGCGAGAACCTGCGACTGTATATAGTCAGCAAATCCTGCCACGGCCTTCTCCACCTTCTCGTTGGGAGCGAGAGTCACGTGGATTCGGTCGGTAATCTCGAGCCCGGTCTCCTTGCGGAGGTTCTGTATGCGTGAGATAAGCTCACGTGCCATACCCTCGTTGCGCAGCTCGTCGTTGAGTTCTATCTCAAGAGCCACGGTCAGCTTGCCCTCGTTGCTTACGAGCCATCCAGGAATGTCCTCCGAGATAATCTCTACGTCGGCAGCCTCTACCTCTACGGCGTTGCCTTCTACCTCTACAGCTATCTTGCCGTTGGCTTCGAGCTCGGCAATCTGTTCCTGGTCGAGAGCCGACATAGCAGCAGCAATACCCTTCATGAGCTTGCCGAACTTCTTGCCCATGGTGCGGAAGTTGCACTTCACCTTCTTTACCAATACGCCCGAGCCCTCTACGAAGCGAAGCTCCTTGACGTTAACCTCTGAGAGGATAAGGTCCTTGACAGCCTCGATGTGGCGGCGCTGTTCGTCGTCAACAGCAGGAATCATGATGGCCTGAAGCGGCTGGCGCACAGCTATGTTCACCTTCTTGCGCAGAGCGTGAACCATAGAAGTAATCTTCTGTGCCATACCCATGCGCTCCTCAAGTTCGCGGTCGATGAGCTGCTCGTCGGCAACGGGGAACTTGGCGAGATGTACTGATGTTGTACCCTCAAGCTGAGCTGCGCCCAGGTCGCAGAAGAGCTGGTCGGCAAAGAACGGAGCGAACGGAGCGAGGAGCTTGGCTACTGTTGTCAGACAGGTGTAGAGAGTCTGATAAGCAGCAAGCTTGTCCTGCGACATCTCCTTGCCCCAGAAACGTTTGCGGTTCAAACGTACATACCAGTTGGAGAGGTCGTTGTTGACGAAGTCCTCGATGAGTCGGCCTGCACGGGTCGGGTCATAGTTCTCCATCTCCTTCTGCACGCCCTTGATGAGAGTGTTGAGTACAGAGAGTACCCAGCGGTCAATCTCCGGACGCTCTGCCACGGGCACCTGAGCTGCCTCTGTGTCGAAAGCGTCAACATTGGCATAGCCCGAGAAGAACGAGTATGTATTATATAATGTGCCGAAGAACTTGCGACGTACCTCGTCAACTCCCTTCTCGTCGTACTTGAGGTTGTCCCAAGGCTCCGAGTTGGTCATCATGTAGAAGCGTACGGCATCGGCTCCATACTTCTCAATCTGGTCGAACGGATTGACTGCGTTGCCCAAGTGCTTTGACATCTTGTTGCCCTTAGCGTCGAGAACGAGACCTGAAGAGATGACGTTCTTGAATGCTACCGAGTCGAACACCATTGTTGCGATGGCATGCAGGGTGAAGAACCATCCACGTGTCTGGTCTACGCCCTCGTTGATGAAGTCGGCAGGATAGAACTTAGGAGCGATGGCGAAGCCTTCGTATGTGCTGTTGACAAGAGCCTTGCGGTCTTCCTCTGTGCCGCGCGACATCTCACCCTCGAACGGATAGTGGAGCTGTGCGTAAGGCATAGAGCCTGAGTCAAACCAAACGTCGATAAGGTCGGCCTCGCGATGCATAGGCTTGCCCTCGTCGTTTACAAGTACTATATAGTCTACGTAAGGACGATGGAGGTCGATGCGGTCGTAGTTCTCCTTAGAGTAGTCGCCCGGTACGAAGCCCTTGTCCTTCATCGGATTGCTCTTCATAACGCCGGCTGCTACCGACTTCTCTATCTCGGCATACAGCTCTTCGAGCGAACCGATGCACTTCTCGCCACGGTTCTCGTCGCGCCAGATAGGCAGCGGTGTTCCCCAGAAGCGTGAGCGTGAGAGGTTCCAGTCGTTGAGGTTCTCAAGCCAGTTGCCGAAACGTCCTGTACCTGTCGACTCCGGCTGCCAGTTGATGGTCTTGTTGAGTTCTACCATACGCTCCTTGCGTGCCGTGTCCTTGATAAACCAGCTGTCGAGCGGATAGTAAAGGATTGGCTTGTCTGTACGCCAGCAATGGGGATAGTTGTGTACGTGCTTCTCGGTCTTGAATGCCTTGCCCTCCTGCTTCAGTTCGTAGCAGAGCACAACGTTGAGGTCCTCGGCCTTTTCAGAAGCCTTCTTGTCCCAAACGCCGTCCTTATTGAACTGTGGGTCGTAGGCGTTCTTCACGTAGTCGCCTGCATGATGGCCGTACTTATCTGAGTCGACGCAAGCCTTGACAAAGTTGGCGTCAAGCTCTTCCAAGAGGTAGAACTTGCCCTGGAGGTCAACCATCGGGCGTGTCTCGCCCTTCTTGTTGATAAGGTAGAGTGCCGGAATGTTGGCATCCTTAGCCACCTTGGCGTCATCAGCACCAAATGTAGGAGCAATATGTACGATACCAGTACCGTCGTCGGTTGTCACGTAGTCGCCAAGGATTACGCGGAAAGCCTCACTCTCCATCTCAACGAACTTGTCGCGGCCGTCTTCGCCCATGAATACCTTCTCAGGATGAGCCTCGGCATATTCTGTAACAAACTTCGGAGCGAAGTCGTCAACCTTCTCACATGGCTTCACCCACGGCATAAGCTGCTCGTAGTGCATTCCCTCGAGTTCTGTGCCCTTGAAGTGGCCTGTAATGCGCCATGGGCACATCTTCTTCTCCTTGTCAAACGGAGCCAGCTCGCCCTCCTTGCACTCCTGCTCAGGCTTCAAGTAAGCCTTAACGAGGTTCTCAGCCATAATGATGGTGATAGGCTCACCATTATATAGATTGTATGTCTCAACCGAAACGTAGTCGATCTTCGGACCAACGCAGAGCGCAACGTTCGAAGGCAAGGTCCACGGAGTTGTAGTCCATGCCACGAAGTAAGGCTTGCCCCACTTTGTCCACTCTTCCTTCGGGTCGCGGATGAGGAACTGCACGGTAGCGGTCAGGTCCTTCACGTCGCGATAGCAACCAGGCTGGTTGAGCTCGTGCGACGACAGTCCGGTACCTGCGCCCGGCGAGTACGGCTGAATGGTGTAGCCCTTGTAGAGCAGGCCTTTGTTGTAGAGCTGCTTGAGGAGCCACCACAGAGTCTCAATATACTTGTTGTCGTATGTGATGTACGGATGGTCGAGGTCGACGAAGTAGCCCATCTCCTCGGTCAGCTTGCGCCACTCGGCTGTAAACATCATCACATTCTCACGACACTTATGGTTGTATTCCTCGGTAGAGATATACTTCTCCGAAGCCTTGTTGTCGATATCCTTCTTTGTGATACCAAGCTCCTTCTCTACGCCAAGCTCTACAGGGAGTCCGTGTGTGTCCCATCCCGCCTTGCGGTGAACCTGGAATCCCTGCATGGTCTTATAGCGATTGAATGTGTCCTTAATGGCGCGTGCAAGAACGTGGTGAATGCCCGGATGACCGTTGGCTGAGGGAGGTCCCTCAAAGAATACGAACTGCGGACAGCCTTCGCGCTCGTCGATAGACTTGTGGAAGACGTCGTCAGCCATCCACTTGTCCAAAACTTCCTTGTTGGTTTCTACAAGATTGAAACCCTTGTGTTCAACAAACTTGTTTGACATTTTGTATTTAACGTTTTGTATTTATTTTCCTCAGAAATGTTATAACGGATGCAAAGTTAATGAAAAATGAGGATATACGTGCGATATTGAATGTAAAAATCTTGCCACTTTGCCTTAATAGTTGTATTTTTGCGGTCAACAATCAAATCGGTTACCTATGAACATTGAAGAAGTCAGATATTTTGCGTTGTCATTACCTGGGGTGACAGAAGACCAGCCCTTTGGCGACGACAACATAACATTCCGTGTCGAGGGCAAGATTTTCATGTGCCTTTGGCTTGGAGGGGGCAAATATAATATCGACGAAACGATGCTGAGATTTGCCTGCAAACTCGCTCCCGAACGAAACGAGGAACTGCGCGAGCAATATTCAGCCATCATGCCTGCGTTCCATTGGAACAAGACTCATTGGAGCGACGTGTTTTTCGAGCAATTGGATACAGACGTTGTCGAGTCCATCATACGAGAGTCGTACGGAGTGATTGTCAGTAAGTTGCCAAAATCCGTTAGAGTAAAATACCAATCATGCAACAGCAATTTGTAGAGACCATAAAGATAGCAAACGGCAAGCCTTCTAACCTGCCTTATCACCAGGCAAGGATGGAGCGTACCATACGCCATTTCTTCCCCAATCTTGCCCTTCGGTCCATGCCTTGTCTGGAGAAGTTGATAGCAGCCAGCGACAATATGGCGCTTGTCAAGGCTCGTGTAGTATATGGCGCAGACGGAGTGGAGCTTATAGAATACGCCCCCTACTCCATGCGAACAATCAGCTCTTTGCAGGTGGTCTGCGACGACACAATCAGCTACAGCTACAAGAGTTGCGACCGCTCTCAACTCAACGCTCTGGCTGCCAAGAAAGGCGATTGCGACGAAATCATAATTGTCAAGAACAATCTTGTCACAGACACATCCTTCACCAATCTTGCCATATCCGACGGCAACTGCTGGCTTACTCCACGTCAGCCCCTACTCCTTGGCACCAAACGAGCCAGTCTCTTGGACCAAGGGTTCATTAAGGAGGCGGACATTACCGCATACGACCTGAAACGGGCTGAACGCGTAAGGCTGTTTAATGCCATGATAGATTTCGGAGAGAGAGAGGTTGAGACCAAGAATATAAAATGGTAATGATTTTAGATTTCACTCTTGTGCTTGTCAAATACTATCCAGTACAGCACGGGCAGAATGGTGGCTATGAGCACCATCGAGATGAGCGTACCGAAGAATATGACGGCTCCCATGGGCGACCATAGCGTGTTGTTCTCTATCATCATAGGCAATACGCCTACTGAAGCGGCTGCCGATGTGAGGAAGATAGGGCGCATACGACGTTCGCCAGCCTGGAAGGCGGCCTCTCTTACAGAGAGTCCCTTGTCACGACGGAGTTCCTCGGCATAATCGAGCATTATGATGCCGTTTCTCACCAGAATACCCATTAGGCTCACCACGCCCAAGATACAGGTAAGACTCACGTCAAAGCCCGTAACAAGGAGTCCTATAGCAGCTCCGAATATGCAGAGCGACATGGAGGACAGATTGACCAAAGCCAGACTGATGCGCTTGAAATGGAAGAGCAGAATGAAGAATATTATCAATACCGCTATCATCACGCCTGAGGTGACCTGTGGCATGGTTTCGGCATCCTTCTCTGCCATTCCGCCAATATTCCAGTCAAGGTCGGTATCGAGCTGTAGTTTCGAAACTTCCTGCTTCAGCTCGTTTGCCAATTTGTTGGCATTATAGCCTCTCAACGGTTCGCCTATGACGGAGATGGTGCGCACACCATTACGACGTACTATGCTGCCATCGTGCCAGTCGGGCGAAATCTTTGCCAACTGGCGGAGTGGAACGCTTGAGGTTCCGCCCATAACGGGTATGTATTCGTTGGCAAGGTTGCTGTCATTCTCCGATTTCAGCACCATCTTTACCGGATAATCGCCCTCCCATAGAGTTGACATCGGGATGCCATCGCCAAAATGAATGGCAAGATCGGCAGAGAGTAGGGTCTTGTTCACACCCAACCGGTTTGCCTCTGTAGCATCAGGAGTTACTCTTATGCCCGGCAAAGGCTCCTCGTAGTTGGTGCGAATCAGATTTATTCCTTCTATATTATGCATGCAGGCAGCAATCTTCTTGGCTGCGGCTTTCAAATCGCTTATGCTGTCGCCACTCACTCTTACTTCTATTGGGTAAGTGGCGTTGTTGTAATCCATCTGCTTGAAGCGTATGTAGCAGTCGGGGAAGTAGTTGGAGTAGCGGTCGGCATAACGGTCGAGCACATCTTCGGTAGCATCATTATCCACAGTATTCACGATGAACTGCGCAAAGTTGGGACCGCCTATCTGCGGAGCATAGGTGGTATGGAAACGGGGCGAACCCTGACCTATAAATGTGGTTACGGCTGTCACCTGCGGGTCGTGCTGCAAGATGTGGGCCATCGAATCAGCCACTTGTGCCGTCTTCTCTGCGGTAGTTCCATTGGGAAGATAGAACTCCACGGCAAACTGGTTTCTTTCGGCAATAGGCATCATTCGTTGCGGAAGCTTTACGAAGATAATGGCTCCTATGCCCACCAGGGAAACACCCACGACAAGAGTGGTGCGAGGAAAGGCGAAACAACGTTTCAGCAGCCATGTATAGCCCGTCTGCAGATAGTCGAGCGGCTTCTTACGGGCGTTGGGCTTAGGCTTGCTGCTTATGCCCTCATGAATCACCATATATTGCATATAAGGCGTTAGCAGCAACGAGACCGTAAGCGAGATGCTCAGAATGATGAACATGGCCCATGGGAACGACTTCACGAAATCGCCCATATCGCCATGCATGGTGAAGAGGAAGGGGAAGAAGGTGAGCGAGATGCTGAGCGTAGCCGAGAGCACGGACAGGAAGAACTCTCGTGGGGCGGCTATGGCTGCATGCCAGCGCGACATTCCGTGTCCCAACTTCTCCATATAATTGTCTATTATCACCACAGAATCATCCACAACCATACCCAAGGTCACGATTAGGGCAGCCAGGGTGACGGTATTCAGTTCCATACCGAAAATATAGAATATTCCTACTGAGGAGAATATGGTGATAGGTATGCTTAGGGCTGAAACCTCTGCCACACGACGCGGCATGAGCAGGATGACCACTACGATGACAGATATTACAGATATGAGCAATTCACGCAGGAAGTTGATAACAGACTCGCTTACCACCTTGCTCTGGTCGGTAATGGTATTGATGTGTACGTCGTCGGGCAAAGTCTGCTCAAACGTCTCCATAGCCTTGTGCACGTCTCTACCCATCTTTACTATGTCGTTGCCCGGTCGCATCTCAATGGAAAGGAGCACGCATTTGTTGCCGTTACTCTTGATGTATTTGCTCAGCTTTGGATATTCTCTTTTTATCGAGGCAATATCCTTCAAGCGCACGATGTTGCCTTTCATGTCGGAATAGACTATCTGTTCTGCCACATCACGCTCGTTGTTGTACGAGTCTGTGATGTGTATGGGCAGGTTCAGATTGGCCTGCTCCAGACTTCCACTAACAGTAGTAAAGCCTTGCAGGGCAAGATCGTTCAGAATCTTGTACGGACCGATACCGTATCTTGCCAGCTTGTTCTGGTCAAGGCAGATGCTTATCTGCTCGTTCTGCAGTCCGTAGGTGCGGAGGTTGGAGATAGCATCTATACGTCGCAGACGGTCCTTCAGCCGGTCGATATAGGTATTCAGTTCGCGATAGGTCTTCTGCTTGCTTTCAATCGTGATGAGCAAGGCCGATGTGTCGGCTATGTCATCCACAGCCTGCAAGGCAAGAACGCCCGACGGCAGGGAGGCTTTGAAGGCTTGCAGTCCATGCTTGAACTTGCTCCAGAAGGCATCCCTATCCTCCACGTCGTCGTTGAGTTCGAGGAATACTATCAGCATTCCGTCCTTGCTTTGGGTGTAGGTCTTCTTCTTATTCACCTCCTTGTATCCGAAGATGAAATTCTCCAAAGGCTTTGCCACACGCTCTTCCACCTCGTCTGACGTAGCACCCGGATATATAGCTACGCAGGCACCCTGGCGGATGGTGAATTGTGGCATCTCCTGCTTTGGCATTATGCAGATGCCCAACATACCCACGAAAACGAGCATACCCATAAGCAATATCACGATATTGTGATTGCACATGGCTGCCTCTATGAACGAGCGCTTGATAATGCGGTTGGGCTTTCGCGTTATGCGTGCCTTGATGTGGTCGCGAAGGGCCGTGTCCTTCTTTGGCTTTTTTGTATCTTGATCCATTTCCTTGCTCTCCACTCTTTATCGGTTGCCATTCTTGCCGGCATCCACTTTCATTCCTTCTGAAACCTTCTGCTGACCGTTTATTATGACTTTGTCGCCAGCCTTAAGTCCCGAAAGAATGATGACGCCATCGCCATCAAAATCGCCTATGGTTACGGGTTGCTGGTGAGCCTTGCCGTCCACTACAGTCCATACGAATCGTGAGTTGTCTACATCAAGCTCTATGCTTTGTGGAGGCAATATGATGTGAGACGATGTGGTTGCACGACCCTCTATATGGGCGTTGCACACCATGCCGGGCAGCAGACGGCCCTGCGGATTGGTAATGCCCACCTTGACGTCGTAAGTGTGCGAGATAGGGTTGGCATCAATTCCTTTCTCTGAAATGGCGCCATAGAATACAGCCCCACCAAGAGCCGCTACCGTCAGCTTCACCTTGTCGCCTACATGGAGATGGGAGATTTCTGCTTCTGGCACAGAAACCTTGGCGTTGACTTGGGCTACATTGGCTATTTTCAGCACCGGCTGACCTGGAAGTACGTAGGTACCAATATCTACGCTTTTGGCAGCTATGACACCAGCAAATGGAGCCGTAATGGTAGTATGCGAAAGCTGTTGACGGGCTATGCTTTCAGCAGCCTTAGCCTGCTCCAGCTTGCTTTCTATCTCCACCCATTTTATATCGGATATAGTACCCGAATTATGTAGTGGGAGAAATCTGCGGTAGGCATCTTCCGCCTGTTTTAGAGTCGTAAGAGTGGCCCTATGTGCTTCCTTGACGGTTGTCGGGTTAATAGTGGCAAGCAGCTGTCCCTTGCCTACTCTGTCTCCTTCATCCACTCGAATGGAAGTTATGTTACCGGCAATTTCAAAGCTAAGTGTCGAACCGGTCTTTTCCTCGATGGTTCCCACATAGTCTTTCGCCCCTCCAAGGCTTGTGTTTCCTACGGTGAGCGTCTCTACCTTTACGTCTTTCTTTTCAGTCTTTTTGACTTTTTCTGCGCATCCCGTCAGTATCTGACTACTGATAAAGAATGTGATAAGCAATCCTATAATACCATCTTTCCTTTTCATGTCAATTTCAAATAGTTATGATTCTGCAAAGATAAACATTTTGATGATTGCAAGTCAATTTCATTTGTTAAAATTGTTCATCTCTTTGAAAGCTGTCCACACAATAGGAATCGTCACGACGAGAGAGATGAGGTCGCTCACAGCCTGACAGATCTCCACTCCCAACAGTCCGAAGCAATGGGGCAGGATGATGATGAGAGGAATAAAAAACAATCCCTGGCGTGAGGCTGCAAGTATATTGGCTCGTATCGTCTTTCTGCATGTCTGCATCATCATGTTCGCCATCAGCATAAAACTGCATGCAGGGAAAACAATCATCTGATAGCGTAACGCAGGAATGCCTATAGCTATCACGTCCGGATCGTTGCGGAACAAAGCGATAGCCTCCTTGCTGAAGACGATGAGTATTACCGACCAGAAGAGCAGGAACACAGTACCTATCTTGGTGCCGAACCAGAAGCCAGCCTTCACCCTATCGTAGAGCTTGGCTCCATAGCAGAAGCCACACATGGGCTGAAAGCCTTGTCCTAAGCCGATAATGACGCTGAAGATGAACATACCTATACGCGTAACGATGCTCATGGCTGCTATGGCTGCATCGCCATAGTTGCCGGCCACGCTATTCAGGGCGATGGTGCTGAGGCTGGCAAGTCCCTGGCGCGAGATGGAAGGTGTTCCTCCAGCTATGATTTCCTTAACTAATCTGCCTTCAAATGAGATTTTGCGATAGCTGTAATGTATCACACCTTCCTTTCGGCTCATAACAAGCAGAATGACGAATCCGCAAAACTGACCTACTACCGAAGCCAATGCCGCTCCGCCAACACCCATGGAAAAGCCGAATATAAAGAGAGGGTCGAGCAGACAATTGATTATCGAACCGCCAACAACTCCATATACCGAGTACTTGGCAAAGCCTTGAAATCGCATCTGATTGTTGATGCAGAACGTACCCATGATGAAAGGCGTGCCCAGCAGACTGATGCCCAGATACTGGCGCGTATATGGCAGAATGGTGGGCGTGCTGCCAAGGAGAATACTGATTGGTTCGAGAAACAGCAGTCCTAACAGCATGGTCAAAATAGAGAACATAAGCGTGTAGAAAAGTCCGGTACTCGCCATGGTCTCAGCATCCTCCGTCTTCTGAGCGCCAAGCTGTCGGGAGATATAGTTGCCCGAACCGTTGCCAAAGAAGAAAGAGAACGCCTGTATGAAGAACATTACGCTAAACACAATACCTACAGCTGCCGTCGACTGAGTATCGATTTGTCCGACGAAAAAGGTGTCGACCAGATTGTACACGCTGGTCAACAACATAGATATAATCGTAGGAATAGCCATTGCGCCTATCACACGATGGACAGGCGCATGCGTCAGAAACTGATATTTCTCGTTCATATTGCTTAATTCATTTCTGTTTCTCTTCAAAACGACTGCAAAGATAAACACTTTCTATCATCTAAACAAATAAGAACATACCCTTATCCAACAACAAATATATTTGTGGCATAACAAATAATACTGTATCTTTGCAGAAAATAGATAGTATGGCATCTGAATACGCCAATGTCGGAAGCCACCTACGCCTTTGCAAG
>ERZ1031467.573-NODE-573-length-11577-cov-6.629925_pt1 | contig 11577 bp, 6 predicted proteins | sample MGYA00517105_ERZ1031467 | MGnify/ENA primary metagenome ERZ1031467 (study PRJEB33719, sample SAMN04261155) | wastewater metagenome | biome: rural village; feature: human; material: feces | host: Homo sapiens | place: El Salvador | collected 2013-01-07 ...
TTTCTTCAGCAATATTGGTGGTTTATAATATCACTTCCCGGAGCGTTGCTCGTGTTTCTAATGTTTGTCTAATTAATCATAACAGTATGAACAAGATGAATCTTTTAGGGTGCATGGGCATCCTGATGTTGGCTGCCACAATGGGCAGCTGCAGTGACAACGACGATCCGACACCCAATCCGGGTGCAGCCTACACATGGACAACAGACGGTGGCATAAAGGCTTGCGACCACTTGCTCTTTGGCGAGGACGGCAAGGACAATGCGGAGGGAACGGTGATTGGCAACGGCGACCAGGAACTCGTGTTCAAAGGCAAGCAGACTATAAAGAAAGGCGTTTACACTCTCAAGGGATGGATATACATAGCCGATGGCTCTGAGCTAACAATCGAGCCAGGCACCATTATCAAGGGCGACAAGGCTACCAAGGCTGTCCTTATTGTAGAGCGTGGAGGCAAACTCATTGCCCAAGGCGCTGCCGATGCTCCTATCGTGTTTACATCGGCACAGCCTGCCGGACAGCGCCGACCGGGCGACTGGGGTGGCGTCATTATCTGCGGTAAGGCACACAACAACCAGACCTCAATGCAGATAGAGGGTGGTCCGCGCACACAGCATGGTGGAGACAACGATGCCGACAACTCGGGTGTTCTGAGCTACGTGCGTATCGAGTTTGGAGGATTTCCTTTCAAGGCCGACCAGGAGATTAACGGCTTGACCCTTGGCTCTGTAGGTTCGGGCACAAAGATAGACCACGTGCAGGTATCCTATTCTAACGACGACTCGTTTGAGTGGTTCGGCGGTACGGTCAACTGTAAGTATCTTGTAGCCTACAAGGGATGGGACGACGACTTCGATACCGACAATGGATTCTCGGGCAAGGTGCAGTTTGGTCTTTCTGTACGCGACCCGCGCATTGCCGACCAAAGCCAGAGCAATGGTTTTGAGAGCGACAACTGTGCCGATGGTGCTCAGGTATCGCCATACACCACAGCCACATTCTCAAACATAACATTCGTTGGTCCTAAGACAGCTGCCGACTTCCAGAACAGCAACTCTTACATCACAGCCGGTTCTTACTTCCCCAACAACGGTTCTGGTCTTGGCAAGTTCCAGGCTGCCATGCAGATTCGCCGTTCATCACGCCTCAACTGCGTAAACTCTGTAGTTACCGACTGGCCTATAGGCTTGATTATTGACGGCGAGAAGGGCGACACACCGGCACAGGCTAAGGCAGGCACGCTGCGTCTGCAAAACATCTTTATTGCCAATGCCGACATCCTTGGTTCTGACGCCAACAAGTGCTACGAGGACAAGGAGTACGACTACAAGGCAAAGGCTGTGAAGGCAGACAGCAAGCAGTCTTACTCGCACACCTTCTTTGAAACAGCCGCCAACAACAACCGCTACTTTGCCGACAAGTCGGCATTGATGCTCACAGACGGCAAAGGTGTTGGTGTAGCGTTCATGCCACAGACTGGTAGCAACCTCTTCGGAGCGCAGAACTTCTCTGGTCTCGACTCTTGGTTCGACCAGGTAACCTACATCGGAGCCTTCAACGCTAACGACAACTGGCTTGACGGTTGGACAAACTTCGATCCGCAGAACGCACAGTATTAAGTTTCGTGTTTTATCTGCAACTCTGCAACCGCAGCCTAAAAATATAGTTTAACCATTTGTTAGCCAATTTGTTAGCGTGGTTGCAGATGTTTGATTTTATCTGCAACCATCTGCAACCGCCTTTTATGGGTTGCAGATGAGATGTTGGCTGCACTCCGATCTTGGGGACGAGGCGTCCCCTCTCCCGGTATAAGGGTTGCAGATGAGTCGTTATCTGCAACCTTATCTGCAACCTTATAATATGCTTGATATCAATGTATTATGGCGATATATAGGGCTGGGTTGCAGATGGCAGATGAAAATGAAAACTATTTTTTGTAGTTTGGACAATGTGGAGTGGGTCCAACTAAGGCTTAATTGGTAGGTCATTAAGGCTTAATTGGTCGGTCATTAAGCCTTCCTTGGTCAGTCATTAAGGCTTAATTGGTAGGTCATTAAGGCTTTCCTGATTAACCGCTTTTATTTAATGTTGACCGAATCCTTACCAACTGTATTTTCCTTTGGGGTTGTCTGTTTCTTTAGCTTCTTCTCTTTAGAAGTCTTAGTCTTCTTCTCCTTTGAAGTTTTCTGTTTCTTCTCCTTTGTGACTTTCGGCTTGTCTACAGTAGTGCCGTATGTTTCGGTAGCTGTAGTGATGGCATCTATATCGGTTTCGGTTGTTGTATTATTGACAGCTGCATTGTTGGCAAATACGCCGATTGCCAATGTAGCTACCGGGATGATGAGCAACGCCTTGGGCTTTGTCCATCGTTTAGATTTCTTTGTGTTCATCCTGATAATTCTTTGTTTCTTGATGCGCAAAGTTACGGCAAATGTCTCTTAGTGGATAATGAGATGCAGAAAAAATGCCTTTTGTATAATGTTTTTACCCAATATTAGGTATCTTTGCAAAAGAAAACATAACCATATTATACTAATCAAGCAATTATTTATTATCTTTGAATCTCAAACCAATCAATTTGCTATAGCATGTTTATTAAAAGACTATTGTTTATCGGCATTATGTTGTGCTTGTCGCTGTCCATGTCTGCTCAAACAAACGGCAAAGGTATGGACTATAAGGGACTGTCGCAAACATTTACTCGTTCGAAAGATAAAAACGAGATATGGAGTAGCACAAAAATGTGTCTTGACAAACTCAACGCTATCATTGCCGACACAGCGAAGTACAACGCTGTGAAACAAAACCGTATAAACAGCGGCATAGAGAGGCTGCAACAAGCCAAAGGTCATCGTGAGCGCTTTAATGCCTTGATGAACCTTCAGCACGAGTATTCGCTTGTAAACTTCGATAAATCATTGGCCTACGCTTTGGCTGCAAAGGCTGAGGCACACAAAGCTGGTGACGTCTGCCTCGCTGTGGAGGCGACGCTTGCAGAAACGGCACTTCTCGTTAAAGGCGGATTTTTTCGTGAAGCCGACAATGCTATCGGCACAATAAACGGAGCGTCATTGCAAGGTGAGGCGCTGTTGAGATACTATGAGCTGAAGTTTGACATCGAGTTTGAGAACGGCTTTGTATCACCATACGGCAGACGTCCCGATGGCATCCACTCTGCAAAGATGATGAGTATATATAACAAGGTGAAGCATGAGTTCCCTGACAGCACCTACCAGCTTACGCGCATGCTCATGGAATACAACTTTCATCTATGCCGATACCATGAGGCAGCGCGCTATGCCTTGCAGCTGGTGCCACAATGCCAGAAGGGCTCCGAGGAGTATGCTTATCAACTTGGCAATGCAGGCTTCACGCTTATGGGAGCCGGAAATCTTGCCGATGCCGCACGCTATATGGCTTTGTCGGCAGAAGAGCAGATAAGGCTTGGCTCTATAGAATATCCCGTGATGCGCAAGCTTGCCGAACTGATGTCTGTCATCGGGCACAATGAGGAGGCTTACAGATACAGCGTTATTGCTATGCACAATGCCAAGCAGTATGGCAGTATGTACCGTGTGTATGAGGTGTCGCAGTTTTATCCCACCATCCACGACAATATGTACCAGACCATAAAGCGTCAGCATGATGTGCTGATAGCTGTTGCCTTTGTACTTGCAGTGGCAGTCATTGCGTTGTGCGTATGTTTTGTGGTGATAAGACGCAAGAACAACAGCCTGCATCAGCGCAACCAGACCATAGCCCACATAAACGCACAGCTCAATGAAGCCAACGACATCAAGATCGCTGTGTTTGGTAACGTCATCTCCGATGCGGCGGCACGACGCCAGCGCGATGCCGAATTCTTCAAGAATGTGAGCCGACGACTTACTATAGGCGACTATCAAGACGCTAAGGACATAATTCTGAAACGTCAGAACAGCGGCAAGAAGGAGTATGAAATGATTGACCGTGTTATTCTTAGCATATTCCCGCAGTTTGTCGAACAGTTTTATGGTTTGCTCAGAGCCGACTCGCGTCCTGCCAACATCGAAGCCAACCATCTTACTCCCGAAATGAGGGTATTCGCACTCATACGTCTTGGCATAAGCAGCAACAATGAGCTTATGTCGAGCCTCAACTATTCGCTCAATACCATCAAGCACTACAAGACAGTGGTATTCAGCTCTACCGACTATACCAATGAGGAGTTTTATCAGCACCTGAAGGATATCCATTACCTGAAGCGCGACTAAAAAACTGGTTAATGTTGCGTTGGCTTGCTTTTTTTTGACACCAACGCAACATTTTTTATATACTTACAATCTCAAGCTACGTTATGTACAAGTGTATAACATAGTGTATATAATTTTAGATATATTATGTTAATGTATTGTATTTCAGCTGGTTATATCTATACACTTTCGCACGGAAGGTGTATTTGTTTTTTTCGTTAGGTTTTATCTCTAAATTTGCAACCGAAAAGTTTAAGCACTTGAAGTTAATAATTTTATAAAACCTAAAAGCATGATAAGTAAACATTTAGTGTCTTCAAGCCTTGTGGCTGCAACGGCATTGTCTTTAATGCCAAACGCCGGCTTGGCTAACAACATGGCACATGACGGTACAAACGTCAACGAAGCCAACAATTACACACAGTTAAATAATAATGCGCCTATACAACAGCGTAAAGACTCTGTGGTAGAGAAGGGGTCTGACCGTGGCATCATGCTCAATGCAAAGAGCACCACAGAGCCGCGTCAGGTGGAAATAGGTTTGCCGATGAACTACACAGCCGTGATGTTCAATGGTCTGCCGTCAGTATTCTATTATTGGCCCAACACCACAAGCAACCACTGGCGTTCGGAGCAGCTTCTTGCCCGCCAGGGAATGTTGGATATGCCGCATGTTGCTATCATAGAGGGTGAGATTGGTTACGGTGTCGACTCATGGGCTGAGCTTGGCGGCGATAAGTTTAAGGGCAAGATGAAGTACAGCGTCAATACTTTTGGCTCGCAGAATGTCGACCTGAATCTCTCGGGACCATTGGGTAAGGGTTGGAGCTTCACAGCAAGCGCCTACAACAATTTCGACCCTGAATGCTTCAATCTTAAGTTCGCACAGTTTGTCGACCGCAGCCAGTTCTACACAGCCGGACTGACAAAACGCTGGAACGACGGCTCGTCACTAACATTTATGTATAAATACAATGATGTGCACAACCTGACGAGTCTTGCCAAATACGCACCATTCCGTTGGAACAGTGACGGTAGTGTGAGCAAGGTGAATGGATTCCGCATCGGACGCGACTCTTACTTGCCCGTTGACGGCATGATGGAATACATCGACATGGAAAGCGGAGAGCGTAAGCAGACCAACCTCTTTGACGGTATACACGTCAAGACCCACGAGGGCAGCGTCTACTTCAGCAAGCCGCTTCAAAACGACTGGACACTCAACCTGCGCGGACGCATGACCAATAGCTCAGGATGGACTGGCGACCAGGTGGCAACAAGTGTGCTCAATACCGAGGATGGCGTTACGGCTAAGTATGCCGACACTGGCGACACTTACACCGGACTCATCCAGGGACGCACGTCGCAGCTCAATCATATCTGTGTCACCGACGGATTCTTCAACGCCCAGCTTGTAGGCAAGAAGGCCGACCACAGCTGGACTGTTGGTGTAGACGAGCTGTTTACCAATGTGAGATATGCACGCTCTACAACAGCCTACTACCATGAGGTGGCTGCCAACCCCAGAAAGTTGCTCATCAACGGCGCCACATCGCCTTACTCAAACTTCAACAATGGCTCTGAGTATGACAAGGGCTTCGAGAATAAGCTGGCTGCATACGTGTTCGACAAGTGGGAACCCACTCATTCGTTCCGCCTCAGCTATGGAGCACGCTTCGAATGGTCGTCGGTAGACGTGGACGACATAGCCAATCCACGTGCGACATGGACTGGAGCCGACGGCACACAGCATTACTTCCAGATTGGCGGAACTGACAAAGATGGCAAGACCATAACTCAGGTCAACCATAAGCAGAACGGACTGAACTTTGCATTCGCTGTAGCGCCAAAATGGAACATCACCGACAATTTCGGATTGACAGCCGAGGGCAATTTCTTGCGCCAGTTCCGTCATCTTGAGGCTTACTCTGGACGCACAGCGCCAATGTTCAAGAGCCGCGACTCGTTCGTGGGTCAGGCAGGCGTGTTCTACAACAGCAGTTGGGTGAACCTCGTGAGTGCTCTTACATATGCTACACGTAACAACAATGTGAACAATCTCTATGTAACTAATCCTGACAACCCCACACAGACCGAGATGGTGGCAAACTCATTCACCATCAAGACCTTAGGATGGACAACTGATGCTATGCTCAATCTCTTCAAGGGATTCCAGCTCCACGCACGTGTCACATTGCAGGCTCCTAAATACAGTGGCTATTCGTTCAGCACATCGTGGAAGGAATATAACTTCAAGTCGATGACCGTTACCAAAATCTCGAAGTTCCTGATGGAGCTTGATCCGCGTTATTCTGTAGGTCCGTTTGCGATATGGGCTAATTTCAGATATTACGGCAAGCAGTATGTGAATGTGGGCAATTCGGTGTTCTTCAAGGGACGCTGGGAGACATTCGGCGGCATGAGCTACAACTGCAACAAGAACCTCACACTCTCAGCCAACGTCACCAACTTCCTCGGACAGAGCGGAGCGCAAGGCACCATCCCGAGCGCCGACACACGCGAGGATGCCACTGGCCTTGACGGTACCGTGCTTGCAGGCGAATACATCCTGCATTTCCAGGTGAGCTTCTCAGCCAATATAAAATTCTAAAGAATACACTAACATCTTAAATAACATATACGATTATGAAAATCTCAAATCATTTCACATCCAGCATTAAGGCAATGCTGCTAGTCGTGGCTATTGCATGCGCCACACAGTCGGCAACGGCACAGATCAACGAGCTGCCACGTGTCACACCAGAATCGGTGGGCATCAGCTCAAAAGTTATAGCCAACTATTTTGACTCTGTAATGAGTCTCAAGGACACCGAGATACACAGCGTGCTGCTTATGCGCCACGGCAAGGTTATCGGCGAGATTCACCCGTCTCCATTTAAGGCAGAATATGGTCATACCCTTTTCTCGGCAAGCAAGACATTTACATGTGCTGCCATCGGCATCGCCATAAAGGAGAACCTGCTGCGCATCGACGACCGTCTCGCCATCTTCTTCCCCGACCTCTTGCCGGAGAAGGTGTCGTCACGACTGGCTGCCATCACCATACGCGACTTGCTCACCATGAACTCAGGATTCAATCAGACTGACGATGTGCGCAACAACGAGACAGAGTGGGTTAAGAAATATCTCGCCATTGACGTGGTGGCTGAGCCGGGAACTAAGTTCAAGTACGACTCTATGGATACCTATCTGCTCGCTGCCATCATACAGAAAGTTACAGGACAGACTGTGTTCGACTATTTGAAGCAGCGTATGTTCGAGCCACTCCACATCACCGAGGCCAACTGGGAGACAAGTCCCGAAGGTATCAACTGTGGCGGATGGGGACTGTATCTGCAGTCTGAATCGTTGGCTAAGTTTGGACAACTGCTCTTAAACAAGGGTTCTTGGCAGGGCAAGGAGATTATCCCCGCATCGTGGGTTGATGAAATGATGAAGCCACACGTGAGCGAGACAGGAGGCGACAGCTACTGTTACCAGATGTGGAAGTGCGACAATCCCAACACCGCTCGTGCCGACGGTGCTTATGGCCAATATGTCATCGTGATGCCTAATGAGGATATGGTGGCTGTGGTTACACAGGTGATAACAAAAGGCGATGCAGGAAAAAGAGAGCAGCATATGCTGTTCAAGAATGTGCTCGGTGCAATAAAGAGTGGAGCATTGACAAAGTCGGCTGCCGACTTCAGGCGCTTGCAGAAGAAATCAGCCTCATACGTGCTGCCTTACGCCGAAGGCAAATCGGCAGCCACAAGCAAAGCTGTTCTCAATAAGACATTTACTTTCGACAAGAATGTCAATGGCTGGAAGAGCGTTCGCATCGTGAAGGACGGCAAGAACCTTAAGCTTGTCATTGACACCGAGGAGTGTGGAACCAATGACATTGAGTGTGGCTATCGCGAATGGACATTGTCTGAAGTGGCTACAAAGTTCCCGTCAAATGCGCGTGGCGACACCAAGGGTGCTTTCTCTGGCTTTACATCTCCGTTCAAGGCAAGTGCCAGCTATGGTTGGACCAATGACGGTAAGCTGAATGTAAAGATACATTATGTAGACTGGATGAGCAGCGTTAAGTTGCAGTTAGACTTCGCCAAGAACCAGATGACGTTACAGGAGAATTATAATAGCAAGGCTTCTCTGCTGAGGTTTAAGTAATTGTTTTTATATTGGAATAAATTTTTAAGTATAGAGAAGTAAATTGGAATACATTTATAAAACGGAGAAGCAAGATTCTCCAATAAGTTTGTCTCTTTGTGAAAAGGGGCAAACTTTTTTTTATTTCAACCTTTTATGGTAATGCAGGTAATAATTTCTGAATTTAAGGTATGGCTATTATCTGCTAAAATGCTTAACTTTGCAGTGTAAAACAGTAACAAACAAAACAACTAATAAGCAATGTATATAGAGAAGATACAGAATCCTGCCGACTTGAAGAAGCTGGACATCAAAGCCCTTGAGGTTGTGGCCGACGAGACACGCCGCGCTGTGCTCAACCGTGTAAGCAAGCATGGCGGACATATAGGTCCTAACCTCGGATTTGTTGAGGCTACCGTTGCGCTGCATTATGTGTTCAATGCTCCGGTGGATAAGTTCGTGTTCGACGTCAGCCACCAGTGCTATCCACACAAGGTGCTTACGGGCCGTGCCTCAGGATTCCTTGGCGATGTAGACGATATGAACGCCATATCGGGCTATTCTTCTCCGGCAGAGTGTCCCGAGTACGACAACTTTGAGGTGGGCCACACTTCCACATCCATCAGTCTTGCAACCGGACTGCAGAAGGCACGCGACGTAAAGGGTACAAAGGAGAATATCATTGCCGTTATTGGCGACGGCTCGCTGTCGGGTGGCGAGGCTTTCGAGGGTTTTGACGAGGCTTCGGAGCTTGGCACGGGCATCATCATTGTGGTGAACGACAACGAGATGTCGATAGCCGAGAACCATGGCGGTATATACAAGAATCTGCGTGCGCTGCGAGAGAGCAACGGCATGTGTGGACACAACTGGTTTAAGGCATGGGGATTTGAGTATAAGTATCTTGAGGAAGGCAACGACATAGAGAAGCTTATCGAGGTGTTTAGTAGTGTTAAGGACACCGACAAGCCTACCGTTGTACACATTCATACAGAGAAGGGTCATGGCTATGCTCCTGCCGTAAAGAATAAGGAAGCTTGGCACTGGGGTATGCCGTTCAATCTTGAGGATGGCAGCCGACCGGTAAGAAATGCCGACGGAACCATGCCAGAGGTAAAGCCTTGCGAGACATATCAGCAGCTGTTCTGCGACTGGATGTTGCGCGAGATGAAGCAGGACAAGACTCTCATCGCCGTAACTGCCGGAACGCCTACTGCAGCGGGCTTTACTGCCGATAAGCGTAAGGAGGCTGGAAGCCAGCACATAGATATGGGCATTGCCGAGGAACAGGCTGTAGCTATGATTTCGGGTATGGCTAAGGGTGGACTGCGCCCGGTGTGGACGGTATACAGCACGTTCATCCAGCGCACTTACGACCAGATAGCACAGGATCTTTGCATCAATTCTAATCCTGCCGTAATCAATGTAGTAGGAGGCGGAGTGAACTCGATGAACGATATCACCCACATCTGCCTCTTCGACATACCGATGCTCTGCAGCATTCCGGGACTCATCTATCTTGCTCCTACCACATGCGAGGAATATTTCGCAATGATGCGTTGGGCAATACTTCAGGACAAGAAGCCTATAGCCATTCGTGTGCCGAGCAACGGAGTTGTTCATACAACAGATAATGTGGACGAAGAGTACAGTTATGAGTCAAAATATAAGGTGATGCACAATGGTTCTGAGGTGGCTGTCATTGCTTCAGGCTCGTTCTATCAGAAGGGTGAGAACGTGGTGCGTATGCTTGCCGATAAGGGTATTGATGCTACGCTCATCAATCCACGCTACCTGAATGAGGTGGATGCCGAAGCGCTCGAAGCCTTGAAGATGAACCATAAGCTTGTGGTAACACTTGAAGACGGCTGCAAGGATGGTGGCTTTGGCGAGCGCATAGCCTCTTATTACGGTACATCGGATATGAAGGTGCTTGTATGTGGCATCAAGAAGGGACTCTACGACAGATACGATGTGGAGCAGTTGCTTTCGGACAACCGCTTGCTCGACGAACAAATCGTGGAGGATGTATTAAGCGTTGAGAGAGTTGAGAGTTGAGAAAGTTGAGAATTGAGAGTTGGGAATTGAAAGTTATGATTACCTTTGTTGGGTGTTATCGTTGTTAGAAGAAACAGCATATCATAACTCTCAACTCTCAACTCTCAACTCTCAACTCTCAACTTTCAACTCTCTCAACTCTCATCTTTCAACTCTCAACTAAAAATTATGGCATTATCCAATATAGAGAAACATTACAACAAACATCCCGAAGACCTTCGCTTGCAGCGTAGACACGGCATTGTAGAGTTTGAAACCACAATGCATCATCTGCGTAGGTTCATAACTCCCGACATGCAGCTGCTCGACATAGGTGCAGGAACCGGTCGCTATACCTCGGCTCTTATGGCAGAAGGCTATAAGGTGAAGGCTGTAGAACTGGTGCGACGCAACATTGAGGTGTTCCTAAAGCGTGAGCCTACGGCAGATGTTGTGCAGGGCGATGCAAGAAATATGCCGTTCCTGCCTACAGCATCTGCTGACGTTACGTTGTTGCTCGGTCCGCTATATCATCTTATTGGCGACGAGGAGAAGCTCAAGGCTCTTAACGAGGCAAAGCGCGTGACCAAACCTGGCGGACTGATATTTGTAGCCTACCTGATGAACGAGTACAGCATACTGTCCTACTGTTTTGACGAAGACCGCATAGAAGGCTTGCTTGAGCGTGGAGCCGTCGACAACAACTTCCACATACAGGCATCAGCCGACGAGCTGTACGACTATGTGCGTATTGACGACATCAACCGACTGGATAAGTGTGCGGGCTTGGAACGTGTCACTATATTCTCGCCCGACGGAGCTTCCGACTATATGCGCACACGGCTAAACCGTATGAGCGACGAGACGTTTGCACGCTTCATAGAATATCAGAAGTGCATCTCCGAGCGTGCCGACCTTATCGGAGCCGGCAGCCATGTGGTGGACGTGGTGAGAGTTTCGTTATAAATCATTATGTGCAAAAACAGACAATGAAAAGGGCAATAGTAATTGGTGCCACTTCGGGTATAGGACTCGAAGTGGCTCGGCTTCTTGCCGAGCGAGGATATATTGTAGGTGTAGCCGGACGACGTGTTGATAGGCTTGAAGCTATAGTCAAGTCAAACGAGAACATCAAGGCTTATCGACAGATAGA
>ERZ1031467.580-NODE-580-length-11532-cov-21.409166_pt1 | contig 11532 bp, 8 predicted proteins | sample MGYA00517105_ERZ1031467 | MGnify/ENA primary metagenome ERZ1031467 (study PRJEB33719, sample SAMN04261155) | wastewater metagenome | biome: rural village; feature: human; material: feces | host: Homo sapiens | place: El Salvador | collected 2013-01-07 ...
GCCATTTTATTTTAAATGTATTTAAGTTGTGAATAATTTCTCTTTACTTTGGTTGACAGAAGAAATCATCATTCTCCAAAACCGCCGCAAAGTTACAAAAAATATGTTTTATAGCAAAGATTCTTAGATAATATTCTTGCTTTTTAAAACCTTTTTAGGTTAAAGAATTAAAAAATCGACCCATTCATCTATAATTTGCCATATTGACTTTGCAAATATTCGCCGCAAATCTGCTTCATCCAAATTCATTTTCCACCTAATTATATATATAGGGGTTCAGAAGGCACATAAAAGCCCATGGATGGCACCGGAAGAAGCCGGATGGAAAAAATAACGGAAAACATTTTGCGGTTTCCGGATTTTGCCTTATCTTTGCATCACCTTTGCTGCATCTCGACAGATGATTTCAGCAGGAATAAACATCGATTGAAATAACAAGAATATAAATACTACGACTTATGAAAATTAATAATCTGAGCGAGCATAACTGCATCATCAACCGCTATCTGGCTGAGATGCGCGACTGCGAGTATCAAAAGAACCGACTCCTCTTCCGCAACAACATCAAGAGAATCGGCGAGTATGAGGCTTTTGAGATTTCAAAGACCCTCAATTACGAGAACAGAGACGTGACTACCCCGCTCGGTGTAGCCCAGGTTAATTTCCCTACCGACAAGATTGTCATCGGTACGATTTTCCGTGCAGGCCTGCCTTTTCATGAGGGTTTCCTCAATATCTTCGACCACTCCGGCAATGCTTTCGTGAGTGCCTATCGCGAATATACCAACAAGGAGCATACCGAGGTGGGGGTTCATATCGAGTATCTGGCTACTCCAGACCTTACCGGCAAGACGCTCATCATCGCCGACCCGATGCTTGCCACCGGTATCAGCATGGAGATGGGTATGAAGGCACTCCTTACCAAGGGAACCCCTAAGCACATCCATGTAGCCTGCGTGCTTGCCGCTCCACAGGGCATCGAGCACGTCAAGAAGACCTTCCCTGAAGACAAGACTACCATCTGGTGTGCATCTATCGACGAGGGACTGAACGAGCACAAATACATCATTCCTGGCTTCGGCGATGCCGGAGACCTCTGCTACGGAAACAAGCTCTAAAGCGAAAAACGGCTGCACAAAAAGCCACTTTCGCTTTTACTCTTCACTCTTCACACTTTGGCATTAATCCATTAATTATCAATACATTAAACAGGTGAAGAGTCAAGCTTCACTCTTCACCACTCTTCACCTCTCTTCACCTTATCGCAGTAAGCCCAGCCATCATTGAAGCCTGGAGCTGGTCATCATTGAAGACAGAAGCAGGTCATCATTGAAGACCAAACGTTGTTCCTGAAATGATTTCGCCCTCAAAAAAAGTCTGGGTGAAGAGTGGTGAAGAGTGGTGAAGAGTCAGTCCCTACTCTTCACCCACAATACTCATTGAATATCAGCAATTTACATCCAAAACGTGAAGAGTGAAGAGTAAAAGCGAGAGTGGCGATTGATACGCAAGAAAATGAAGCAGTAGCGCTTATCTTCGAAACTCCTTCACGACATAACGAATCTTGCCTCACCACGGCAAGATATTGCCCTGGAAGAGGGCAATATTGTGCCATAGTGAGGCAAAAAACACTAACTCCTAATAATGGAATGAGCTGCCGCCCAGGAACTCTCGCAAGAGGGAGGTTGGAGGCAGATTATTATAAGGTATTCCCTTGAAATACTTCAGGAACTTCAGCAGGCGGTAAGCCTCAGCAAATTCCTCACAATTCTCCGGCACCTGCTGGAGCAATGGTTCTGCCTGCATCTTGAGAACCGACAACTCATAGAGCATCGCCGTATTCAGCATGGCATCGGCATTCTCCTGGAATGGGAAAATCCACTTGTTCTCTCCGGATCTTACCGATGGCCAGCGGCGGATGGTTTCCTGGGCAGATACACCTCTATATTTATAGTCGCGGATGATGCGGCGCAGCAGACGGTTGTCCGTTGTAGGGATGTAATTGTGATTATCCAGCAGAATGGTGGTCAGCGCAGAAGCATACACACGGAAAATCTGCTCTTCAGGAACATGCGCCGTAAGCTCCGGATTCAGGGCGTGGATTCCCTCTACCACCAAAACATTGTTAGGCTCCAGCTTCAACTTCTTTCCGCTCTTCACACTCTTGCCCGAAGGGAAATCGTATTTCGGCAGTTCCACCTCCTCGCCACGGAAGAGCGCATTAAACTGCTCGTTGAGCAAATCGAGGTTCAGGGCATAGATACTCTCAAAATCAAAATCACCATTTTCATCCTTCGGTGTCTTATCCCTATCCACGAAGTAATCATCGAGCGAAATCTGCAGCGGCTTCAGTCCGTTTACGGCAAGCTGGATGCTCAGACGCTTGCAGGAAGTAGTCTTGCCCGAAGAAGACGGACCCGCCAGCAGTACCAGCTTCACCCCTTTGCGGCTGGCAATCTCCTCGGCAATCTTCGCCAGCTTCTTCTCCTGCAGCGCTTCGCTGATATTGATGATATCCGTAGCATGTCCCGCGTCGATAGCCTGGTTGAAGTCACCCACGGTTCTGATACCCAGGATTTCCTGCCAGCGATGATGCTCCTTGAAGATATCAAACATCTTGTCCTGTCGGGTCATTTCGCCCAGCTCATCCGGGTTGCTGACCGAAGGAATGCGCAGCAACATACCATCATAGTACTTCTCCAACCCGAAGAGATAGAGCTGGGAGGTATTGGTGAGCAGGGTGCCATAATAATAATCCACATATTCACCTATTTTATAATAGGTGGTATAGATGGAACCCGAAGTCCTGAGAAGCTTCACCTTCTCCACATCGCCCTTTTCCTGGAAGAGGGCGATGGCCTCCTCGGTAGGCACCGTGAAGCGGCGTATCGGCATCTTGGAGTCGATGATCTCCTGCATGCGGCGGCGGAGGATGTTCACATCCTCATCTACTACCGGGCGTCCCAGACGGATATCCACATAGAATCCGTTGGATACCGGAATATCGATGACCACATCCGTATTCGGATAAATATCCTGCACCGCCTTGCACAGTACAAAGAAAAGCGTCCGGGTATAGGCACGCGAACCCGACGCAGAGTTCATATCCAGGAATTCCACATCCTTGGAGTTATAAACACGGTAATGCATGCCTTCCACCTTGTTATTTACCCTCGCAGACACCGGTCCATGGGTCATTTTAAGGTCAAATGAAGAAAAAACATCAAAAAGTGTGCTTCCGATTTCGACTTTCTGAGATTTTTTATTATTTTTGCAACGGATTTGTATCTTCTGTTTCATTTCTGTTAAGACTATGTTACAAAGTTAATAATCTACAGCCTAACGAAGACCTCTCTTGAGGACGTTCACCAGGCCTGAGCAAGCCCCCAAGCGGAGCATTGCTTACAGAGCGTAAAGTTACGAAAAAAAACGTAAACTTGATGATTTTGACAACATTAATTAAGTTATAATATGTCGATTTGGATATTTTTTAGGCTTATCGGAGCACTCGCCTTACTGATGTTTGGTATGAAGACCATGAGCGACAGTTTGCAGAAGATGGCCGGACCACAGCTCCGCCATGTGTTAGGAACTATGACCACCAATCGTTTGACGGGCATACTCTCGGGTACGCTCATCACGGCTGCCGTACAGTCTTCTACTGCTACGACAGTGATGACGGTATCATTCGTAAATGCCGGTCTCCTCACCCTTGCCCAGGCTATTTCGGTTATCATGGGTGCCAATATCGGTACCACGCTCACCGCCTGGATCATGAGTGCAGGATTCTCATTCAACATCACCGACTTTGTGTGGCTGGCGTTCTTCATCGCCATCATCCTCATCTATAGCAAGAAGCGCAAGATCATAGGTGACTTCATCTTCGGTATCTCCTTTATGTTCCTCGGCTTGGGTACACTTCGCCAAACCGGTATCGACATGGATCTGGCTCATAACCAGCCGGTTCTGGAGTTCTTCTCCAGCTTCGACCCACACAGTTTCCAGACTACCATCACCTTCCTGATCATTGGTAGTATCCTGACCATGTGTGTGCAGAGTTCGGCTGCCGTCATGGCGATTACGATGATTCTCTGTTCCACCGGCGTACTGCCTATCTATCAGGGTATTGCGCTCGTAATGGGTGAGAACATCGGTACCACCGTAACTTCCAACGTGGCAGCACTCACCGCCAACACGCAGGCGCGAAGAGCGGCGATGGCGCACATGGTGTTCAACATCTTCGGTGTGCTGTGGATACTCTGCGTATTCCGTCCGTTCATCCATCTGGTTTGCGGCTGGGTAGGTTTCGACGATGCCATGGAAAAGAATGATCCTCACTTCGTTGCCAATGCAGCGAAGCTGTCGTTCGTGCTCGCCGCCTTCCATACCACGTTCAACCTCTCCAACACCTTTATCCTGGTATGGTTTATCCCACAGATTGAGAAGCTGGTATGCAAGATTATCCGTCCTAAGAAGAATGCCGACGAGGACGACTTCCGTCTGCGCTTCATCCAGAGTGGTATCATGAAGACTCCGGAAATCTCTGTACTGGAGGCTCAGAAGGAAATCCACTGTTTCGCCGAGCGCATCCAGCGCATGTTCGGTATGGTGAAGGAACTCCTGGGCGAAACCAACGAGGACAAGTTTATCAAACTCTATACCCGCATCGAGAAATACGAGGGCATCTCTGACAACATGGAGATTGAGATTGCCAAGTACCTCGACCAGGTGAGCGATTCTCATCTTTCTGACGAGACCAAGGCAAAGATCCGCGCCATGCTCCGTGAGATTTCTGAAATCGAGAGTATCGGTGACAGCTGCTTCAACATCGCACGCACGCTCAACCGCCGTTTCAAGGGCAAGGAAGACTTCATCACTTCGCAGTATGAGCACATGCACCAGATGATGGAGCTTACCGACAACGCCCTCACCCAGATGAACATCACTCTCGTAGGTCATAAGGGGGACAACGATGCCAACCTCTCTTTCAACATCGAGAACGAAATCAACAACTATCGCAATCAGTTGAAGAGCCAGAACATCAACGATGTAAACAACCATCTCTACACCTACGCCATCGGTACCATGTACATGGATATCATCCAGGAATGCGAGAAGCTCGGCGACTACGTGGTAAACGTAGTAGAGGCTCGTATGGGTGTAAGACAGCATGAGGCTTAAGCCCCAATGAAATTAGCTGCATGAGGCTAACCCCCAATGAAATTAATGAAAAAAGCTTGGAATCGCATTCGTGATTCCAAGCTTTTTGTTTTTTGTCTTTATGTTTCAGGAAGGTCCAGAATCACCCCCCAGATTCCACTTGATTCCTCCATTCTGACCTGCTACATAGTTGCAGAGCGGGATGCCGGGATGGCTGAGGTTGGAAAGATAAAGCGGCTGATCCTCAACAAACTGCGGACAGGTGAAGGTATCCCCCTTTGCCAGCTTGCTGTTGATGCTATCCACAACCTCGAAGGTATCATTGCCCCGGTACATGATGGTAAGCACTCTGCCCGGGCACCAGGTCAATCTCACCTGTTCCCCCTTCTGCAAGGCATCCGCTATGAGCTTACTCTTCACGAAGAAGCGGCTGGAAGACATAACTTCGTTTCCACCCGAAAAAGCCTCCCAGTCGGAATAACCTATCATACGGGAAAGCAAATTAAGATTATACTTGCTCGGTTTGCATGGCGAAGCCACATATCCCCACATACGCTTCAGGGTACTCACCGAGATGGTCTCGTTGGTATAGCCCTCTATCTGGCGGGAGAGAAATTCAAAGTCTTTAGGTGTCTTGACGGATCTTCCCACCAAGGTTTCCACTTCCTGCTTCAAGCGCTCGAAATCTTCTGGATTATAATTATCTGTCATTTTCTATTCCTTTCTTTTTTTGCAGCAAAGATACACATTTTTTCCCACTCTCAATCATTCTTTTTTCATTTTCTTCATCAGTCTTTGAAAATGAACCAATTTGAACCAATGCTATCTCAAAAGTTTTTCGTAATTTTGCAGCACAAATAGAAAAACTAGGATATGACAATCCATCTATCAAACATAACCAAATAGGAAACAACTCCTATTCCGGGACAGAATCTTCGCTAAGAACGGTACATAGATAGGCTCTCCTCCCAATATTTTAAGGTAGGAGAGCCTTTTTCCTTAAAAAAGTTGGGCGATTAAGAAAAAAATCGTATCTTTGCCCCGAATCTATCAACACAGAAAGTAGAAATCTTAAAATTACAGATTATGAATAGAATTTATCCTACTCTCAGTTTCATATTGCTGCTCGGTTTGCATGCAACACCAAGCTTTTCGCAGAACGATGACTTTGTGAAACAGTTCCAGCAGTCAAGACAGGCGATGCTGGATGATTACAACAAGTTCCGCAACACCATACTTACCGACTACGATAAGTATATGCAAGGCGTATGGAAAGAATACAAGAAGTTTAAGGGAGATGTGCGCTCGCAGGTGCCTAAGCCTAAGACGCCTCCAACATATACAGCTCCGAAACAACCGGAGAAACCGGTTACCGTGAAGCCAAAGATGCCGGTAAGCCCGATCCTGATTCCGGAAACTCCTGCAGAACCGGAGACTCCGAAGAAGCCAGATCCAAAGGCTCCTACCCTCCGACCAAAAATAGAGCCGGTGAAGAAGCCGAAACTGCCAGAGGTGAAGCCTGATATTCCAGACATCGAATACACCGGTTCGGGTATCGAACTGCCGCTGATGCCTGCCGTAGCAGCCGTGCCAGTCATGCCTGCCCTGCCAAACGTGCCTCACGTCAACATTCCGGCAAGCAAGCAGACCATCGACGTCAACTTCTATGGCGCAACCCTGCAGATGCAAAAGGCAACCCGACTCGCTTCCATGAGCATCAGCTCTACCGATGATGTGGTGAACTACTGGAAGAATCTCAAGCAATCAGACCTCAAGGAAGTAACCCAGGCTTTCGCCACCGAATCACGCAAGATGGGACTCAGCGACTGGGGTTCTGCCATGCTCGTAGAGAAATACATCGATACCGCCATGCCAAACGCCAGCCAGAATGAGAAGATCATCGCTTCGCAGTATGTGCTTGCCAACTGCGGCTACAACGTACGCCTTGCCCTGTGCGGCAACCACGTGGTGATGCTCATCCCTTACGTGGAGCACGTATTCGAGAAGTCGTACCTCAATATCGACGGCAAGCGCTACTACATCTATCCGAACGTAGAGGATGAAGGATCCTTCCGTTCCTGCGAACTGCCTAAGGGCGCAGAGCTGGGCAAGGACATGGGACTGAGATTCACCGGCAAGACCGTGATTGGCGATGAAGCCAAGCCGTTCAGATATGAAGCTGCGGGCATCACCCTGCAGGGCGAAGTACCAACCGGCGTCATGCCGCTGCTCGATGAATATCCTATCATAGATATTCCTACCGTAGCCGCATCTGTAGTAGATAAGAGTCTGCGCGACGATGTGGTGAAGCAGATCAGAGCACAGGTACAGGATCTCGGCGAACAGGAAGCAGCCAACCGCATCCTGCGATTCATACAGATGGGATTCCCATACGCTACCGATGATGAGCAGTTCCATCGCGAGAAGTATTTCTACTTCGAGGAAAGTCTCTACTATCCTAAGAACGACTGCGAAGACCGCGCCATCTTCTATGCCTATCTGGTACACGAGATACTCGGACTCGATGTACATCTCATCCAGTTCACAGGACACGAATGTACAGCCGTAGCCTTCCATGAGCCGGTAGAGAACGGAACCTCATACGAGTACAAGGGCAAGAAGTTCTACATCTGCGACCCAACCTACATCGGAGCCAAGATCGGTAAGTGCATGCCTAGCTATGCCAAGGAATCACCACAGATAGAAGTATGGTATTGATACTTATATAATAAGGTATAGACACCTGATATAAGCAATAAACGCAAATAGCCGCATCTCACGCGAGATGCGGCTATCTGCATAATTGAAGCGTAACTCTATCATATTCTATTCATATTCAATGATATTCTCAAACTGATTCCATACAGAATTGCGATAAGCATCGAAGCTGCCTTTGGGAACATACAGGATGACACGCTTGAAATCAGATTCACTGAAGACATCCTGAATCCTGGTCTTCCAGATGGCATTGCCGATAACTGGCGGCAAGGCGCTTCGGAAACAGATGCTATGCAGATTCGGACTGTTCTCCACCATCTGCTTCATCACATGGAACTTGGTATCCGGGAACACCAGTTTCCTCAGATCGGGCTGATCGGCAAACGCCTTCTTTTCAATTTCATCTATCTTATAGGTCATTCCCTGGAAGTTGACCGTTTTAGGTACCTCGATACAGGAATCCTTGGAATTGGCAGCCCTGACCGATACGACTCCACCACCCCACGACTTATAAGCCAGGTTTCCTATCTTAAACTCTGCCACCACATCGTATCCACGAGGAGGCTCGTTCACCTTATTATATACAACCACACCCGTAGTACATGCAGCCAATATTCCCGAAGAAATCCAGAAGGCAAGCAGGTCGCGATGCAGAGAATGAATATGTTGGCGCATGGCGGTTATGTTGGGATATCGCTCCTCCAACGGACGGAGGCAACGCTTCAATCCCAGGCGATAAGAGAAATTCAGTTTCATCTTATCCAGGATAACGCCCACGCTGTAGATATCATTGCGCACATCGGTAGGTCCGCCCTTCTGCTGTTCGGGAGAAACATATCCATCTGTTCCCGCCGGTTCCTTCAGTACGGCATAGCTGTCGGCATCAGCCAATCCGAAATCTATCAGCTTCAGCACGCTTCCATTGCGGGTAACCATCATGTTGGAAGGTTTCAGGTCGCGATGCACCACCTGCATATCGTGTACAAACTCAAGCACCACGAGCAGCTGGTTGGCGATATGCACCCTTTCCGCCTTGGAATGATGTTGCTGGAGCCACTCTTCCAGAGTCACTCCATCTATCCATTCCATCACGAGGCATTTGCCATATCCATCCACTTCTTCGATACCCATTACCTCGGCAACTCCGGGATGCTGGACATGCTTCATGATATCGAATTCCTTCTGAAGCAAGCTCTGATACACCTCGCTATTGCGCACAGCGGGAGCGAGCGCCTTCAAGATCCACCACCTGCCATCACGCTTGGCACGGATAAGGATATTAAAGCCACTAACCGAGATTTCTGTCATGCTGCTAAACTGCGCAGAAGTCGTTTCTGAGGGAGGGAAATAAAAACCCGATACTTGCTCCATGCATGCAAAGATACAACATTTTATAGAAACCCACACTATTTTTTCAAATTTTATCTCCTTTTTGAACAGAATCATAGTGATAAATCACCAAAAAGTCGTATCTTTGCAGCCGAAATTGCAATTTTATATATAATTAATGAAGATTCTAGTAACGGGTGCGTCGGGTTTTATCGGCAGCTACATCGTAGAAGAAGCCTTGCGACAAGGCATGGAAACCTGGGCGGCAGTACGCCCTACCAGTTCCAGAAAGTATCTGCAAGACGAGCGCATCCATTTCATCAATCTCAATCTTTCTTCAGAGGAAGAGTTGGAGAAGGAGCTCGCCCCACACGAGTTCGACTATATTGTGCATGCAGCTGGCGCTACCAAGTGTTTGCATGCAGAGGATTTCTATAAGGTGAACACCGAGGGCACCAAGCACCTGGTGAATGCCATCCTGCATCTGGGGATGCCTATCAAGCGATTTGTCTTTGTCAGCTCGCTCAGCATCTTCGGAGCCATCCGCGAGGAGCAGCCTTATCAGGAAATCTGTGAGAACGATGTGCCTAAGCCTAATACGGCATACGGCAAGAGCAAGCTTGCCGCAGAGCGCTATCTCGACAGCATCGGCAACAATTTCCCTTATATCATCCTGCGCCCTACCGGCGTATATGGTCCAAGAGAAAAAGACTATTTCCTCATGGCGCAGAGCATCAGGCAGCACGTGGATTTTGCTGTAGGATTCAAGCGTCAGGACATCACCTTCGTGTATGTTCAGGATGTGGTGCAGGCAGTTTTCCTTGCCCTAGACCATGGTATGAACGGCAGAAAATACTTCCTCAGCGATGGCGAAGTTTACCAGTCGGAAGCTTTCAGCGACCTGATTCATAAGGAATTGGGCAATCCATGGATGTTGCGCATCAAGGCTCCTATCTGGGTGCTCCGCATCGTAACCTTCTTTGGCGAGTATCTCGGCAGAATGACCGGTAGGATGTCGGCACTGAACAATGACAAGTATAACATCCTGAAACAGCGCAACTGGCGTTGTGACATCGAGCCAGCCATGGACGAGCTGGGCTATCATCCCCACTACCCTCTGTCAAGAGGTGTAAAGCTTGCCATCAAGTGGTACAAGGATAACGGATGGCTGTAAAAGCATATCATAAAGTTCAATGTTCAAATCTCAAAGTTCAAAGTAACACCGTGATAAAAGATTATTTTAAGATAGAAAAGAACCCCAAGAAGGGACTCCTGCCACTGGAATGGGTGATGCTGGGCTATATGGCGATAACAGTCTTCACCATGCTCTTTACCTTTACCAAGGTGGTGAATCCGGAGTCGATGCTTTGGGGCAGATTGAGAATTCTGGTCATGACCCTTGCTCTCTGGGGCGTATATCGCATGATTCCATGCAGGATAACGAAGATGGTGCGCATCCTAGCGCAGATTGCCCTGCTTGCCTGGTGGTATCCAGACACTTACGAGATCAACCGAATGTTTCCCAACCTCGATCATCTCTTTGCGGGATGGGAACAGGATCTCTTCGGATGCCAGCCAGCCCTGCTCTTTGCCAAGGCAATGCCGTGGGCGGTGGTGAGCGAACTGATGTCAATGGGATACTTCATGTATTATCCGATGATAGCAGCGGTAGTACTCTACTATTTCTTCTGCAGATACTATGAGGCAGAACGGGTTAGCTTTATATTGCTTGCCAGCTTCTTCATCTACTATCTCATCTACATCTACGTGCCGGTGGTAGGACCAACGTTCTACTTCGACGCCGTGGGAGTGCAGGATATTGCCAAGGGCATCTTCCCGGCAATGGGCGATTACTTCAGCACCCATACCAACTGTCTGCCAACCCCAGGCTATACCGACGGAATCTTCTACCAGCTCGTAGAGGATGCCAAGGAAGCAGGAGAGCGACCTACCGCCGCCTTCCCGAGTTCGCACGTGGGCGTAAGTACCATCTGCATGCTCCTTGCCTGGCACAGCAGAAACCGCAAGCTGCTCTTCACCATGCTGCCATTCTACATCTTCCTGTGTATGGCAACCGTGTATATCCAGGCGCATTATCTCATCGATGCCATCGCCGGATGGATCTCTGCCGTAGTCATCTACTTCATGCTGATGGCAGTTTCAAAGAACATGAAATGATGCAGCATGGAAGATACAGGAAAGAAATCATATTTAATACATCAAACATAAATTAGAATTCATCTAGAACAATGAAGAAACTGTTTATTGAAACTTATGGCTGCCAGATGAACGTGGCAGACAGTGAGGTAGTTGCCTCTGTGATGC
>ERZ1031467.586-NODE-586-length-11482-cov-14.401155_pt1 | contig 11482 bp, 7 predicted proteins | sample MGYA00517105_ERZ1031467 | MGnify/ENA primary metagenome ERZ1031467 (study PRJEB33719, sample SAMN04261155) | wastewater metagenome | biome: rural village; feature: human; material: feces | host: Homo sapiens | place: El Salvador | collected 2013-01-07 ...
AGTTCCTCATCAACAAGAAGGGACAGGTAGTAGCACGTTTTGAACCTACAACAAGTTTTGACGTAATTGCCAAAGCCATTGAGGAATGGCTCAAAGCTTAAACAACAGTTGAGCACCGCATGCACATCACCTGTTGTGCGAGCGCATAGCAGCTGATATGCAAGCGCACAACAGCTGTTGTGCGGCTAGAGATACTGAATATCTCAAGGATGTATACTGTCGTTTCCAAAAACATATCAATAATATACCCAAAACAAGAGGGTGCATCATAAAATTATGTTGCACCCTCTTTGTTGTATTTATATGATGGAATCCATTAATTCCAAAATAACAATCCATTCATTAATCCACCTTTGGCACTGTAGAAAGGAACTTATTGATTTCCTCATCACTTACCCTATAATCATGCAAATCACCATTGAGATAGCTCTCGTATGAAGGCATATCAATAAGACCATGACCAGAGAGACAGAAGAGAATAACCTTCTCCTTACCTTCTTCCTTTGCCTTCATGGCCTCACGTACAGTAGCTGCAATAGCATGACAACTTTCAGGAGCAGGGATAATACCCTCGGTACGTGCAAAGAGCATACCAGCCTTGAACGACTCCAACTGAGGGATATCTACGCCGTGCATATAACCATCCTTGATAAGCTGTGAGATAATCATACCTGCACCATGATAACGAAGACCACCAGCATGGATATTGGCAGGCTTGAAGTCATGTCCCAAAGTGTACATTGGCAACAATGGAGTATAACCTGCCTCATCACCAAAGTCGTACTCAAACTTACCGCGGGTCAACTTAGGACAGCTATCTGGCTCTGCAGCGATAAACTCAGTATGCTTCTCACCGCTCAAGTTATGGCGCATGAATGGGAAGGCAAGACCACCAAAGTTGCTACCACCACCGAAACAAGCAATAATAGTATCAGGATACTCACCAGCCATCTGCATCTGCTTCTCTGCTTCAAGACCAATTACAGTCTGATGAAGAGCCACATGATTGAGTACAGAACCCAAAGTATACTTACATCCCGGAGTTGTTGTAGCCAACTCTACTGCCTCACTGATAGCAGTACCGAGAGAACCAGGATGATGAGGATCGCGAGTAATAATGTTCTTACCCGCACGAGTACTCATGGAAGGAGAACCCTCTACAGTGGCTCCGAAGGTACGCATGATGCTGGAGCGATAAGGCTTCTGCTGCATAGTAATCTTAACCTGATATACAGCAGCCTCCAGTCCGTATAATTTAGCAGCATACGAAAGAGCAGCGCCCCACTGACCAGCACCGGTCTCTGTGGTAACATTAGAATCACCCTCTTGCTTGCAATAATAGCACTGTGGAATGGCAGAATTGATTTTGTGAGAACCCAATGGGTTAGTACTCTCGTTCTTGAAGTAGATGTGAGCCGGAGTACCCAAGGCCTCTTCAAGAGCATAAGCTCTCACCAAAGGAGTTGAGCGATAATAAGTATACTTCTCTCTTACGTCCTCAGGAATATCAATCCAAGCATGCTCTACATCGAGCTCCTGCTTAGAACACTCCTTATTAAAGATGTGAGACAAGTCATCAGCATTGAGCGGCTTGTGAGTCTGTGGATTCAATGGTGGCAATGGCTTGTTAGGCATGTCTGCCTGAATGTTGTACCACTGAGTAGGAATATCCTGCTCTTGCAGTAAATACTTTTTCTGTCTCATAATATTATGTTTAAATTATTAGAAAATTCGCTTTCATTTTGTTTTTCCAGAAAAGATTTTGCTTTCCAAATGAAACATTATCTATTATTCCACGACAAAAGTACAAATAATATTTCAATTAAGAAAAAAATTACTCATCTTTTTCTCTTCTATTTCCTATTTTTATCTTAAAATGACGGCAATCTATCTAGACAAGCAATAAATTCTATTCAAAATATAACAATAAAACATTTTTTACTCCTATAAAATCAAATATTACCCCTATGTATTAAGATAAATTACTATCTTTGCAACAGTTAAAACAAACAGGCGTTGTGAAACGCCATTCATCATCTTTTACTTATACATAAAGAAAAAACAATGAAAGCAGATAGGGGTATCTAATCTTTCATTGTTTTTTCATTTTATATACCATCCAAGGTAACGAGGTATATGAGCTTTTTCCTTATTTCAATTCCAAGGATGATATTTTCCGCAATAGCTCTACAGCTTGTTCTACGCTTGTTACATCCTTAATGCGCAGATAACGCTTGTTATTTTTCTCCTTCAATGCGCACTCCCGAACATGGGTTGTAACATAATTAATCACACGAGAGAACATTTGGCTTTTATAAAAAGGACTGTTAACATTGCTCACAAATTGCATCTGCATACTTCCAGTCTTGAGCATTATCTTCTCTGCTCCCAAACGCTTTCCAAGACGACGAAGAGTTACAACATGCATCAATTCTTCGCCTTCTTTCGGAACCGGACCAAAGCGGTCTATCAAACGCTGTCGGTAAGCCTTCAACTCATCATCACTCTGCAGATGATCTAACTCACGATACAGAAGCATACGTTCGCTGCTGCCCGGTACATAGGTATCAGGGAAATAGGTCTCCAAGTCACTTTCTATCGCACAGTCGTCTACAAAATCATCTCCTGTAAATTGCTCACCAGCCTCCATTTCCTGCTGATAGAGGTCAGAGAACTCTTCGTTCTTCAATTCTGTTACAGCCTGCGAAAGAATCTTCTGATAGGTTTCATAACCCAGATCTTCCATAAATCCACTCTGTTCCGAACCCAACAGATTACCTGCACCACGAATATCCAGATCCTGCATAGCCAAATTAAAACCACTTCCCAGCTCACTGAAAGTTTCCAGCGCCTCCAGTCTGCGACGTGCCTCTGGAGTAAGCGCACTCTTTGGAGGAGCAATGAGATAGCAAAATGCCTTTTTATTGCTACGTCCTACACGACCACGCATCTGATGCAAATCACTCAGTCCGAACTTATGAGCATCTTCTATGATGATAGTATTGGCATTACCCACATCTATTCCGTTTTCTACAATAGTAGTAGAGAGCAATACGTCATAATCATAATTGATGAATCCCATTATAACTTTCTCCAATTGCTCTGGTGCCATCTGACCATGGCCGATGACCACACGACAATCTGGAATATGTTTCTCCAGGAAGAGTTTCAGTTCCTCCAACTTGGATATACGATTGCAAACGAAATATACCTGTCCATTACGGCTCATTTCAAAGTTGACTGCATCAATAATCGCCTCACGGTTAAAAGTAATCAACTCGGTATGGATAGGATAACGGTTAGGTGGCGGTGTACGCATGATACTCATATCACGCGCTCCCATCAGCGAGAACTGCAAGGTACGAGGTATTGGAGTAGCACTCATGGTCAACGTATCAACATTCACCTTGAGCTGGCGCAGCTTTTCTTTGGTTGAAACACCAAACTTCTGCTCTTCGTCAATGATCAGCAGACCCAAGTCGTGCCATTTCACCGTTTTGGATATCAATTTATGGGTTCCTACAAGTATATCTATCTTGCCTGCCTTCAAATCTTCGATAATCAGTCTGGTATCCTTGGCAGAACGGGCACGAGAGAGGTAATCTACACGTACCGGAAGACCTTCCAATCGACTTTTAAAGGTTTGGTAATGCTGATAAGCCAACACGGTGGTAGGCACCAGTACAGCCACCTGCTTACTGTCGCAAGCCGCCTTAAAAGCTGCTCGTATGGCAACCTCCGTCTTTCCGAAGCCAACATCGCCACAAACCAGACGATCCATAGGTCTGCCACTCTCCATGTCTTTCTTCACCTCAGCTGTAGCCTTTCCCTGATCGGGGGTATCCTCATAAAGGAAAGACGCTTCCAATTCATGCTGTAGATAACTGTCGGCACTATAGGCAAAGCCCTTTTCTCTCCTGCGCTGCGCATAGAGCTTTATCAGATCTCGGGCTATATCCTTAATCTTCTTCTTTGCCTTTTCCTTCAGTCTGTCCCAGGCACCAGTACCCAGCGTAGACAGACGAGGCGGTTCACCCGTATCACTTCTACGATACTTGCTTATCTTATAAAGCGAATGGATAGAGACGTCAACCTTATCATTATTTTTATAGACAATACGTATCATTTCCTGATAGCTATTACCAGTAGGAACACGTACCAGTCCGCCAAACTTACCGATGCCAAAGTCCACATGCACGATAAAATCCCCCGGTTCCATTTCCTGCAGTTCCTTCATGGTAAGTGCCATCTTTCCTGCCCTTGCCTTATCCGAACGGAGGTTATACTTATGGAATCGGTCGAAAATCTGATGATCGGTAAAGAAACAGCATTTCTTGTCATGATCAATAAAGCCCTCGTGGATAGTCTTGTCCACAGATGTAAAACTGATGTTGTATCGCTTCAGTTCCTCACTGCTGAAGATATCCTTGAGTCGCTGTTGCTGTTTCTGGCTATCAGCTAATATAAATAAGGTGTACCCCTGAAGCTGATAATCCTCCAAAGTCTTGGTCAAAAGTTCAAAATTCTTATGAAAGAGCGGCTGTGGTGCAATCTGAAAGCTGATAGAAGAATCTGCACTACCGGATAACACTACTCTTTGGTGCTCAGCCACTCCTTTCTGGAATTCCAGAGGAGTTACGAGATTGAATTCCTTCTTCATCTCATGCATGATTTTCTCAGCTTCCATCTCGTTGGCTCCCTCTAGCCGTTCCTGCATGATTTGGGCAGAGAAGCCATCCTCATAGATCTTTTCGATACTGTCATGCACAAAAGTATAATCCTTCATCACCACAAGAGCATCAGAAGGAAGGAAACTGAGAAAAGACTGTTTTACAGACTGAACACTCGCCAACTCCGGCACAATCTCAATACGCTCCCGCTTGTCTTTAGACAACTGATTTTCAACATCGAACGTACGGATGGTGTCTATTTCATCTCCGAAGAAGTCTACACGGAATGGATATTCGCAACTGTACGAATAGACATCGAGGATACTACCACGAACGGCAAACTGACCCGGTTCATAGACATAATCGGTCTCTACGAGTTCGAAATCACGCAAGGTATGAACCACGTCTGTAAGCGAGACCTGCTGCCCTACCTGCAATCTAAGGATACGATCATCAAGCTGCTGCTTACCAACTACCATTTCCGCAAGTGCTGCAGGATAAGAAACGATATAAATACCGCCAGAAGCAGAAGATGATTCCGATGACAATCTGGCAAGTACTTCTGTTCGCAGGATTTCACTAGCTGCATCCCGCTGTCCATACTTAATGGCACGGCGATAGCTGGATGGAAAGAAGAACGCATTTTCCTGCCCCATCATCTGCGTAAGATCGTGATAAAAATATCCGGCTTCATCTGCATCATTGAGCACAAACAGTACGGTTCGATCCATCTTTTCCTGCAAAGGAGCAAAAAACATAGGGACCGACGAACACAATAAGCCCTGGAGAAAAACCGAACGAACCGACTTTTCTTCCAATAAACTCAAAAAGGCATTCGCCTGTGGCGAACGCCCATATAATTGTTCTATTTCCTGAATAGTCATTACTTCTTTGGATATTTCTTGAACCAGCCATCCAGTCTGAGTCGCATCACTCCGAAGAAAGCCTCACCAAAGATACCGCCATTCATCTTGCTAACGCCCTCACGGCGATTGACGAAGATTACTGGCACTTCCTTAATTTTGAAGCCAATCTTATGAGAAGTAAACTTCATCTCTATCTGGAAAGCATAGCCCTTAAAACGGATTTTATCTAAATCTATCGTTTCCAACACCTTACGACGATAGCAAACGAATCCGGCTGTAGTATCATGTACTTTGAATCCTGTAACAATACGCACATACTTAGAAGCAAAATAGCTCATTAGAACACGTCCGATAGGCCAGTTTACTACATTCACACCCGATACGTAGCGTGAACCCACAGCCACATCATATCCCTCATCGTGGGTAGCAGCATAAAGGAGAGGCAAGTCGTTAGGGTCGTGACTGAAATCAGCATCCATTTCGAAAATAAAGTCATAGCCCTGCTGCAACGACCATTTGAAGCCCATGATATAGGCTGTGCCCAATCCCAGCTTACCTGATCTTTCCAGGATATGTAATCTATCCCCAAACTCATTTTCAATCAATGATTTAACGATAGCAGCAGTACCATCAGGACTTCCGTCATCTATCACCAGAATATCAAACTTCTTCTCCAAGCCGAATACGGAACGGATGATTTTCTCTATATTTTCCTTCTCATTATAGGTAGGAATAATTACAATACTATCACTTTTCATATCTTGTTCATTGTTAGTTATCTTATTGGTCGGGATTCTCCACAAATCCCTGATATTCCTTTTCCAGTCCCGCCATGATGACATCATAGCTCTTGGTCATCTGGTTCTTGATATTCTCCGGGCCCTTACCGATAGGAGCGATAGGCTCATGAATGGTAAGACGGAGAGGATGCCAGAATACCCACGACATATCCTTCATTCGAGGCTTCACATCAAAACTACCATTAATAGTAAGTGGGCAAACAGGCAACTGCAACTCATCAGCAAGCATGAAGGCACCACGACGGAATACACCCATGTGACCGGTAAAGGTACGGGCACCCTCAGGAAATACCACCAGCGACATACCTTCCTTGAGCACCTCACGGGCACGATCGTAAGAAGCACGAATCTTGGATGGACCGCTCTTATCAACAAAGATATGGTGAGCATATTCACAAGCTACACCTACCAAAGGAATCTTACGGATGCCTTTCTTCATCATCCATTTGAAATTACGCCCCAAGAAACCATATATCAGGAATATGTCGAATGCACCCTGATGATTAGCTACAAACACATAACTCTGATTCTTCTTGAGATGCTCTTTACCCTCTACCTTTACCGGCAGAAGGAGAAGACGTATCCAGAGCTGCGACCAGATTTTTCCTGGATAATAGCCCCAGAAGTGTCCGTTGCCCAACATACAGCCTATCACGGTTGTCAAACTGGTTATAATACTGGCTACCACAAGTATCGGCAGACAGATGAGCAATTGATATAATCGATATATGTACTTCATTTTACTTTGAATTTTGAACTTTGAATTTTGAACTTTATGATTAGCAGATGCTGCTATTTATTCTACGGTAAGAAATCATTTATTTACAGCGCAGCGTGATGACAGCAATTTCAGCTGTAGCTCCCACTCGTATTGGAACAGTACCGCCTAAGCCCGATGTGGTATAGAGTTGGCAACCCTCACGCTCATACAGCCCATAATCAAATGGGGTAAACATTGAAGGACGTAATCCCAAAACCGAAACCTGTCCAGCATGAGTATGACCGCTGAGCGTAAGTTGCGGAGCCACCTTCAACGAATCGTTTCCAGCAATGGCAGATGGCAAAGTCTTGCTCCACTGCTTCGGCATATGCTGCAACATCATGACAAACGATCCAGGCTTGATACCATAGAGTGCCTTTCCAATATCAGAGCGGTAAGGCTTTTCATAGTTCTCGGTACCAGCCACATAGATAGAATCGTTGCCTCTACGTATCACGATATGCTCATTATTTAGCAGTCGCCAGCCCATATCCTTTTCTGCCTGTCTTACCTCTGTCTCTATTTTCTCCATTTCTGCCTTGTCATCTTCATCGATGTTAAGATACCAGGTATAATCATGGTTACCCAATACACTCAAAACACCATCTTTAGCCTTCAGACTCTGCATCAGTTTGATATAAGGCTTCAGTTCTGACGGTTGCACATTCTGCAAATCACCAGTAAAGCATATCAGGTCGGCATGCTGAACATTGATGCTGTCCACATCCCGCTGAGGCAATCCACGACGCCAGCCGTAGTACGAACCGAGATGAATATCACTGAAATGCACGATGCGATACCCATCAAACTTCTTTGGCAGATCAGGAACATACACCGTTAGCCGCTTCACTTTCATCTTTGGGAAGCCAAAGGTAAAGCCATAGATAAACGTGAAAAACGCACAGACAGCCAATACCAATCCCACTAGTTTACCCCAGTTTCTGCCTTGATTACCAGGACGGAATCCAAATCTGCCCAACTTACCACTTTTAGCGATACACATGCACAGCCAGCCGATAAAGCTGCAGAAGGCAAAGACAAATTGGGGCACTGCAAATATCGCCATCACTCCAAACCAGATATCAATCAGTACAGGGTTGTCGGGAAGGAATTTACGCTCCAAAGCGAGAAAACCGCTATACCCGATGACTCCCATTGCCGGCGACCACCACAAAAGACGTAACCACCGTCTGGATAAATGGCAAAAAGACTTGCCTAGACTGCCCTTCCTCCTATTCAAGAAGAGGTATTGCTTCCCTATCCACCAATATGGCAGAATGGTCAGGATGATAACGGGCACTAATATTCTAGCTACCATTTTTGTTTTCTTACTATATTTTGTGAGACATCTTTTTATCTATTACGCAGGAGAAGCCTGAAGATAGTTTAAAGACAAATATCCTATGAATCATATGCCCATAAAACTATCGCTTCAGTAAACTCGACTGCAGAAATCTTCTCATCAACTCTACAGGTACACCTCTACGATGTGCATAGTCGCATAACTGGTCCTCTCCTATCTTACCCAATTCGAAGTATTGAGCCTTGGGATGTGCAAACATCAAGCCCGACACACTGGAATGGGGTGTCATCATACCCGTTTCCGTCAGTCGTATACCTACTTGCTTCATATCTAGCAGTTGGTCGATGATGAAATTGAAGCTCGTATCAGGTAGCGACGGATAGCCGATAGCAGGACGGATGCCCTGATATTCTTCACGATGCAGTTGTTGGGGAGTCAGATGTTCATCAGGTGCATATCCCCAATAAGTCTTGCGTGTCTGCTCATGCAGCAGTTCTGCCGTAGCCTCAGCCAACCGGTCGCAAAGCAACTGTGCCATCATTCCCAGATATTCATGATTGCGATAAGCATCCAAGATAGAAGCATCTACCGTACAGCAGAACACCCCTAATCTTCTTGCGATGTCTTGCTGCAGCATCTTTCCCGTCTTCGTTTCAGCGCCCGAAACCTGCAGACTACGAGGGCGGATGAAATCAGCCAGGCAGAGATTAGGAGCTCCTGGAGCAGATGGATGCTGCTGCCGGAGCAACGGCAATCGGACCTGCTTCTTTTCGGCATCAGCACATCCATTCAACTCATCAGAATTCCCTGTCTCAACGATGATGTCATCACCCTCGCTATAGGCATCCAGGACTTTCAAAAGTGCGTGGGTGTGATATTTACCCTCCCATGAGCTGAGCATTTCCTCAGCCTCCTGACGCATTTTCTGTTTTACCTCTTCCTTCTTTCCGCTCAATCCCCAGGCATGATAGAAATACAGCCAGTTAATATACGGCACTACCTCTGAAATATCATAGCTAATCTTTTTCATCTACAATCTGAATGTAAGCTCTTCGCCACGACTGTTTTCATCAAATACACCTTTATTATATATAAGATGTCCGTTACAGATTGTCTGTTCTACCCGCCACTGGTATTCATGGTCTTCCATCGGACTCCATTTACACTTGCTCTGAATTTCATCCTTGGTTACAGTCCATGGACTATGAGGACGTACGATGGCGATATCAGCCTTGTATCCCTTGCGCAAGAAGCCACGCCCCTCGATTTCGAAGAGCTGGGCAGGCTGATGTGCCATCAATTCTACCAGGCGCTCAATACTGAGCACACCTTCGTCTACCAGTTCCAGCATGGTAACCAGCGAGAACTGAACCATCGGCATTCCCGAAGCCGCCTTGGCACAGCCACCCTGCTTATCCTTCCATTCATGAGGAGCATGATCGGTACCAATAGTAGCAATCTTTCCATCATTCAATGCCTGTCGTAATGCAGCACGGTCCTGTGCGGTCTTGATAGCCGGATTGCACTTGATGAGTGTTCCCTTACTGGCATAATCAGCATCACAGAAGTAGAGATGAGCCACACATGCCTCTCCTGTTATATGCTCCTCAGGCTGAAGCAGTTCCAGTTCCTTAGCCGTTGTAAGATGAGCCACATGGAGATGTGCTCCACTCTCTTTTGCCAGTTTTACAGCCAAAGCCGTACTCTGGTAGCAAGCCTCCTCACTGCGTATCTCCGGATGATGTTCTACAGCCGGATCATCACCGTATTTGGCCTTGGCCTCAGCCATATTGCGATTGATGATATCCGTATCCTCGCAATGGGTCATCACCGGCAACCCCAATTCCTTTGCCTTCTTGAATACACTTACAAGCGACTCGTATTTATCTACGAGCATATTTCCGGTGCTGGAACCCATAAAGAGTTTGATACCAGGCACATGATGCCGGTCCAGCCCACAGAAACTCTCCACATTGTCATTGGTAGCTCCATAGAAGAAGCTATAGTTAACGTGGCTTTTTTCTGCTCCCAGCTGACGTTTATCAGCCCATACCTGCAGGTCTGTAGTCTGCGGAACGGTATTCGGCATCTCCAGATAAGAAGTCACGCCACCGTATGCAGCAGCCTTCGATTCGCTCTCGATGTCAGCCTTACGTGTCAGTCCAGGCTCACGGAAATGGACATGGTCATCTATGACTCCTGGCAAAACAAAACACCCCGAAGCATCCACTACATGTTCGTAGGTGCCACGGGGTGCCTTTCCTTCAAATATCTCTGCAATAACGTCACCATCAACAATGAGACCGCCCTGAAAAGAGCGTCCCTCATTGACTATGGTACCGTTTTCTATTAATATCTTCATTACTTTTCTGTTTTTTCTGGAATTGTTGGTGTTGCCAACTCATTAGGAGTTGGAGCCGGAGCTGCGTCGGGATTAACCTGCGGAGCCCCCAGCTGCTGATTCATCTCAGAGGTAGCCTGTGAAGGCGACATCTCGTGAGTACCGTTCATGATAGCCTGATTCTCCTGAGCCTTCTGATAGTAATCCCTTACATAAGGATCGTTCTTGAACCGTTCGGTAGCCTTGCTCATGATGTCTTCAATCCAAGGCGAAAGCATCGGATATTGATTTCCCATGGTAACAAGGAAGAAGACGCCAGCTCCAAGAACGTTGTCAAAGTTTTCCGTCACGAAATTTGTAATCAGCTTATCTTCCTGCTCCGAGAGCTGTATCGCCTCGGCATTGAGCTTTTGGGTTACCACATTCATATCGCTACCATTCATGATGGCTTGGTCGTGCTTGTGAACCAGTTCTCTTTGCTGATTCTGCAACTGCTGGTATTTTTTGAAAAATCCAAATAGCTTATCATTGAGTGGTGTACCGCTTACAATCTGCTGCGCGTCGTCCAGCTTCACAGTGATGTCTCCACTTTCTAAAACGAGTGGCAATACCGGCTCATCGTCCATAAAGATATTACCCATCTTTACCGAGTCCAGATTACCTTGGAAATGGAATTGTCCATGCAATACATCACATGAATCGATGCTTTTGAAATTGTTGTCTTTCAAGATTTTCAGGTACA
>ERZ1031467.587-NODE-587-length-11467-cov-9.174641_pt1 | contig 11467 bp, 10 predicted proteins | sample MGYA00517105_ERZ1031467 | MGnify/ENA primary metagenome ERZ1031467 (study PRJEB33719, sample SAMN04261155) | wastewater metagenome | biome: rural village; feature: human; material: feces | host: Homo sapiens | place: El Salvador | collected 2013-01-07 ...
TGTACCACCGATGTAAACCTGTGCGCTAGCGCAAACTGAAACGAGAGCCATAGCGAGGCTCAACATAATTTTCTTCATAATCAATCTTTTTTCTTAAAAATTATACGTTGTTTTCTATCTTCTTTTATTGGAATCCGTCTTCTTTATGCTTGGAATTCGGTGGCAAAGGTATAGGAAATATGCGAATACAGGAAATTTTTTCTTTGTTTTATTGTTAATAGTGTTGGATTGTTGACTTAAATCAAGATAATGGCAGGTGTCTGCGATTTTAGTTTTATCAGATAGGCAGGTGTCTACTATTTCAGTTTTATGAAATTGATAGTGTCTACCTTTTCTAGTTGATAAAGTAAAAAAGTGTCAACTGAAATCAGGAAAAGTCATGTTGATATCGTTAGAAGTTGCTGCTGATATCTCATGGAAATCAGCCCGTTAGTTGGTCTGTCGATGCCCATTTGGTGGGCACTCAGAGCCCACGTGATGGGCATCGATAGCCCATGTGTTGGGCATCTGTTGCCCGTAACTGCGGGCAATGAGTGCCCAAAGTTTGGGACGGTTTCTGGGCAATATCGTGAGTAAGCTGTTTTTATGATACTTCATGCTGCTTTTATGATACTTCATGTTGCTTTTATGATACTTCAATGATACTTCTTGTAAAAGAAAGAGAAAAGTGTCATTTTGATAATGCATTGAGTATTAGCTGCATAACCTATTATTGTAAGTCTGAAATGAGACTTTGATACTTTTTTCGCGAAAAAATATCTTTCGTGTGTAAGCTTCTCCCAATCTACGAACCATTCGTCAGCGTCCTAGCCAGCAAGTCTTCCGCCAGGCGTCTTGTGTAATCGCAAGAAATAGTATGAAAGTATGTAAAATGAAGCCTTGCTTTTGCCAACCGATTCAATTTAGTTTGGAATTATGTTGGCAAAAATAGAAAAAATCCTAACCACTTATTATCAAGCAGTTAGGATTTTCTTCGGTGCGCCTGATAGGAACACAATTTATAAAAGCAGATATAAAAGCCATAAAAGGAAAAATAATGTAACTATCTGAAAATCAACAATTATTAGTTGCCCGCTTATAACGTTTCATTATATAGAATTTTATCTTATTAGGTTAAACAGTAGCAAAAACAGTAGCAAAAACCAAAATTGCTACTGTAATGTTTGGCAGTCTGAAATAAAAGTCTTATCTTTGCAGCGTTCAATTAAAATTATATGAGTTATGGCAGCTATATATAAACGTTTATCTACAAAGGTACAAGCCGACACTAATTTAGCGGAAGTACTGATTAGCCTGAAAAATGGCAATGATTATTTTGTGCGTTCAAAGTCGGGTATCTTTGTTACACCTGATAATTTCCGTAATGGGGAGATAGTGGTTAATAGGCGCAAAGTTGGAAATGATGTGCAGTACCACGAAGACCAATTAAAGAAGATGAACGACCTTTGCGCCTACATTATGGGCAAAGTGTCAGACACTCCCAAAGAGCAAATAAACTCTGTTTGGTTTAAGGAGGTGGTGGATAGATTTAATCACCCTGAAAAATACGCTCCAAAGGTTGAGGCTAAAAAGAGTTTTTACGAGTTGGCAGAGGAATATTTAGAAAAGAAAGATTTTTCGATAGACCATACAAAAGCCATTCGTGTACTTGTGCGTGATGTGGCACGTTATGAGGGATTCAGAAGAGCCACAGAGGATAAAACCTTTGTTTTCGATGTGGATAAAGTGACACGTACCGACATAGAGGATTTTTTGGACTACCTGAGAAACGAAAAGAGTTTGTCTGAGGAATACCCTAAAATCTTTCAGAAGTTACTCAAAAGTTACCCTATTGGAGTAAAGAAAGGGCAATGTAAGTTAGTGGTTAGAGGCGATAACACGCTTGTTAAACTCACCAAGAAACTAAAGGCTTTCTTTGTGTGGCTTTATGAAACCGACAAAACGAAGAATAGACCCTTTGACGGTATAAAGATAGGAAGTGAAAAGTTTGGCACTCCTTATTATATCACCATAGAGGAAAGAAACGCTATTGCGGATTTCGATTTCTCAGGCTCTAAGAGTTTGGAGGTGCAAAGAGATATTTTTGTATTTCAATGCTTTGTCGGTTGCCGTGTGGGCGACCTGATAAAGCTAACAGAGGATAATATAATAAATGGCGTGTTGGTTTACGCTCCACACAAAACAAAGGATGAGGGCGACCAAACTTTGCAAGCACGTGTACCATTACACCCTAAAGCGGTGGAACTGATAGAGAAGTACAAAGGGAGTGTCCCTGATGGTCGTTTGTTTCCATTCATTACACCACAGAAGTACAATGAAGCTATAAAGGCAATATTTACAAAGGTGGGGATAACTCGCAATGTGGTAGTAAGAAACCCAAAGTCAGGGGAGAACGAGATAAAGCCTATTAATGAAATTGCAAGTAGCCATTTGGCAAGACGTACCTTTGTGGGCAATGCTTACTTTAAGGTGAGCGACCCGAATATAATTGGTAAGATGAGCGGACACGTTGAGGGGTCGAAAGCCTTTTCACGTTATCGTAAAATCGAGGATTCCACTTTGTTAGATGTAATCAACCAATTAGGATAAAGGAGGGCTTTATGGCGAATGTGGTAAAGGCAGAAGTGGAGGCAGCTTTTAAACTGCTGAAAGAAAATGGCTTTAAGGGAGTACCTGATGAGGCTGCAAACGGTGGGCTTGTTATGGTGGGCAATGGGGCTAATATTACGATAAACGTTAATAATGGAGTTATAGGAGATAATAACACAAACGTTGGCAGTAATATTATAAACTCAGGTGTAAACGATGGCGAAACCATAAACCGTTTGCTTTCTATCATAGAGGCGCAAAGTCGGCAGATAATGCAATTAACGACACAATTAACGGAACTCCTTTTGCGAGATAATAACAGAAGTACCAAGAACTAAAAAAGGCTGAGATATGGAAAAGGTTTGGCTAACATTTGAAGATAAATTAATTAACTGGGTGGATGGAGAAACCGATTTTTACGATAAAATGGAAGTCGTAAAGGACAAAATGAGATTTCCCCAAGTGAACGACCACGTATTAGAGGAATGGGCGAAAAGCCTTATTTCCTCTGTTGTGTATGATGATAATATAGACTTAGAAGATACTGCAAGCGATTTGGTGGAAGATGTTTTCACGCAAGAACGAAACTTTTATTTTCGTTGGCGCAATGGGTACGATGAAGAGGAAAGCCACCTGATGTTTGATAAGTGGCAGAAATTGCGCTCCTTTGTTTGTGATGGATTCCCTAATTTGACTTTTAGCCTCAGCGGTAAAGTTAGGGAGTATCTCCAAGAAATAGGGGCTATTGAGGAAGAGGACACCGACACGGACAACTCTCAGGAGAGCAAAGAAAAGGCGGCTTTTCGCCTGAAATATGGGGAGTGCATAGATGATATGGACGCTTTCTTTGAAAGGTTGAAAACGATGAGTGGACGAGAACTTGTGAAAACCTATTATGAAAAGCACTTTGCAAAGATTGCCAAGAATTTCAAGCAGTTTTTTAATAATGAAATTCAGGCGATAGTGCCCGAGCGCAAGGGCGAAAGAGGGTGGAATTATGAGGCATTGATTAAGTATGTTAGAGTATAAAGGAGGGAGGCGAAAGCCTCTCTTTTTTTGTTTTTATTATATTTGTCTTATGTGTTTTCCGCTATAATTCCATTCTTTTTCCATTGATTCCATTATGCGTTTTATTCCCTGAGATTCTTTTTAATTTTGCACCGTCAAGTTATGGCAAGGGGTCGCCTCTGTTTGCTCCTTTGCCATTCTTGAAACGGAATAGGTGGGGAGAAGCCCAAACAGACACCGAGAGCCGCAAAAGGAAATAAAACGCTTGTTATGAGAATAGAATCTTTGTTAGAAAGCGGTGCGAACGTTGCAATAACAGTAACACCCATAGACTTGAAAGAGTTTGCTTTGAGCCTGATTAATGAGGCTATCAATATAGGCAGCAAACAGAAGACACCTGAAAGCTATCTCACCCAAAAGGAGGCAGCCGAAAAGTTGAACGTGTCGGAAAATACTTTGTGGCGATGGAAGAAAACAAAGTATTTAGTACCGTCAAAGGTGGGCAATTCGGTTTATTACAAGTTGTCGGACATTGAAAAGCTATTGGAGGGCAGAGAATGAAGCAATACAAGTTTTACGACCTGATGGACGATTTGCCTAAAGAGGTGCAAATGGCAGTCAGGGAAGCAAGAAAGCCGTTTGGTGTTGAGGCTGCAAAACGTTGGGGCTTGTGTGAAACCTCTGAGGCTTATGAAATAGACATTACTCAGGTTTACCCAGAGCCACGTTTTACGGTGCGCCTGAATGGTGTGGGGACATTACCAAGGGGCGATATTCAGGCAGTAAAGGCGAAGAGTAAGAACGGAAAGAGTTTTCTTTGTACTGTTTTCGTTGCAAGTGTGATGGGGTGCAAGGATTTTCAATTTGAAGCCGTTGAAGATGGTGCAAAGGTATTGTATTTCGACACGGAGCAAAACGAGAGGAACACGGCAGCACTCGCAAAACGTGTTTACTCCCTGATGAAGTGGAGCACGGAGCGGAACAATGAACGCTTTAAGGCTTATTCTTTGCGCTCTGCTGCAATTTCCGAGCGGTTGCCTATCATTGAAAGGGTAGTCAGGGAAAACGCTCCCACAGTGGCGGTAATTGATGGAGTAGCCGATTTGTTGGAGGATTTCAACGATGTGGGGCAGTCAAGCGAAATTATTAACTCCCTGATGAGGCTTTCGGCTGAGAATGATGTGGCGATAATAAACGTATTGCATACCAACAAGCGCAAAGATGATTCCGATATGAAAGGACATTTAGGCACGTTGTTACTACAAAAAGCCTCTGATGTTTTCGAGGTGAAAAAGAACGATGGCACTTTCAATGTTTCCGAAAGCGATTGCCGAAATATTGCCATTCCTGATTTCTCTTTTTCCATAGGTGCGGACGGTGTGCCTATTTGGTCGCCTGATGTAAAGACTACCAAGGGCGAAGAGGATTTAATGGAGGTATTGGCAAAGATGAACACTATATTTGAGGGAGTGCCTGATGGATTCACTTATAAGGAACTCACCGAAAAGTATATGATGGAGGCGGCAGTGGCTGAGAGAACGGCAAAGAACAAAATAAAGTTTGCCAAGGATTCCAACATTATAAAGGTTGATGGCAAGAAATACGTGTTAGTGGATAATGACCCGATTTAGTGCAAAGATGGCTTTTGCACCAAGTCAGGAAAACAAGGGCGAAAAGCGGTGCAATATTTAGTGCAAGTGCAAGCACCCCTATAGGGGTGCGCTTGCACTAACACAAAAACACTATTGCGGATTTGGTGCAAGACACCTGATTTGCACTAATTTGCACCTTTGCACTAAACAATAAAAACGAAGTAGTATGAAGCAATATTTAGATATTAAGGTAAGCACGTTTAAAGATGTGCGAGCGATGGCAGACAAAGAGCCTCAACCCCTGAGAGCCATTTTAACAAGTGGCGAATATAAGGAGCGAGTGGAGGCGGTGCGAGCCGTTGAGTATCATAGTAGCGAACAAAAGGAACTCAAAAAGAAGTTACCTTTATTTGCGATGGGAGTTTTCTCCAAGGAGAGGCGAGCCAATAAAATAACTGAGGTTGTTCCCCTGATTGCCTTAGATTTCGATGGCAAGGACAATGACCCAGACACGGAAAAGCCTAATTTGGCTTTCAGGGCTTTCAAGCAAGTGGTGGATGGCGACCCCTTTATTTTGTATTGTGGGCTTTCATGTAGTGGCAAGGGATGGAGGGTAATATTACCGATTCACTCCACAGAGAAGCGCAAAGAGCATTATATGGCAGCCGTGAGGTATTTCCTGAAACGTTATGGAATGGTTGCCGATGAGGCTTGCAAAGATGTGGCACACGCTTTCTTTGTGTCGTATGATGGCACACCGTACATTAACGAGAACGTGAAGCCGTTCCCTTATGTACTGCAAGCTGCAAGGTTGCCACCTGATAGGGAGAGGGCAGACAATACCACAGAGGCGGTAAAGATGTTACTTGCCATTGAAAAGGCTGAGGCTGAGAACCTGATGGCTTTTGCCAATTATGAGGAATGGGTAAAGATGGGGCTTGCCATAGCCTCAACGTTTGGGGAGGATGGAAGAGTAATGTTTCATAGGCTTTCGGCTTTGTGCCCTGAGAAGTACGATGAGGCGGCAGCTGATACCAAGTATAACAATTTGATAGCCTCAGCCTCAACGTTGCCAAGTGCCACCGTTGCCTCTGTTTATTGGCAGTTGTCGGAGGCGAGAAGAGCGAAGAGTGTTGAAGAAGATTTTAGTAACTTTAATTATGGAGAAGATAACAATGAAGAAGATGTTTGAAAATGTAGTGTTGGCAGAGTTTACTACAAACTCAGGAAGTGAGCCGTTTATGTGCTTTCAGGCAGAGAACGGCAAGGAACAAAAGGAAAGATTGCTAAAGACTTTCTTTAATACCCTGATTGTTCCTTTGTTTAATGGTACGGAGGCAGAGGTGGAAGTTAAAGCAATGAAGCCAAAGGAAAAGGCAAACTTTGCAGCCTCTGTAATAGATGAGTTGTACCGTTGCATTATAGAGCCTAATATGGTGAAAGATGGTGAAACCCCTGATGTTTCCTTTGCGGTTGCCCTGATGGCTTTATTTGCAGTCAGACACACCAACAAAGAGCCGTTTGTGTGTGCGTGTCAGGTGGTGCGATTGCAAGCTTTTGCACCTATTTGTAACCCAAGCCTCAGACCAAACAGAGTGAGAACCTTTGCCGAAGAGTTGAAACTGCAAGAACATTTGCAGAAGTTGGGGAAGTGGAGCAAAGTTTTCTCCAAGATGTGCAAGAATGTTTGCAAGCCCTGAGGTGGGGGGTACTTTTTTTATTGGGGTGGGTGGGTCGCCTAAACCTCACCCACTCCTTTCTCCACGCAAGGGGCTAAAAAATAAAATCGTGTACTTTTGTAAATTATTGAGATATGAAGAATTATGTAAGCCGTATTAAGGCGGTATTGAAGAAGAATGGCAAGTATAATGATGGAATGACTTTGCTAATAGATTCTACTGCAATAAGCCTCAACACAATGGAACTTTGCCGTAAAGAGTTGGGGACGTTGGAAAGCACCACGGTAGTGGTACAAACACGTTATGGGGAGAAGTTAGAACCTCACCCAGTGTTTAGAACTCTCAGGGACGCTCAAACGGTACTTTTGAAGAACTGCAAAGAGTTGGGGCTGAATTATGAGGAACTTTCGAGAATGGTTGCAGAGGATGAAGACACCTTTAAAAGTTTTATGAAAGATGTTAATAACGTGTAGGAATGTGGGGAAAAAGTTGTATCTTTGCGCCTGAATATAGCCGTAATGGCTAATTTTAATTGAACATTTAAAGCGATTGTCCGTGATGGATGGTCGCTTTTTCGTTCCTTTGCTGAGGCTGAAATGGGAGTTATTCAGGCAAACAGTAGCAAAAACAGTAGCAATTTTATTAAACGAAAAATGCTAAATAGTTGATAATAAACTACTTAGCATTTTTAAGGGTGCGCCTGATAGGACTCGAACCTACACGGCCTAAACCACTAGATCCTAAGTCTAGCGCGTCTACCAATTTCGCCACAAGCGCATTTGCGAGTGCAAAGATACAATATTTTTCTGAATAAAAAGAAGAAATATGCAAAAAAAAGCGGAATTGCTTGTTTTTTACGAGAAATAATGTTACTTTTGCAGGCAAGCTATAATATGCAGGCAAGCTATGGCAAGCTGTAATATGCAGATAAACTTTAGATAACATAATAATGAACACAAGACATCTATTATTGTGGGCATCTCTTGCTTTGACGATGCCCCTTGCCGCGCAGACTCCTCAGGAGGATTTCAAGCGCGACATTACCCTTTCGGGTAGCAACTATGTGGCTTATCGTGGACCTCAGAAGCAGTTGACTCCTGCTCCTAAGGGGTATAAGCCTTTTTATCTGAGTCACTATGGCCGTCATGGCTCCCGCTTCATGATTGGCAAGAAGGCGTATGATGTGCCTTATTTCTCTCTGCTCAAGGCGAAGCAGGAGGGGAAACTGACTGCCAAGGGCGAGGAAACCCTGGCTAAGGTGAAGATGATTCGCGAGGAGGCGAAGGGGCGTGATGGCGAACTGACTCCGCTTGGCGCCCTGCAGCATCAGGGCATTACCAAACGAATGATGGAGAGATTCCCTGAGATTTTTGCCGGTAATACGAATATCGAAGCTCGAAGCACATTGGTAATCCGATGCATCCTCTCTATGGAGAACGGTTTGCAGCAGATGCTCCGCATGAATCCTAAGCTTCATATCTTCCATGATGCCAGCGAGCATGATATGTATTATATGAACCAGGACGACAGATACCTGGATAGCTTGAAGAATAGCGTGGGCATCAGGGTGGCGCAGCAGGAGTTTGCCCAGAAGCACGTTAACTGCAGCCGCCTGATGAAGGAACTTTTCAACGACCCTGCCTGGGTGAAGCAGAATATCAACCAGAGCGACTTGAACGAAAAGCTTTATAAGATGGCAAGCTCTATCCAGGGCACGGAACTGAGAGGTAAGGTTTCGCTCTACGATCTCTTTACCGAGGAGGAGCTGTATCAGAACTGGCTGAATGCCAACATCGGGTGGCAGATGGCTTATGGTAATTCGCCTTTTACGGGCAATGTGCAGCCGTTCTCGCAGCGCAATCTGCTGAGGGATATTATTCAGAAGGCGGATAGCTGCATCGCTTTGCCACATCCGGGCGCAACCTTGAGATATGGCCATGATACGATGGTTACTCCGCTCACCTGTTTGCTGGATTTGAACGGGTATGGCGAGGAGATTAAGGACCCGGAGAAGATTGCTTCTCAATGGTGGGATTATAAGATTACGCCGATGGCTACGAATTTGCAGTTTGTTTTTTATAGAAACAAGGCGAATGATGTGCTGGTGAAGGTGCTGCTCTGCGAGGATGAGGCTACGCTTCCTATCAAGAGCGACATGGCGCCTTATTACCACTGGAAGGATTTCAAGGAGTATTGCTTGAAAAAACTGGATGAAGCAAAAAAGGTAAAAAGGTAAAAAAGTAAAAAGAAGCCTTTAAATAAAAAAAGGGGCTAAAGCAGCGATGCTTTAGCTCCTTTTTTATTATTGCTTTGAAAGCCATTCTCTATCCTTGTCGTCTTCTGTGAAATCCTTGTCGGAGAAGAGGCTGGTTTGGCCGGTTAGCTCGTCGATGACTTGCTGCTCGCTCTTTCCGGCATCTGGATCCAGGTTCTCTCTTGGCTCCTCGGTGCCTTCCTGCTCATCTGATGCATCATCGTCGGATGGCTCTTCCGGGTCAGGGAATCTTGTTGGTTCCAGTTCCTCGATGCTTTCTATCTTCCAGGTGGTGAGACGCTTGCCTTTTGCCTTGAAGCTCTTCTGGGCGATAAACTGCTCGGCATCGATTTCCTCGGCAGGACGCATGGCATCCGCTCCGCCATAGGTAACCTGAAGACGAGGGAATGGGGTATCTGTGAGCAGAATGAGCTGACTGTTAGGGTTCTCGCCCAGGCAGTTCTGATGACGCTTGGTGGCATCCATCGTAAATCGCTTGATGTATGGATAGTTATCGTTGTCGGCATCATAGAGAATCGCCGTCCATACCTTGTGCTCGTCCCATTTTTCCAACTTCAGGATGTTGTCCTCGTAGTGGTTGTTCACATCAAAGTTGGTGATGTAGAACTCTCCGTTGTCCAATACCACCAGGATGGCATCGTCGTCGTTGAACTCACCCAGGAATCTGCCGTTCTCATCGTAGTTGATGCGGTTTACATCCGGGTCGAACCATACCTTTCTTCCGCCCAGCGTACTGTGGCCGTGGCTCTTCAAGCCGATGCGGCGGATGGTGCGCTTGGTAAGCAGATTGCCCTTGGCGGCTCTGCCCTTGATGAGGATATCCGAGAAATCCTTCTCCAGGAAAATGCTCTGGCGTTTGCGGCTCAGGTCTGGTTCCAGCGTCACCTTGATGATTTCTGCCTCGCCGTTGGGGTTGGCTGTGAAGTAGATGATGCGGCTTCCAGGGGTGCCCTGGGTGATGTCGTAGAGCTTGTCGCGCGTCATGGCGGTTACGTTGAATCGCTTGATGAAGTAGTCGCCCTGCTTGCCGTCGCGATATACGCAGTTGTAGATGGTTCGCTTGTCGTTCTTCTTGAACACCTGCACGTGGAGGATGTTCTTGCCTACGAATATCTTGTCGGCCACCTTGGTAACCTTGAATTTTCCATCCTTGTAGAAGATGATGATGTCGTCGAGGTCGGAACAGTTGCATACGAACTCGTCTTTCTTCAATCCCATTCCCACGAAACCTTCCTGTCGGTTGATGTAGAGTTTCTGGTTAGCCTCCACCACCTTGGTTACCTCGATGGTATCGAAGTTGCGGATTTCCGTTTTTCTAGGATGCAGCTTGCCGTATTTTCCCTTCAGATATTCAAACCAGTTGATGGTGACATCGGTCATGTGAGCCAGGTCGTTCTCAATTTCGGCAAGTTCTGCCTTGATTTTCATCAGCAGTTCGTCAGCCTTATCCTTATTATATTTAAGGATTCGCTGCATCTTGATTTCCAGCAGTTTGAGGATATCCTCCCTGGTTATCTCGCGATGGAAGGCATATTCCACCATTCCCTTGCCGTCTACTTCGGCGGTGAAGAGCTTGTCCTTGAACGGCTCCAGCTTGGAATCGATGAATGCCACTACCTCGTCCTGACTCTTGCTCTGCTCGAACTTGCGCTCTTTGTAGATGCGCTCCTCTATGAAGATGCGTTCCAAGGATGAGAAGAAGAGCTGCTCCTCCAGTTCGCCCTTGCGAATCATCAGTTCGCGGCGCAGCAATCCCATGGTGCGATCTACGCTGTGGCGAAGAACATCGCTGATGGTGAGGAACTTCGGCTTGTTGTCCTCAATGACGCAGCAGTTGGGCGAGATGTTGATTTCGCAATCGCTGAAGGCATAGAGGGCATCCATGGTCTTATCGGAAGATGTGCCCGGTGCCAGATGCACGAGAATCTCTACGTTGGCAGAGGTGACGTCTTCTATCTTTCTTGCCTTGATTTTTCCCTTTTCCACCGCCTTGGTGATGCTTTCGATGAGGCTCACCGTGGTTTTGCTATATGGAATCTCGGTGATGACGAGGGTCTTGCTGTCGAGCTTATCTATCTTGGCTCTCACCTTCAAGGCTCCACCACGCTGACCGTCGTTGTACTTGCTCACGTCGATGGCTCCACCTGTTGGGAAATCAGGGTAGATGGCAAAGTCCTCTCCCCTGAGGTAGTGGATGGCAGCATCGCAGAGGTCGTTGAAGTTATGTGGCAATACTTTGCTGCTCAATCCCACGGCGATACCCTCGGCACCCTGTGCCAGGAGCAGCGGGAATTTAGCCGGCAGGGTGATAGGCTCCTTGTTGC
>ERZ1031467.592-NODE-592-length-11456-cov-5.313744_pt1 | contig 11456 bp, 6 predicted proteins | sample MGYA00517105_ERZ1031467 | MGnify/ENA primary metagenome ERZ1031467 (study PRJEB33719, sample SAMN04261155) | wastewater metagenome | biome: rural village; feature: human; material: feces | host: Homo sapiens | place: El Salvador | collected 2013-01-07 ...
TCTGCCCCTTCCGGTGCGGCCCTCCCTGTGATCTCGTAGCGCTTAGAGAATTCTGGAAATCGGAGAGACCGTCCGTCCGGGGAACATGTTCAAATATGTCCATGTTTCATGACTATATGGTACTACGTTCTAAAGAAAAATGCAAGAGGGAAAAGGAAAATAACGCTATATATAGTTTATTTCATGGACCATACGAATAGCGAAGATACTATTTTCGCAGTAAATACAGAGATTTAGATAATGTATACTGCCCGGTGGGTGGGGAAGATCGGATGATCTGTTTTTCATCTACGGCGAGAGATTTTTATGATACTATATAAAAAGCTCTTACATATCTATTGGCTTCTCAGAAAGGAAAAGGCAATGACCCCTATGACTGAAATTGAAAAATTAAAAGATGGCGTGTACGAGAAAGTCATGTCGCGGCGCTTTGCTGAAGTGCTGAAAGAGGCACTGGCCGAGGATCAGGTGCGTGCAGAAGAGGAAGATGTAGATGCTGAGGAAGCCGTGGGCTATCTCTCTTCGTATTTGCAGCAGGTGATACGACTCTGCCTGAAGGACATCGCGGACAGGGATGAGGAGAACAGCGTCGACCACCAGCTGGCACTCACGAATGAACTCATTGCCTCCCTTGCAAAGAAGACAGAAGAGCTTGGAGGCGGTCAGGAGGTGGCGAATGCACCATTTCTGCTGAGATCCTTAGAACACAAGAAAAACACACTCCTGCCTCGCCGGTGGGAGCGGCCGGCGACATCACTCACGCGATCATTCCTTTTCACCAATTCTAAGAAGGATGTCTCGATGGTACACGAGCTCACAAAGGAGATCGCATCCTCTGACCGCATTGATTTTCTGATCTCCTTCATCCGTTTCTCCGGCCTTCAGCTGCTTCTCCCCGCACTGCGCCTTTTCACAGCCCGCGGCGGACACCTGCGCATCGTGACGACGACATACATGGGAGCGACGGATCCGAAGGCCATCGAGGTGCTTGCGTCTCTGCCCCATACAGAAGTACGCATTTCTTATGATGTGAAAGAAACCAGACTGCACGCCAAATCATACATGTTCTATCGGGGAAGCGGCTACTCGACGGCCTACATCGGTTCATCGAATCTTTCCCACGCTGCCATCGCAGAAGGGATGGAGTGGAATATGAAAGTGACGGCACAGGACCAGCCGCACATCATCGATAAAATGAGCGCGACCTTCGAGACATATTGGCACTCCGAGGATTTCACCCCCTACGAGCCCCAAAAAGATGAGGAAAAACTCCGTCGCGCTATCGATAGGGAACGCGGGCGGAGCAGCGGGACAGATGCCTCCTCCTATGCTTTTGACATCCAGCCGTACCCCTACCAGCAGGCGATACTGGATGCACTTGATACAGAACGGCACGGCAAAGATCGCTGGCACAATCTTGTCGTCGCTGCCACAGGCACGGGAAAGACAGCGATCTCCGCCTTCGACTATCGCCGATTTGCCGCCTCAAGAAAAGAAGGGACGCGCCTCCTCTTCATCGCTCATAGAGAAGAGATCCTGAGACAAAGCCTCTCTTGCTTCCGTCAGGTCATGAAAGATCCCGACTTTGGTGCGCTCGCAGTCGGAGGAAACCTTGCCAATCACGTGGAACACCTCTTCATGTCCATCCAGACACTGAACAGTCAGCGTTTTTTTGAAAAAATGGATCCCTGCTACTATGACATGATCATCGTCGATGAATTCCATCATGCGGCGGCAAGATCCTACCAGCACCTTCTCACACACTTTCATCCGAAGATCCTCCTCGGACTTACGGCTACGCCAGAGCGTATGGACGGGGGAGACATCCTCTCCTATTTCGGCGGACACATCGCCGCAGAAATACGCCTGCCCGATGCCATCGAGCGGCGCCTTCTCTGTCCTTTTCACTACTTCGGCATCACGGATCCGGTGAGTCTTAGGGAAATCAAGTGGACAGGCGGAGAGTACGACGCGAGCGAGCTAGAACGTCTCTACACTGCAGAAGGCGCATTGGCCAGCCAGCGCGCCCGCGCCATCGGAGACGCCCTCCTTCGCTACACCGCAGACATTCGCGATGTGAAAGCACTCGGCTTCTGCGTCTCGAAGAAACACGCGCATTTCATGGCAGACTACTTCAATCAGCACGGCATACCCGCCCTCGCACTCGATGCAGATACACCGGCAGCAGAAAGAAATGCAGCGCGGGAACGCCTCGCAGAAGGGGAGCTTCGCATCCTCTTCGTCGTAGACCTCTTCAATGAAGGCGTCGACATCCCGTCCGTGAATACCGTGCTCTTCCTAAGACCGACGAACAGCATGACCGTCTTCCTCCAGCAGCTCGGGCGCGGCCTGCGCCTTTCGAAAGGGAAAGACTGCCTCACCGTCCTCGACTTCGTCGCACAGGCAAGCCGCAAGTATGACTTCTCCCGCCGCTTCGCATCGCTCCTCGGCAAGCATGACGTCATCATCAAGAAAGAGGTCCAAGAGGGATTTCCTCACGTACCGAAAGGCTGCGCCATCCAGCTCGAAGAACAGGCACAGAAATGGGTGCTCGAAAACATCGCCAGCCGTCTTCGGAAAAATGAATACTACATCGAGATGGTGAAAGAACTCTACGCTGCCACCGGCAGCCGGCCGACCCTCTCCGATTTCTTCCGCGCGACCCAGGTAGAGCCCTCCGTCTTCTACAATGGCACACGCACCTATACAAGGCTTCTCATGGACGCCGAGATCCTTCCCGCGCTACCTGTGACCGACCTCGAAGAAGCCCTCCGCAGATCCATGAGCCGCACCCTCACCATAGATTCGCCGCGATGGATCTCCTTTCTGCGGCGTGCCTATGAAAACCTGCCGATAAACCACACTCCCTTGGAAAAGAAATACCTGCGCATGTGGGCGATCACCCTCTTTCCCGATGGGCAGAAGGACAGCCCGAAAGACCCCGCCCTCGCCATCACCCGTTTTGCGAAAGAAACAGCCCTCAAGGAAGAGATCAGCGAACTGCTCGACTTCCTCTATGACCGCATCGATATCATTCCCCAAAAGGCAGAGCTTCCCTATCCCTGTGCCCTCGAAGTCTACGACAGCTACACGCGCGACCAGCTCTTCGCAGCCCTCGGCTTCGCCAAGCCCGCCAGCATTCGCGAAGGCGTGAAATACCTCGACCATATGAACAGTGACACCGTCACACGGCCGACAGACGTCTTCCTCGTGACACTCAATAAATCGCAGAAAGAATTCTCCGATACCACCCTCTACGAAGACTACTCCATCGACCGCCACCTCTTCCACTGGCAGAGCCAGTCCACCACCACGCCTGAGTCCAAGACAGGACAGCGCTATCTTTCCCAAAGAGAAACCGGCGGCATCGTCCTCCTCTTCGTCCGAAGCGCCAAGCAGGACGCCTGCCGCAATGCCATGGCCTACACCTTCCTCGGCACTGCAAAGATCGTCTCCCACGAAGGCTCCCAGCCCATCAGCATCATCTATCGCCTCGATCATCCCATTCCTGCGAAATATATCACAAAGACCGATAGCAGCGGCGTGCTGTGAAATCAAGAAAACCCAGATCCCATTTCCCATATACAAACCGTGTAAAACTAAGAATTTACGCGACGGTATTTTATGGAGAGGGGAATCCTCCCGGGCGCTGAAAGCCACTTTTGCACTCTTTCGTGTACACACCTATAGGAAAGGAGAAGAGAAAAGGCAGTCGGCAGATCTGATTTTCATCCTCCTGCTCGAAAGCGTGCTAGACGCCAGAGAGTGTATGAAATACAATCGCATAAAGACGCAGCAAGAAAAGAAAGATCTCATGCAGGATTCGCCTCCACGCCTCCACGGCAAACCCTAGAGCGAAGTTTAGCCGTACTTGTACGATATGAACCGTGAAATGTGCTGGTGCCAGATTGCAGGGAATGCCTCCATGGATACTTAAAAACTTGCTGCGCTTTTGCTTTGGGCAGCGCCTCTTTTCGTTGGAAGAGGCGCACTTTTTTCTTTCTTGATATCATCTAATGAATGGTAAATATTGCGATTAGCCAATATTTGACTGATATTGACTAAGAAGTGTATCATGCAGAAAGAAGTATTATTACCAATGGGTATCTAAAAAATAGTTAATGGTTATTGAATTAGAGAATATATGTGATATAATTAGCCTAGCCATCATAAGCATTAGAAGAAGCAATGCCACTAATTAAATAAACTTTAAATGCTTTACCCGGGTAAGTAGGGATCCATGGGAGAGGTGGTAGGTTTTTAATTGTTTTTAGAAAGAGGGGTATTCTATGAAGAAGAATAATTACCGAATTTTGGCAGCTGCAGCCATGTTGACAATTCTGGGGGGGTAGCAACGCAAGCTGCTGGAATGTATACCCTTGATGGTATTGAAGTCGATGCCGATCGCCAAATAGATAGATTTGGCAATACCATCACGGAACAGTCTTATTATCGCACAGGGGGAGACGTTAACGTCATAGATAGTGTACAAATTGAGCAAAGGCATTATTCAACAATTACCAGTGCAATAAAGACTTTACCAGGGGTACAAGTCAACTCTATCGGCTATCATGGAGGAGAATATAGCAGAGGTGCTCAGTATAATACAACGGTTACAATTAATGGTGATGAACATGTTGTAATTTGTCTTGATGGTCGTAGAATTGATAATGCGGTAAGTCGGAGTATGTCATGGTCATCAACGGATTCAAATGCATTAGCAAATCTAGATCAAGTAACTAGCATTGATAATATTGATAAAATTGAGGTTATTAAAGGGCCGGGGGCATCTGTTTATGGAGCTGATGCTACTGGTGGCGTAATTAACATCATTACAAAAAAAGGGGCACTTAAGCCACAAGCTTCAATAGATTTAGCAACTGGTTCATGGGGACATCATGTTTATAGAGCCAATATGTCAGGTTCTTCTAGTGATGGTAGCACGAGATATTTTATTTCGGCCATGAGAGATATGGGGGGAGATACGCATTATTATGACCAGATGACTGGTAAAAATTATACATATCATGGCACAGATTTTAAGGACGATGCAGTTAATATTAGATTGGACAAATATTTTAATGATACACATCGTTTAACATTTTCATACAATCATACGGGGGCACATGATGGATATCCAACTACAACTCCTGATTATAGATATATGAATCCAACTGATTGGCAACGCATCAAGTATGAAATTCGCGTAAAACAAAATTATGGTGGAGATCTCAAAGTCCCTGGATATAGAAATGATTGGTATGTCTACGGATTCAACGGATGTTACACAGCGCACCTGAATAATGATTTTGATCTCTCGTATTCATTTGCAAAAGAAAATGAGATGGAAAGTTTTGTTCGGATGTATAAACAATCGCATAAATATTGGGAGTGTTGGGGACCTAGTGATGGTATAATTTCTTCAAAGCCAATTCTTACTTCGCCATGGGACCCTGAATGGAATGATTATGTCAATGCTAAAAGAGTAACAAAAAATTCATCTCGAAACAAAAATTATGATTTTAACCGAGGAATGCAGCTACAACTTGGGAAATCTTATGGTAAGCACGACATTTTAACAGGATGGACTTTTGATAAATCTCGTTGGGAAAGTTTTAGTGTAAGTCGAAAGACGAAAAGAGAAACGTCTACAAATGTAAAACAAACGACTATAGATGGTTATTTGCAAGATAAAATTCATGTGAATGACAAGTTTGAAATAGCGCCATCTCTTAGATATCAACATGCAAATGCGGTTAGTACAACGAGTGAGAGTGGGAAGGTTACTAATGGGGGCAGTCCGTTTTCTAAGGTGACAGCTGCCGTTAATGCGCAGTATCTTATTAATGATGGATTTAGTATTTTTGCGGGTTGGACACAAATAAATAGACCGTTACATCCTTATGATTACAAACCAAGCACTAGTCTTTATGAAGATCAAAAGCTCGAAAATGAAAAAGGGAGTGCATATACTATCGGTTTAAAGAAACGAATTTCGGATAGAACCAATGTCTTTGTCAATTATGATTATACAGATATGTCTAATGCGGTTTGTAGACAGTCCGTATGGGATTATAAAATCGGAGAATGGGCTACTAAATCGGTTAATGCAAAGCAAACAAGAAAGGCGTTTAATTTAGGAATTAATCAAAAACTCGATCAGCATTGGAGATTAGGATTATCTTATTCAACCATTGATGAACAGTGGACAGCGAAGAGAGGCATGAAATTCCAGCCAGGTTTAGGAATTGATTCAATGCTAGTTAATGCATATTTGAATTCAACTAGACCTAAAAATAAGTATATCGCAGATCTTACGTACTCTTCTAGAAAATGGTTTTCTTCTTTGACTACCACGATTTATAGTGGTATGGATGATAGATACTTTACGTCTAATCGGTTTGTTATTTTGGACTGGGCATTGAATTACAATGTCTCAAAAGATTGGTCTGTTTATGCGACGGTAGACAATCTTACTAATGAGGGATATGAAGTTAAATTCCATCCCTCCGTTGGTAAAGGTGCTTATGCTATGCCTGGCAGAAGTTTTATGCTTGGCGCAAAATATAAGTTTTAATAGGATGTTGTAATAAATAACAGAGAAGTTTGAATAACTCAAACTTCTCTGTATTTATTATATAAAAGAGGGAGAGCATGAAAAAAAGAAAAAATGTATATATAACGGGGATTGTAACTTTATTTATTATTATAGGAATAGGGCTTTATCAATACAATGTACAAGCACCTCAAGAATATGAGCCCTCGAATCATCTTGCTTTATCAAAAGTATCAAATTATCCACAAAATGTACAATATCCACAAAATGTACAAACATATGATTCTGAAGGTCATCCGCAAGTTATGACATTTTATTGTAAACCAACTAGAGTTATAGTTAGTGAGCGCAATTCCTTAGAAACCATGTTGTCACTAGGAGAAGGAGATTGCGTTATAGATACATCTGTACGAAAAAATAGCCAAGATTATAAAGAGTTGAGTAATCAATATCCTGATGAAATAAAAAAGGTTCATTTTTCTGGAGCTGTTGCATTGAATACTGAATATTCTTTAGCGCAAAGGCCAGATTTTATATTAGGATGGAAGTCAACCTTTACTTCCGTATTCAGAAAATCAACGCATTGGTGGAATTCCCGAGGAATTAAAACATATGTGGTAGCTACTTCCAATCATTTATTATCTCAGGGAACGATTGAGGAAGAGTGTAAATTCTTAGATGATATGGGGCGGATTTTTTCTCATAAAGATAAAACAGATCAGATGATCAAAGAAATTCATCAAGAATTGGACAGTGTAAAAAGTGAAACGGAAGATCGAGAAAAGCAGGTAGTAATGGTGATAGAAAAAAATAGAAATGGTTTTTTTAATTATGACTCTGGATGGCTAGTAGGCGATATGGTTCAACAATTGGGTGGCTATATGCCTGTAAAAGAGAGAACGGTTAGTAGTGAAGAGTTGATCAAATTAGATCCAGATGTGATTTTTGTTGTTTATTTTAGCGACGAAATGAAACAGGATATATATGAGACTTTTTCATCTCCGATGTATAGCTCGCTAAAAGTAGTCAAAAACAATAGAATATATCCGATTTCTTTGTATGATATGTATGCTACTGGAGTTAGAACAGTAAATGGTATTCAACTGATTCGAAATGGTTTATATCCTGATTTGTGCTCTGAATGACATGAAAAAGTGAAGCCAATTGTTAAGCTGATCTATCTTGCTTCTGTTGTGGTCTAGCAGGATGGCGTAAAAATGTTATGAGTATATATGGTTTGCGCAGAAAATTATAGGTATATTGTATGATATGAGTGTACGGGCAATAAAACAACAAATCTATAGAATTTTTAATGATAGAGAATTCCAGAAGAAGGCAGCATTATTTTATCTCGGTTATCTGATGAAATTCATAGTAATGGATGATGGGTGATAATATATTCCTCTCATTATGTTTAAATGGTGTAATGAGATAAAGAAAATATACTTGTGATACGTATCTATATAAAGAAGTGATTGTATGAAACGAGTGATCTGGGATGAGGAAGAGGCTGCCTTGCTGGTGGATACCTATAGAAGGATCGAGGCCACGCCTTCTCAAAAGAATGAGCTTCTTCATCAGCTTTCTGATGTTTTGCGAAAAAGAGCCATTTCGAAAGGGTTGGAAATCGACGAGCGTTTTCGGAATTTCAATGGGATGAAGTTTCAGTACGGGCTCTTGCATTATCTGATGACAGATGGGGAGCAGGGGCTTCCTGGAAATGTAGCAAAGACGATCGCGGAAATGGCAGAGATCTATCGGAGTGAGCCGGAAAAGTTTGAGAACATATTGCATCGTATAGGCTAAGACCCCTCTATGCCTTGGGCATAGGGAGATTTTTTATTGCCCGCGTCACTTAGTTTCTTTTCGCGGCCCTTCGGGAGCGGCAGTCATTTTCATTTTCATTTCCCTTTCCTTGCCCTGTATGGTAAAATATAACAGTCATACTGACATGAATAATAAAGAATAGAGAGGCGAAACTTATGGCTCATTGCAATGAAAATTATCTGAATCTTCAGGGTGCATACCTGTTCGCGGAAGTCCGCAAGAAGCAGGAGGCGTACAAAGCCGCGCATCCGGATGCGAATATCATTTCCCTTGGTATCGGTGATGTGACGCAGCCGCTGGCTCCGGTCGTGATCGAAGCGATGAAGAGGGCTGTCGAGGAAATGGGACATGTGGAGACGTTCCGCGGCTATGGTCCGGAGCAGGGCTATCTCTTCCTGCGCGAAGCGATCGCCAAGCATGATTTCCAGGATCGCGGATGCGATATTTCCGCAGACGAGATCTTTGTCAGCGATGGTGCGAAGTGCGATGTCGGCAATATGCAGGAGATCTTTGCGGAATCGGATATCGTGGCGATCACGGATCCGGTGTATCCGGTCTATGTGGACAGCAATGTCATGGCTGGCAGAAGCGGCAAATATGTCCGCGGGGCGTATGAACGCTTCGAATATCTGCCGTGCTATGAGGAATGCGGCTTCAAGGCGAATCTTCCGTCTCATGATCCGATGATCATCTATCTGTGCTCGCCGAATAACCCGACGGGTGCGGCGCTGACGAAGAAGGATCTGACGGTATGGGTACGCTATGCGGAGCAGACGGGCTCTGTCATTTTCTTCGATGCTGCGTATGAAGCATTTATCACGGAAGATGACGTGCCGCACAGCATTTATGAGATCGAAGAGGCGAAGAAGGTCGCTATCGAGTTCCGTTCGTACTCGAAGACGGCTGGCTTCACCGGTGTCCGCTGCGGTTACTGTGTCGTTCCGAAGGAGCTGATGCTGGAAACGAAGAAGGGCGAGAAGATCTCGGCAAACCAGCTGTGGGATCGCCGCCAGTGCACGAAGTTCAATGGCTGCTCTTATATCGTGCAGCGCGGTGCTGAAGCGATCTATACGGAAGAAGGTCAGAAGCAGATCCAGGAAACGCTGGATATCTATAGAAAGAATGCTGCGGTCATCTTGGCTGGTGCGAAGGAAGCGGGTCTTCCTGCCTGCGGCGGCGTGAACAGCCCATATGTATGGCTGACGGTGCCGGAAGGTATGACGAGCTGGGATTTCTTCGATTTCCTGCTGAATGAGGCGGAGATCATCTGCACGCCGGGCTCTGGCTTCGGTCCGTGCGGGGAAGGCTATGTCCGTCTGACGTCTTTCAATACGCCGGAGCTGACGAAGGAAGCGGTAGAACGCATGAAGAAGGCACTGGCTGCCAGATAAATTGAAGGGGGAGGGAAGATAGCGATCGGCTCAGGCATTGAGAAATGAGAAGATCGCTTTTTCCGAATTGGGAATGAGGGGTGGCGCTTTCGCGTTCAGTCATCGGTCACTTCTGATCCCTGAACCTATATTTACAAGGAGTATCCATGAGTACGAATCTGCAGATCGGCATTGTCGGCCTTCCGAATGTAGGGAAGAGCACGCTGTTCAATGCCATCACAAAAGCCGGAGCAGAAGCGGCGAATTTTCCTTTCTGCACCATCGAGCCGAATGTGGGCGTTGTAGAGGTCCCGGATCATCGCATCTATGATCTGGCGAAGATGTTCCAGCCGAAGAAGACGACGCCGGCGTTCACTCGTTTCGTCGATATCGCCGGCCTCGTAGCGGGCGCATCCAAGGGCGAGGGTCTGGGAAATCAGTTCCTCTCGCATATCCGTGAGACGGATGCCATCGCGCATGTCGTCCGCTGCTTCGAGGATGGAAATATCACGCACGTAGAAGGCTCTATCGATCCTGTCCGTGATATGGATATCATCAATACGGAGCTGTGTCTGGCGGATCTGGAGAGTGTCGACAAGAAGAAGGTCAAGACGGCAAAGCTCGCGCAGGCAGGGATCAAGCAGGCGAAGCTCGATCTGCCGGTGCTTGAAAAGGTATTCGATGCGCTGCAGGAAGGGACGCCGGCAAGAGCCCTTGATCTCTCGGAAGATGATCTGGAGGTCTTGAAGGAGCTGAATCTCATCACGCTGAAGCCGGTTCTTTATGTGCTGAATGTCGCGGAAGATGACATCGCGGATCCGGAAGCGAATCCTTTCGTCCAGAAGGTAGCGGCGCAGGCAGAAAAGGAAGGCGCCAAGTGGGTGCCGATCTCTGCGGAGATCGAGCAGGAGGTCTCCGAGCTGGATGCCGAAGAGGCGAAGGCTTTCTTGGCCGATCTGGGTGAAGAGGAGCCTGGCCTGAATCGCCTGATCCGCAGTGCGTACTCTATGCTTGGACTCATCAATTTCTTCACCGTCGGACCGGATGAATGTCGTTCTTGGACGGTCCGTGAAGGGACGAAAGCACCGAAGGCCGCCGGCAAGATACACAGCGATATCGAGAGAGGCTTCATTCGCGCGGAGATCGTCTCCTACAAAGACCTGATGGAATGCGGCTCGTATACGACGGTCCGTGAAAAAGGCCTCCTCCGCGTCGAAGGGAAGGACTATATCATCCAGGATGGGGATATCGCCTACTTCCGCTTCAATGTGTAGTTTTTGAAATCAGAGAGCGCAGCCCGCATGGGCTGCGCTTTTTTGTACCCTCTTTTAGGAAAAATGTATTCTTGTGTCGCCAGCCTTCCATATCGCCTGTTTGAGACGCTTTTCTCACTCGTTTTCATACCGTCACCGCCCTATCCGTCTCGCTTTGCCCGCCACGTTCCCCACGCGGGGAAGATTTTTGTGTGGGGGATAGTGTGTATGTCCCCTCCTTCCTTTGGAAGGAGGTGCCCCGAAGGGGCGGAGGTTGGCTCCCGCAGCGGGGTAAAAGGGGATGTGTGGGAAGCGGTGTTCTCATTTCACTGACTTGAGACGCTTTATCTCTCTCGTTTTCATAGCGCCAGCACCCTATCCGTCTCGCTTCGCTCGCCACCTTCCCCACGCGGGGAAGGCTTTTGTGCGGGGAAATCGGTATTCTCGTAT
>ERZ1031467.594-NODE-594-length-11452-cov-6.172326_pt1 | contig 11452 bp, 7 predicted proteins | sample MGYA00517105_ERZ1031467 | MGnify/ENA primary metagenome ERZ1031467 (study PRJEB33719, sample SAMN04261155) | wastewater metagenome | biome: rural village; feature: human; material: feces | host: Homo sapiens | place: El Salvador | collected 2013-01-07 ...
CATCTCAACCAGACAACGTTCTTCTGTGTTACGGACGATTGTTATGGAGAATTAAGCCTTTGATTGGGTAGGTTTAATCCTCCACAGGTTCATGGTCTTGCCTTCCATTATCTTTATGGTTTCTACAAACTGATGGCTCATGATGGTCTCTTTATAAAAAAATAAACTGCCGCAAGCTTATTTCACCACCTTCTTGCCTGCAGCCACCCATCCCAGGTATCCGTTGTCCAGCTCCACCACCTTGTAGCCATTGTGTACCAGAATGTTGGCGGCATTCTTGCTGCGCTTTCCGCTACGGCAATTCACAGCTATAAGCCTGTTCTTTGGCAGCGAGGCTACAGCCTTTTGCTCAAAGTCGGGTTTAAGCACGTCGATGTTCACGGCCTTGTAGATGTGGCCCTCGGCAAACTCGGCCGCGGTACGCACGTCGAGACGTACAACCGAGGTGTCGGCAATCGTTTGCTCGTAGGCTTCTACCGACAGACTCTCGTAACCGTTGGTTTGGGCATGGCACGCTATCAGGCCACAGAGCATGGTGGCGATGCACAGAATTCTATTTTTCTTCATTTGTTTTTTGTTTTTTTGATGATACATGGGCGGGGCAGACCCACCCTGAAATAATTAAAAAACAAAGGTACACATTTTATGCGAAACGTTAGTATATTTGACTGAAAATATGTATCTTTGCAGAAGCTTAGTCTAAAGAATTATCAATGGGTATAATAAATAAACCAAATTACAAAATACTTACAATTCGGAATCTGTGTACTGTTGTTCTGGTGGGATTGGTGGCCATAAATTTGTCGTGCTCGTCGACAAAGTATGTTCCCGAGGGACGGTATCTGTTGAAGGGCAACAGCGTGGTGAATGTAGAGGCTCAGGACGGCAAGGGCTTCAAGGCTTCGCAGCTTGTGTCTTACATGCGGCAGAATCCTAATTCGCGCTGGTTCTCGGTGCTTAACATTCCGCTTTACATATACAACCTTTCGGGTAGCGACTCTACGAAATGGTCGAACAGAATGTTGCGCCGACTGGGCGAGGCGCCCGTTGTGTACGACTCCTTGGAAATGCGAAAGACGTGTCTGGAGATGCAGAGCGCCATGCACTCGTTTGGATATTTCGACGCATCGGTAACGAGCGAGACCAAGAACAAGGGCAGAAAGTGCGTGGTAGAGTATAAAGTGTGGCCGGGCAGAAAGTATAAAATCGATTCGGTTAGATATGATATCGAGGACGACTCGATACGTGTGCTGCTCGACGAGAGGATGCACAGACGCTGGGGACTTAAGAGGGGAATGGACTTCTCGTCGGCCAACCTTGACGCCGAGCGCAAGCGGATATCGCAAACGCTGAACGACCTGGGCTACTACAAGTTCAACAAGGACTTTATCCACTACGAGGCCGACTCTACGGGCAAGCAGGGTAGCGTGGACGTGGTGCTGCACCTGATGAAGTACAGGGCATCGAACAACAGCCAGGAAACCAACCACAAGAAGTACATTGTTAGCGACATTTCGTACAGAAGCAACGACGGGACCACAATCCCCATACGTCCCAGGGTGCTCGAGAACAACACCTCGATAAAGAAGGGCAAGCCCTTTAGCTCGGCCGACTTGCAGAAAACCTACAACAACTTCTCGCAGCTGCAGGCCGTGAGGTTTACAAGTATAAGGTTTGACGAGCGACCCGACACGTCGCTACTCGACTGCAACGTGTTTGTGAGCACACGCAAGCCAAACACCATATCGTTTCAGCCAGAGGGTACCAACACGGCTGGCGACTTTGGAGCGGCTGCATCGCTAACCTTTACCAACAACAACATCTTCCGCGGTAGCGAGCAGCTAAGCATACAGCTGCGTGGAGCCTACGAGGCCATAACGGGCCTGGAGGGCTACCAGAACAAGAACTACAACGAGTACAACGTTGAGACCAAGCTCTCGTTTCCACGCATCATAGCCCCGTTTGTATCGGGCAGACTCAACAAGATTGCAAGCATGCGTTCGGAGCTGCTGGTGAGCTACAACTTGCAGAATCGCCCCGAGTTTCACCGCCGTGTGTTTACATCGGCGTGGCGATACTACTGGAAGTCGACAAACGGACGCTACTCGTACCGATTCGACTTTATGGACCTTAACTATGTACATATGCCATGGATTTCGGCTACGTTCAAGAAGGAGTATCTGGACGATGTGTCCAACCGCAACTCTATCCTAAGGTACAACTACGAGGACTTGTTTATACTTAAGACAGGCCTTAACTTTGCCTACACCAAGAGCAGCCATGCCGTACGCGCCAATTTTGAGCTTGGAGGCAATCTGCTTAACGGCATCTCGCGCGTGCTGAACCTTAAGAAGAACGCCGACGGACAGTACACGCTGTTCAATATAGCTTACGCCCAATACGTAAAGGGCGACTTCGACTTTACGCAACTGGTGGAGTTTGACAGCAAGAACACGCTTGCCCTGCATTTCGGTATGGGCATTGCCTATCCTTACGGCAACAGCAATATTCTGCCCTTCGAGAAGCGATATTTCTCGGGTGGAGCCAACTCGGTTAGAGGATGGAACGTGCGCGAACTGGGACCAGGAACGTTTAAGGGAACCGACGGACGCATTGACTTTATCAACCAGACGGGCGACATGAAGCTGGACCTGAACATGGAGCTTAGAACTTATCTGTTCTGGAAGTTTAACGGAGCCCTGTTTGTTGATGCTGGCAATATATGGACGCTCAAGAACTATAAGGACCAACCGGGCGGACAGTTCAAGATAGACGAGTTTTACAAGCAGATTGCCGTGGCTTATGGTCTGGGCCTAAGATTGAACTTCGACTACTTTGTTATGCGATTCGACTTGGGTATGAAGGCTATAAACCCCGCCTACTACAACAAAAGGGACCATTTCCCTATCGCCAACCCGAGGTTCGGACGCGATAGCTCGTTCCACTTTGCCGTGGGATTGCCGTTCTAATTATCTGACATTAATGATTTAGGAACACGAATTAATTATGAGATTTTGTCCTTGGACCCACTGACTGTAAGGAAGTAATTATCCACGAATTAAACCACGAATTAAATTAATCACGAACCTTTCAATTATAATTTATGAGCTATAATTCGTGGATAATTCATTATATTTACGTAATTTTGTATGGTCTTAAATTACTAAACCAACTATAAGCATAAAATCAACTAACAACAACAAATCAACTATATGCAGAAACACAACAAATCGAAGCAAACCCGATATTCGACGGTTGCTTTTGTTATGCCTATCGCCTTGGCAGGAATGACGCTCATGCCACAAGGCATCAAGGCCGTTCCATTGCGCTCGGGACTGACTGTGGAACAGACGGCAATTGAGCCCAACGAGACCTTTGCCGTGAAGAACGTGGCACAGATTAATCCGCACACAATTGAGGTTAACTATACCGACGGACGACAGCTTACCGTCGACTTTTATGGCGACAACATCATGCGCCTGTTCCGCGACGACAAGGGTGGGGTGGTGCGCGACCCCGTGGCTACGCCTCCGGCCAAGATTCTTACCGAGTTTGCCCGCCGCCTGACGGGAAACATCAGCGCCGTTGATGTGGACGGAACGTTGCAAATCACAACGCCTGCCATCAGCCTGAATATCGACAAGCATACGGGCAACATGAACATTGTGGACCTGCGATCGGGCAAGACGGTTGTGGAGAACCTTACGCCTGCCAAGATTGACAAGGGCAACACATCGGTAAGCCTTACTCAGCACGAGGGTGAGTACTTTTATGGCGGAGGCGTGCAGAACGGACGTTTCTCGCATAGAGGCGAGAGCATTGCTATAGAGAACACAAACAGCTGGGTTGACGGAGGCGTGGCTTCGCCTACTCCTTTCTACTGGAGCACGGGCGGATATGGCGTGATGTGGAACACGTTCCGTCCGGGACGCTACGACTTTGGACACGACAAGCCGGGCGAGGTGCGCCTGCAGCACTCGGAGGATTATCTCGACATGTTCGTCATGCTCGACCAGACACCCGTGCAGCTGCTCAACGACTTCTATCAGCTTACGGGCCATCCGGTATTTATGCCTAAGTTCGGATTCTACGAGGGTCATCTCAACGCCTACAACCGCGACTACTGGAAGGAGGACAAGAACGGTGCCATGGTGTTTGAGGACGGCAAGATGTACAAGGAGAGCCAGAAGGACAACGGAGGCACGAAGGAGAGCCTTAACGGCGAGAAGAACAACTACCAGTTCTCGGCGCGTGCCGCCATCGACCGCTACGTGGACAACGACATGCCCCTTGGATGGTTTCTGCCTAACGACGGCTATGGAGCGGGTTACGGACAGACGGGCTCGCTCGACGGCAATATAGAAAACCTGCGACAGTTTGGCGACTACGCCCGCTCTAAGGGCGTGGAGATAGGATTGTGGACACAGAGCGACCTGCATCCCAAGCCTGGAGTGGAGCCTCTGCTACAACGCGACATCGTGAAGGAGGTGCGCGACGCTGGCGTGCGTGTGCTAAAGACAGATGTGGCGTGGGTGGGCTACGGCTATTCGTTCGGACTGAACGGTGTGGCCGATGTGGCTCAGGTAATGCCTTATTATGGTTCGGACGCGCGTCCATTCATCATCACGCTTGACGGATGGGCCGGAACCCAACGCTATGCTACGGTTTGGAGCGGCGACCAAACGGGTGGCGATTGGGAATACATACGCTTTCACATCCCAACGTTCATTGGTTCGGGCTTGTCGGGTCAGCCCAACATCACGAGCGACATGGATGGAATATTTGGAGGCAAGAACGTTCCGGTAAACGTGCGCGAGTTTCAATGGAAGACCTTCACGCCCATGCAGCTCAACATGGACGGATGGGGAGCCAACCCCAAGTATCCTCACATCCTGGGCGAGCCTGCAACAAGCATCAACCGCTCGTACCTCAAGCTTAAGTCGATGCTCATGCCCTATGCCTACACCTTGGCCCACGAGGCTATTGACGGCAAGCCGATGATACGAGCCATGTTCCTTGACTATCCCAACGACTACACGCATGGCACAAAGACCGAGTATCAGTTTATGTTCGGTCCGTCGTTGCTCGTGGCGCCTATCTACAAGGAGACGCGTGTGGACAAGGAGGGCAACGACATTCGCAACGGAATTTATCTGCCTGAGGGCACTTGGATAGACTATTGGAACGGCGACGCTTACGAGGGCGGACGCATCGTGAACGAGTATGACACGCCGTTGTGGAAGATTCCGGTATTTGTAAAGGCCGACGCCATTATACCGATGACCAATCCCAACAACAATCCGTCGGAGATTAGACCTGGCTATCGCGCCTACGAAATATACGCCTCGGCTAACGGAACGGCTTCGTTCAGAGAGTACGACGACGACGGAGCCACAACACAATATCTGCATGGCGACGGCGTGAGTACAGACGTGAGCGTGTGTACCGACGGCAAGGGACGCATGCATGTGGACATCGAGCGCTCGCTGGGAATGTACAACGGATACGAACCCGAGAAGCAGACCGAGTTGCACATAAACGTGACCCGTGCCCCGAAGAAGGTTATGGCCATGGTGGGCAAGGACAAGATTAAGTTGACGTCTGTGCAGACGCTTGCCGAGTTTGAGAAGGGCGACAACGTCTATTTCTACAACGCCGAGCCTAACCTTAACAGATTCTCTACACCAGGATCGGAGGCCGAGAAGGTTGTGATAAAGAAGAATCCGCAGCTGATGGTAAAGATAGCGAAGACCAACGTTAAGGACAACGCCGTGGCTGTGGAGATTGAGGGTTTTGAGTTTAACACAGACGGACGCTTGCTGACGCACAACGGAGTGCTTACGGCACCTGAGGCGCAGATAAAGAAGGACGGTTGCGGCGTGTTCGACCTTACACCGTCGTGGAAGACTCAGTCAAATGCCGACTACTACGAGATTGAATACGACGGCATGGTGTACTCTACAATCCACGGAACGCAGTTTGCAATAGACCAACTACAGCCCGAAACCGAGTACAGCATGAGGGTGCGTGCCGTAAACCGCGACGGAGCCTCGGAATGGACCACCATAAAGGGCAAGACTCTTAACAATCCGCTCGAGTTTGCCATTAAGGGCATCAAGGCACAGACCTCGTTCCAGGACCAGCCTGGACAGAGAATCTCGAAGATGTTCGACTTTGACAAGAAGACCTCTTGGCACTCGCAATGGGGCAAAGGCGAGGCAATTCCTGGCGATGTGACGATAGACCTGCGCTCGGTTAACAAGCTCGACCGCATGGAATACATCCCGCGCGAGGATGCCGGCAACGGCACCCTGATGGAGGGAACCATAGCTTACAGCAAGGACAGACAGAAGTGGTCTTCTCCGGTGCCCTTTGCCTGGAAGGCCGACAATAGCACCAAGACATTCGCCTTTGAGGGCAACCCAGAGGCTCGCTACGTGCAGATGCACCTGACCAAGGCTGTTGGCAACTTTGCCTCGGGCAGAGCTATGTACATATATAAGGTGGCCGGAAGCCAGAGCATGCTGCAAGGCGACATCAACCACGACAACCGCATAGACGAGAACGACCTGACGTCGTACATGAACTATACGGGACTACGTCGTGGCGACAGCGACTTCGACTATGTGAGCGCGGGCGACATCAACCAGAACGGCCTAATTGACGCTTACGATATTTCGTGCGTGTCGAACGAGCTCGACGGAGGCGTTTATCCCAAGAACGACCATTGTTCGGGCACACTGGTGATGACACCAAGCAGAACGACGTTTGCGGCTGGCGACATCATTGAGCTGAAGGTTCAAGGCAAGGATCTGCATTGGGTCAACGCGTTAAGCTTCGCCTTGCCTTACAACACCGACCAACTGGAGTACGTGGGCATCGAGCTGCTGAACATGAAGGACATGGTGAACCTGACATACGACCGTCTGCACACCAACGGACAGAAGGAACTGCTGCCAACATTTGTAAACCGTGGCAACAACTTCTTGCTGGACGAGGGCGACAGCGACCTGTTTGTGCTGAAGTTCAAGGCCAAGAAGGCTGGAAAACTTGCGCTGAAGATGAAGGACGGAATGCTGGTTGACAGAAACCTCGGAACAACTGAGGTGAAGTAGTTTGCGGCGGCACACGACACTAGATAGAAGTTAAGGAATTAAGGAGTCTTTTTGCGACCCAAGGGAGTAACGTTCTCTTGAGCTTTGCCAAAAACTCTTTAACTCCTTAACTTTTTTTCGCTTGCGAAACCTGAGTAAAAATATAGTGAATACTTATTTTTTTGTATGATGTTGAAAGTTTCATTACTTGCGTTGGTATTGTCTGTTGGAATGCTTGCTCCCGCCAGCGCCCAAAGCAAGAAACCCCGCAAGACGTTTAAGCAAATCCTTTTAATGGCGGATAGTTTGCGACTACAATTGCGCCATTCTGCCGACAATGGATGCATGCTGCAATGGGGCGACTCTATCCTGATGAAGCATTATGCCAAGATTCAACGGCGCTTAAAAATGTACGACCGCCACTTGTTTATTGGAGACTCGCTGTTGGCTGCTAATTATAATAAGGTGAAGTACGACACCAACTACATCGCCCGTCCTAATGCCCGATGGACCATTAAACTGAGAGGCAATCTGTCGGGTGCCGACCTGCTGACTACAGCCAAGACGAATGGATTGGAATCAAAAACCAAGGTGATGGCCGACTGCCGAGGAACGCTTTCCATGGCTGTGGCTTATCGAGGCGTGGGGCTTGGACTGGCCGTAAACCCAGCCAAGTTGGCTGGCAAAAACCGCGACTATGAGTTCAACCTCAACTCTTACAGCAATCGCTATGGCTTTGATGTGGTTTATCTCTCGTCTAAAACATTCCATGGCCATCAGCAAGTGGGCGGTAACGAGACTGACGTGCATAAGGGCGACATCTCGCAGCAAGCGCTCAACCTTAACTTCTACTATGCCTTCAATCATCGCAAGTTCTCGTTTCCGGCAGCCTTTAGCCAGAGTTACATTCAGAAGCGAAGCGCAGGAAGCTTTATGGTAGGCGCCAGCTTTGACGGTTCAAAGACCAAAGTAAAGGGCATGACCATACGCCTGAACGAGTTGGCCGTTGGTGCCGGCTATGCTTACAACCTAGTTCCGTCCTCTCATTTGCTGTTTCACCTCTCGGCCCTGCCCACAATCACGGTTTATTCGCACGACTACACCAAGATGAAGGCAGAAACCGTTGAGAGCGAGGCCGAAAGCCCAACCATCCGTAACAGCATGAAGTATCACTTCCCCTCTGCCATCATTACAAGTCGAGCAGCTACGGTATATTCATGGCGCAACAAGTTTGCCGGAGCCACGGCTGTATACAACTATTCTGTGGCTGGAGACGAGGATCATTTGCAGGTGAGACGAAACAAATGGCGAGTAAGAATGTTCTTCGGATTCAGGTTCTAAGCCAGAACCGCCTTGTAATGACAATGGTGTGGACGCCTTTGCTGGCAGTCTGCACTTTTTTTATTTTCGCTATATTCTTATAATAATCATGTAGCATATTCCTCAGATTTAGCTTGTTATTGTGGATTATTGCCAATTTATTGACAGGAAATTTGTAATTTCGCAGTCTGAAAGTGTAGATTTACAGATTTTTTAGTAGATAAGGATGATAGATTTAGTACAGAATGTTTTAGTTCAGGTTAGCGATTTTCTTTGGTCGTACATCATTATCGCCGTTTTGATATGTTGTGCCGTGTTTTTCACCTTGCGTACCCGTTTTGTTCAGTTCCGTCTCGTAAGAGAGATGGTAAGGCTGCTGCTTAATCCCGACAAGGTTCAGCCTCAGGAGATAGGACATGACGAGTTGTCGATGGATGTAAGGGTGGATGGCGAGATGAAGCACATTTCCTCGTTTCAGGCATTCGTTGTGGCATTGGCAAGTAGAATTGGTACGGGCAATCTTGCAGGCGTAGCTACGGCCATAAGCATAGGCGGACCAGGAGCCGTGTTTTGGATGTGGATGCTGGCCTTGCTGGGTTCGTCGTCGGCATTTATTGAGTCTACACTTGCCCAATTGTACAAGCGCAAGGGCAAGACCTCCTTTTATGGCGGACCAGCCTATTACATGAAGTATGGACTTGGCAAGGGATGGATGGGCATTCTATTTGCCGTGTTGATGATTATCACGTTCGGCTTTGCCTATAATTCCGTGCAGAGCAACACCATCTGCCTGGCTTGGCAGAAGGCTTTCGGCATAGAGCCAGCCACTATGGGCATTGTGCTTACGGCGCTCACCTTGCTCATCATTTTCGGAGGAATACATAGAGTGGCAAAATTTTCTTCCACGGTGGTTCCCGTAATGGCTGTTGTCTATCTTCTGGTGGCCGTAGGCGTAGTGATATGGAACATAACCTGTCTGCCTAAGGTGCTGATAACTATTGTGGAGAATGCTTTCGGATTCAACCAGGCAGCAGGCGGAGTACTTGGTGTAACTGTGATACAAGGTATAAAGCGAGGCTTGTTTAGCAACGAGGCTGGTGAGGGTAGCGCGCCTAATGCGGCTGCTGTGGCTACGGTTAGCCATCCCGTAAAGCAAGGATTGATTCAAGCCTTGGGTGTGTTTACCGATACCTTGGTGGTTTGTTCATGCACGGCTTTCATTATTCTTGTTAGTGGGGTGGACGTAACGGCCTCCAACGGCATTCAGCTTACTCAGAACGCCTTGACCCACGAAATAGGAAGCATCGGCAATCCATTTGTGGCTGTGATGATATGGCTCTTTGCCTTCAGTAGCATTATCGGCAATTATTATTATGGCGAGACCAACGTTAGGTACATAAAGGATTCCAAACTGGGCGTGTTTGTCTACCGCCTTGCCGTGGCGGCTATGGTGATGACGGGAGCTGTTGTGTCGCTCGATTTTGCGTGGAGCTTTGCCGACATCACGATGGCGCTTCTAACCCTCTGCAATCTTGTGGCAATAGTATTGCTCTCGCGCCAAGCCGTGTTCTTGCTGCAGGATTATCGCCAGCAGAAGAAGGAAGGTCGAAATCCGGTGTTCTGCAAGGACAAGATGCCGGAGATTGCCGACAAGTTGGAGGCATGGTAGATAGATGTTTACAGACAAGATATTTGAGAATGATTTGGCAACACTCATCCCATCACAACATCAAGCATCATCATCAGTACGAAACCTATGGCGAAACCGATGGTGCTGAGATTACTGTGCTTACCGTTGGAGGCTTCTGGTATCAGTTCTTCAACCACTACGTAGAACATGGCGCCAGCCGCAAAGGCGAGCATGTAGGGTAGGACGGGTATAATGAGTGAGGCAAGCAATAGTACGGCTATGGCTCCTATAGGCTCTACCACTCCGCTAAGCGAGCCTAACACGAAGGATTTCCATCGGCTATTGCCTGCTGCTCGCATTGGCATGGAGATGATGGCACCTTCGGGGATGTTTTGAATGGCAATGCCCAATGATACGGAAATGGCAGCGGCTAAGGATATGTGTGAAGCACCGTTTTCGGCTCCTGCAAACACCACGCCCACAGCCATTCCTTCGGGTAGGTTGTGGATGGTTACAGCAAGGGCAAGCATAGCTGTTTTAGAGAGATGCGACTTGATGCCCTCGGGCTTGTCGGTTCCGATATGGAGGTGGGGCGTAAGTTCGTCTATAAGCAGTAGGAAGCCTATGCCTAACAGAAATCCTACAGCTACTGGCAATACCGACCATTTGCCGCTGTCAGCCTCCATCTCCATAGCCGGAATGAGCAACGACCATACGGCAGCTGCTACCATTACACCTGAGGCAAAGCCCAATAACGACTTCTGCAACCGCTCCGACATTTCGTTTTTCATAAAAAAGACGAAAGCCGAACCAAGCATCGTCCCAAATAACGGAATAAGAAGTCCAATGATTATTGTTGTTGTCATTTCTGTCATAATCTGTTATCTGTTAGTTACGATGCAAATATACAATTTATTTGTGAGTCGGGCAATACCTATAAGTGATGTTTTTTTTACTTCTCGTACAGTTCTATCGGCAGTCCGTCGGGGTCGCTGAAGAATACAAACTGCTTGCCTGTATATTCGTCCATGCGTATTGGTTCGTGCTTTACGCCCTTGCTGTCGAGTTCGCTGACAGCAGCCGCAAGATTGTCCACCTCGAATGCAAGGTGACGCAGACCGGCAGCTTCGGGATAGGAAGGACGTTCAGGAGGATTGGGGAAGGAGAATAGCTCCACGACGTATGTGTCGCCCATCCAGCAGTCTGCCTTCCAAGAATCGCGTTCCTCACGATAATATTCGCTCGCAATCTTCAAGCCCAGCACTTCTGTATAGAAACGCTTTGACCGGTTATAGTCAGAGCAAATCACGGCTACATGATGTATCTTGTTTAGTTTCATAATCTTTTTACTTAATAAATTCTCTTACGAAATGCGGATAATTTGCATCGCCTAATTGCGGAGCGTATT
>ERZ1031467.618-NODE-618-length-11295-cov-5.612811_pt1 | contig 11295 bp, 10 predicted proteins | sample MGYA00517105_ERZ1031467 | MGnify/ENA primary metagenome ERZ1031467 (study PRJEB33719, sample SAMN04261155) | wastewater metagenome | biome: rural village; feature: human; material: feces | host: Homo sapiens | place: El Salvador | collected 2013-01-07 ...
AGCAAGCATAACAAGACTTTTCAGGAATTATTCCGTGTTTTTGCATACTATTTTCGGGAATTATTCCGAGTTTTTGGGTGCCATTTTCAGGAATTATTCCGTGATTAACAATAAAAAAAGAGAGTTTGGAATGTATAAGCCTGCTATGGCTTTCAACTCCAAACTCTCCGTGTTTAACTTAAATATATCACTTTACTTTTACTCTTCGATGTTCTTGATTACATCCTGTACCGAACCGTCGCGGTTGAGCACTACGCCTACTACCTTATCGCCGAATGGCAGAGGAGCCGGTGTGCCGATGATAGAGAGGGCACGGTCGCGAAGCTCTTCAAGTGTAACGAGAGGCAAGCCTGCCTGACGCATACGCTCGGCGATGTCGGGACGCAACGGATTGACAGCGATGCCGTACTCTGTAACGACCACGTCGACTGTGCGACCCGGTGTGATGAGTGTTGTAACCTCGTCGACGATGCACGGGATGCGGCCACGAAGCATCGGACAAACGATGATGCTGAGCGCTGAATCTTCTGCTGTGTCAGGATGACCGCCTACCGCTCCGCGTATAATACCGTCGCTTCCTACGAGCACGTTAACGTTGAAGTGAACGTCAACTTCAAGAGCCGAGAGGATAACGATGTCGAGACAGTGGGTAGCCGAGCCTTCCTCGTGCATACTTGCATACTCGTATGAGGCGACTTCCTTGTGTGTCGGGTCGTTCTTCAATGACTCTGCAGCAACCTTATCGAACGACTGAACGTCGATGAGGCGTTCGATGAGTCCTTCCTCGTGCATCTTAACCATGTGGGCTGTGATTCCACCGAGTGCGAACGAAGCCTTGATACCCTGGTCGATCATGCTCTGGCGGATGTACTTGACAGCTGCCAACGAAGCGCCACCCGAACCGGTCTGGATAGAGAATCCCTCCTTGAAGTATCCACTATTAACAATAACCTTGGCTGCCTGCTTTGCAAGAAGGATGTCGCGCGGGTTCTTTGTGTCGCGGATAGCACCTGAAGCAATCTTAGAAGAATCGCCTACGCTGTCCACCTCAACAACGAAGTCGACGTCGTGCTCAGAAATTGCATTAGGAGTATTGGGATAGGCAACGAGGTCGTCGGTAAGAATCACAACCTTGTCAGCATAATGTGCGTCGGGCAAAGCATAGCCTAACGAACCGCAAATACTCTTGGCGTTGGGCGAACGCGAATATCCGCAGGCGTTGCCGAGAGGATCGGAAGAAGACGCACCGAGGAATGCTACGTCAATATGGAGTTCGCCTGAAGCAATAGCTTCACCACGACCGCCATGCGAACGGAACACTACGGGATGCTCCATAAGGCCATGAGAAATCTCACGAGCTAAATCGCCACGCAGGCCAGAAGTGGAAATCTCGGTGATTACACCATTCTTTATATGGTCGATGAGCGGAGCGTGAACGTCCTGCAAGCTTGAAGCAGCAAGATGAAGGTTCTTGAAGCCCATTGCAGCGAGCTTGTCGACAACCATATTGACAACCTTGTCGCCTCCACGGAAGTGGTGGTGGAACGATATAGTCATACCGTCGCGCAGTCCAGAACGGCGTATTGCCTCCTCAAGTGTGACGAGTTTGGGGCTCTTGCGCTGCAACTCCATACGCGGAGCGATCTCCTTGAGCTTTGGCTCAACTTCGTTATATACACTCTTGCCCATTGCCTGGGCCATCTGACCGATGAGGGTCTGTCTTTCTTTCAGTGTGCTCATACCAAGTCCTCCTCTTTAATTACGCCCGAAGCCATGGCGAGGTCAATCACGCGCTGAGCGCGGATAACAACCGGGCGGTCAACCATTTTACCATTAACGGCGATAACTCCTGAACCCTTGCGTTCTGCCTCCTTGATGGCGGCGATAACTGCCAGGGCCTTGTCGATGGCTTTCTGTGTAGGTGTGAACACCTCGTTAATAATCTCAATCTGACGTGGGTTGATAATCGACTTGCCGTCGAATCCAAGCTGATGGATAAGTTCTACCTCCTTGCGGAATGTCTCCATGTCGTTGAGGTTGCTATATACTGTATCAAGAGCATCAATGCCGGCAGCGCGTGCAGCCACAACGATGGTCTGACGAGCCATAAGCAGCTCCATACCTTCGGGCGAACGCTGTGTCTTAAGATTAGCGCAGTAGTCCTCAGCACCAAGAGCGATACCCATCATGCGCTTGGATGCGGTGGCAATGGCGTAGGCGTTGACAACGCCGAGTGTGCTCTCGATGGCCGCCATAATCTGCGTACGGCCGAGACAACCAATCTCGCGCTCTACCTTTTCAATCTCGCGCTCTACTTCGACAACCTCTTCTGCTGTCTCGGTCTTAGGCATACGTATAACGTGAACACCAGCCTTAACCACGGCTTCGATGTCCTTCTTGCCATAAGGAGTATTTAGTGGATTGATGCGCACTACCATTTCGGTGGTGCCATAATCGATGGTCTTCAATGCGTTGTGCACCAAAAGGCGCGCTGCATCCTTCTCGGCCATAGTGACAGAGTCCTCAAGGTCGAGCATAATGGAGTCTGGACGGTAGATATACGCGTCCTGCATCATGCCAGGATTATTGCCAGGCACGAACATCATAGTTCTTCTTAGTCTCATAGCTATCTTTTCTTAGGTTAGTCTTTCCACACATCGCATCCCGTTGCTCGTACAGCAGCCGCAGTGGTGCGAGCGCGTATAGTGCAGTCGAGCGCGCCTTTATCGGTGGCGTGTACCTCGGCCTGAGTGATGCCAAGACCTTCGAGTGTCTCGTGTATCACGTTCTTTATCTGGTCGCCAAATTGAAAGGCAACCGAACTCTGAAGCTGGATGTCAAGTCCCGGGCGGTCGCTCGGGGCAATCTGAATCATAATGTCGCCGGACTCCATGGTTCCGGCAGTAGCCTGTTTTAATTCCATAGGTATAGCAGTTATGTTATTAAAATAAATAAAATCATTAGGTTTTATCTGCGGGTAAAGTTACACATTTAAAATGTAATGGCAAGCGAAAACGCAAGAATTTTTATCGATAAAGGCTCTATTTCTTTGCTGTTCAGCGCAAAAGCAGTAATTTTGCACACAGTTATGGACAAAAACATAAAGAACATCATCTTCGACCTGGGCGGAGTGCTCGTCGGTCTGAATCCCGAACGTTGTATCAATGCGTTCAGAGAGATAGGATGCGGGGTGCTCGCATCGTATGTTGAGGAACACCGTACAGAGGATTTGTTCCTCGAAACCGAACTTGGACGCATCGGCGAGGGCGAGTTCTGCAACGAGGTACGACGCATTGCCCATACCGACACGCCCGACAAGGACATAGTATGGGCGTGGAACCAGTTGCTAACGGGTATTCCTCACGAGAAACTGTTGCGCCTGGCGCGTCTGAAGCAGCAGGGTTACCGACTGTTTTTGCTGTCGAACACCAACTCAATGCACTGGGACCGCTGTCGCGACAACTTCTTCACGGCATGCGGACTGCGTGCCTCTGATTATTTCGAACATATATTCCTATCGTACGAGATGCACATGGCAAAGCCAGACGTGGAGATTTTCAACGAAGCTCTTGCCATTGCAGGCATCAATGCAGCCGAAACGATATTCATCGACGACAGCGAGGCCAACTGCATCGCTGCCGAGAAGGCTGGCATAAGCACTCTGCACGAGACATCGGGCCACCGCTGGCTGTACGAGATTTAAGGACATAAACATTTCAGCAACATCAATCCATTGGAACATAACGCATCTTTTGCGGCTACTATAGGTTTCTTCGACGGCGTGCATATGGGTCATCAGTTCCTCATAAGCCGACTCAACGAAATGGCTCACCGCATCGGACAGCAGTCGATGGTCATCACCTTCGACCGCCATCCGCGCCAAGTGGTGCATGCCGACTATGTGCCGCAGCTCATCACACCGCTCAACGAGAAACTGCGATTGCTCAACCTTACGGGTGCCGACCGCATCGAGGTGCTCCACTTCGACACAAGTATGGCAGCGCTGTCGGCTCACGACTTCATGCTTGAGGTGCTGCACCGTCAACTGGGTGTGGGCACGCTGCTCATCGGTTATGACAACCGTTTCGGCCATAACCGTGCTGAGGGCTTTGACGACTATGTGCGCTACGGCAATGACATGGGCATCAATGTGGTGCAGAACACGCCGATTGACGTGGAGGGAATGCGTGTGTCGTCGTCGCTTGTGCGCCGACTGCTTGCCGAAGGCGACGTAAGTGCGGCTGCAACATGTCTCGGACGGAGGTTTGAGATTGAAGGAACGGTTGAGCACGGATATGCCGAAGGACGCAAGATCGACTTTCCTACCGCCAACCTGCGCCCCGACTGCGACTGCCAACTGCTGCCAAGCGACGGCGTTTACGCTACGCGAATATGCGTAGACGGCGGTCCGTGGCTCAAGGCGATGACCAACATCGGAACAAACCCTACATTCGAGCGCTCTCGACAGACTATAGAGACGCACATCATCGACTTCAACGCCAACATATACGGACAGCATGCACGCATAGAGTTCTGCCAAAGACTGCGCGGCGAACAGAAGTTCGGCAGCGTAGAGGAGCTGAAAGCCCAGCTTCAGCGCGACCGTGAGGCAACGCTGGCATATAGGTATTAACCATCAAAACCCTTATTTTATGAAACGTACATTATTGGATACGGCATGGTATCTGGCAGCATTCCTGCTCATACAGTATGTCTGCATGATGGCAGCAATGATAGGTTTTCAGACTAAAGCCATCACCCCAATGGTGAACATCGTGTCGACTCTCGCATCGGGCATTATCACAATAGCGCTGTACGGATGGCGTCGTTGGGCTCCACTCAACTCAATCTACCTCAACACGCGCCCATGGTTCACACTGTTCTGGGTGGTATGCCTCACCATTGGAGCCTCCATTCCGCTCACGGCAGCGCTTGATGCCACCGGACTGCAACTGCCCGACGTATACAAGCAGATGTTCAAAGGCATGATGCACAACGACTTTGGATTCATAGCAATTGGCGTGCTGGTGCCGATAGCCGAAGAAATGGTGTTCCGCGGAGCCATACTGCGCCGCCTGCTCGACCTTACGGGCCATCAGAAGCGATGGATTGCCATAGTCACATCGGCGGCATTGTTCGGTCTGGTACACGGAAACATGCTGCAGGGGCTCAACGCTTTCGCCTTGGGACTGCTGCTCGGATGGATGTACGTACGCACCCGAAGCATCGTGCCGGGCGTGGTGATGCACTTCACCAACAACAGCCTTTCGTATATTATGTATCGCATGTATCCCGGAGCCGACGATATGACACTACGTGAGTTCTACGGTGGCGACATGACCAGAGTGTGGCTAAGCGTGGTTTTCTCGCTCATGATATTCGGAGCGGCATTGTATCAGCTGAATATGCGGCTGAAGAAAAGTTAGCATATACATTATTTATTATATACAGATTTAGATTTTTACATTGAAGACATTTGAAGAATTGGGCGTAAGCGAGGAGATTCGCCGCGCCATTGAGGAGTTAGGATTCGAGCACCCCATGCCGGTCCAGGAAGAAGTGATACCCTATCTGCTGGGCAACGGCAACGACGTCATTGCTCTGGCACAGACCGGTACGGGCAAAACGGCGGCTTTCGGAATTCCGTTGCTCGAACGTACTGACCCCACAAACCGCAACACGCAGGCCGTAGTGATATCGCCCACGCGTGAATTGTGCCTACAGATTGCCGACGACCTCAAGTCGTTTGCCAAGTATATCAAGGGCATCAACATCGTAGCCGTATATGGCGGCACTTCCATTATCGACCAGATTCACGCCCTGAAGCACGGGGCTCAGATTATAGTAGCTACTCCGGGACGTCTCATCGACCTCATGCACCGTGGCGCAGCGAAGGTGCATGAGGTGCGGAACGTGGTGCTCGACGAGGCTGACGAGATGCTCAACATGGGCTTCTCGGACTCTATCAACGAGATTTTCGACAACGTACCTGCCGACCGCAACACCCTTCTGTTCTCAGCTACTATGAGTAAGGATATCGAGCGCATCGCTCTCAACTATCTGCACGACCACAAGGAGATTGTAGTGGGATCGCGCAACGAGGGTGCGGAGAACGTAAACCACATATATTATATGGTGAACGCCAAGGACAAGTATCTTGCCCTGAAGCGCATTGTCGACTTCTATCCACGCATATACGGCATCATCTTCTGCCGTACCAAGGCCGAGACGCAGGAAGTGGCAGACAAACTCATACGCGACGGATACAACGCCGAACCGCTGCACGGCGACCTCTCGCAGCAGCAGCGCGACATAACAATGCAGAAGTTCCGCCAACATATCACACAGTTGCTCGTTGCCACAGACGTGGCTGCACGTGGTCTGGATGTCGACGACCTCACACACGTCATCAACTATGGTATGCCGGGCGACACCGAGAGCTACACCCACCGCTCTGGACGTACCGGACGTGCCGGCAAGAAGGGCACATCTATCAGCATCATCCACACCAAGGAGCGCGGACGTGTGCGCGAAGTGGAGCGCACCATCGGCAAGGAGTTTGTAGACGGAACACTTCCTACTCCGCAGGAGATTTGCTCGAAGCAGCTGTTCAAGGCTATCGACGAGATTGAGAAGGTGGACGTTGACGAGGAACAGATTGCTCCGTTCATGGAGGACATCAACCGCCACTTCGAGTATTTCGACAAGGAGGACATCCTGAAGCGTATCGTTTCGCTGGAGTTCGGCAAGTTCCTTAAGTACTACGCCAACGCTCCCGAGATTGTGAAGCCGTCTACACAGCGCGACCGCAAGGACCGCAACGACGCTCGCGACGGACGCAAGCGCGAGAAGCGTGCACCGGAGTCGGGCTATCGCCGTCTGTTCATCAATCTTGGCAAGGACGACGGTTTCTATCCGGGCGAGGTGATGCAGTTCATCAACCGTAACGTACACGGCCGTCAGGACGTAGGACATATCGACCTGCTGGGTCGCATATCATATATTGAGGTGCCCGAGGAGGATGCCAACAAGGTGATGCGCGCACTCGACGGAGCCAAGTATCGTGGCAGAACCGTACGTTGCAACGATGCCGACAGCACTCCTTCAGGCAAGGGCGGACGCACTCGTCGCAGTTCTAACGAGCGCAGTCAGCGTGCCTCAAACGAGCGCAAGCCTCGCGCAAACCGTGGCGGTTCGCGCTACGAAAGCGGCCGTCAGGACGATTGGCGACAGTTTATCGACAATCCCGACATCAAGCTTGTGGGCGACGAACCCGACTTCTCGGAGGAGGGATGGGCACGCCGCAAACCTCGCAAGAAGAAGTAATTAATAGTGATTAATCACAGTCGGCGCTGTGATTAATCACACATAATATTGTCTAAAAGGGACTCAAAAGTCTAAAAATATATGAAAACTTGATGCGTGTGCATAGTTTTTCGTAACTTTGCACACGAAATATCCGTGTAATGAAATGAATTTCACGATGATAGCATCAAATCTCATTAGAATTCCGAATATGACAAAATCGCATATCTTGCTCGCTTTCGCTGCGGCCACAATGACGCTTACTTCCTGCTTTAAGGAAGAACCACTCAATGCCGAATGCGACATCGAGAAAGCTTATATACATGTTGACGAACCGCTTGATATGTTCGTCAAGAAAACCGATACATTGGCTACTACCGACCAGACTGCCAATGTAGTGACGTTCTCGGTGCGCAAAGGCACCGACCGCACAGCCGTGGCACCATTGTTTCAGATTACTCCGGGTGCTACAATCTCTCCTGAAAACGGTTCTACTCACGACTTTTCAAAGGGCGGTATTGCTTATACCGTGACTTCTGAAGACAAGGCTTGGAGCCGCAAGTATACCGTACGTGTCAACGAAGTGGCTGACCATTCACCCTTGTACGATTTTGAAAACTTCTTCCTCGAACCCGGTAAGGAAAGATATTACATCTGGACTGACATCATAAAGGACAATCCTGAGGACGAAAACGAAAGCGGCACACAACTGCTCAATTGGGCTTCGGGTAACGCAGGTTTTGCTATTGTGGGGCACAATAAGACACCTAAACAATATCCAACAGCCCCTCTTGAGGAAGGATACAAGGGGCATGGCGTATCACTCACCACTCGTTCAACTGGCAAAGCAGGTTTAGGAATGAAGATGCCTATAGCTGCCGGCAATCTATTTACTGGTGAATTTATTGCCCGAACAGCCTCATCGGAACCTTTGAAATCAACCCATTTCGGTGCAGGCGACTTCTGTGTAATTACCAAGAAGCCTCTTAAATTTAGCGGTTATTATCAATATACACCAGGAGAAACTGTAACCAATATCCGAAAGGAGGTGCTTGAGGGCGTGGTGGACAAAGGCGACATCTACGCCGTACTGTTCCGCAACACCATAAAGGGCGAGAATGGCGAAGACCAGATCTTCTATCTTGACGGCACCAACGTAAAGACGAGTCCGCAGATTGTGGCAATTGCAGAGGCACCAGAGATAAACGAGACCGAGGGCGGATGGAATAGATTTGAAGTAGCGTTCAAATATCGTGCTGAAATCGACCCCATCATACTCGCAAACCGTGGTTACAGCCTTGCCATCGTATGTACATCGAGCATAGAGGGAGCAAACTTCCAGGGAGCCGTGGGCAGCCAACTGCTCGTTGACGAGCTCCATGTACTTGTCGACGAGGAATAAACAGTCGGCTACAAGCAACAACATCTAACACCGCAACAGATATGAAAAGATATATTCTTGCCTTATTGCTCATAGCACTTACTACAGTACAAAGCATGGCAATAGGTATTTTCGACGACCTGCGCTATCATGTGCGATTGGGCTACAATATAGGCGGCACAGCTCCAATAGGTATGCCTGCATCTATACGTACACTCGACAAGTTCACATTGGGCAACAATATGACCATCGGACTCGATGCCTACAAGCCTCTTGCTGAACGTTGGGGGCTTATGGCTGGATTCCACTACGAGAACAAGGGTATGCGTACCGATGCCCGTGTGAAGAACTATCATATGGAGATGCGCTATGGCGACCAGGTGATTGAGGGCATGTTTACAGGACAAGTCGTTACTAAGGTGACAGAATGGATGCTTACCATGCCGATACAAGCCACCTACAACGTTTCGAAGAAAGTACGCCTTAAGGCAGGTCCTTACTTCTCTTACGTAATGTCGAACGACTTTTCGGGCTATGCTTACGACGGTTATCTGCGTGAGGGCGACCCAACGGGGCAGAAAGTAGAATTGGGACATGACGACGGAGAGCGTGGCGACTACGACTTCACAGACGACTTGCGCCACTGGCAGTTTGGTGTTGACGTGGGTGCCGACTGGTATTTCTCAAAGCGCGTGGGTGCATACGCCGACTTGGCGTGGGGACTTTCTGCCGTGTTCCATAAGCGATTCAAGACAATTGAACAAAAGCTCTACCCCATCTACGGCAGCGTAGGATTGATGTATAAACTGTAATATAACATTATATAATATAAAACAAGACAACAATTTTATAAGAAAGGAATAATTATGAAAAGATTTTTACTCCCGGCTTTCGCGATTGCTCTCGCAGTAAACGCTAACGCCACTGGTTTTCAGGCTAACATGTATGCTGAGCAGCAGACTGAAGCGCAGACTGCTAATGGAAGCAAGACTTTTAGCGGAGACTTGAGTGTATATATGGCTGATGGTTCGGAGATGGGAACAACAGAGAAGTCTCAAATTCTGGTAACCAAAGAATCTGACGGCACATATACATTCGTTCTTAAAGATTTTACTGTAGATGCCACATATGTTGGCGATGCTACCATATCAAAACTTGAAGGTAATGAAAAGAATGGCGTAATCACTTTGGAAGCTACAGATGTTGATGCTGTCATTACAAACGGTCTTAACGAAACCTTGGGAATTAATAAAGTTGTTATGTCAATGACCGCATCTATTCAAGGCGATTATATGATTGCTGACATAAGCAAGGTTGATGTGCCACTAGAAGAGGGTAATCCATTGGTAGTTTCAGCCAAATTCACATCAAAGGTATACGATTCAATAACACTCCTTGACAGTTTTGAAGATGCTTGGGTTAAATGTATTCCCTGGGACAGCAACAATAATAAAACTGCTGTAGGAAAGACCCCTAGTGGATGGTGTGTATCAAATGTTTATACATCTCTTAAACAATTTGATATAGCTACACGTGAAGATGGTAGTAACAGCGATTACGCAGTTAAATTGAAAAACACGAGCTACTTTGGACAAAAAATCCCTGCATATATGACTCTTGGAACATCATGGGCTACCGCTAAAGGTACGAGTGGTAGCAACCCTGATGGCGGTTCATTTGGAGGAAAAGAATTCAACAAACGTCCAGACGCTATTAGATTTGACTATTTGCGAAACACTAAGAAAGGAAAAGAAAACGCGACAGTAGTAGCATACCTTTGGAAAGGAACATATACACAAAAGGATGTCCCTGGAAATACTGCAATATCTGGAGATCCAAAGCCTTGCGATATGACAGACCGCGATCGTAACATCCTTGGAATGCCTACAGCTAAAGGTGGTGAAGTAACCAAGACATCTGATGCAGAATGCATAGCTACAATAAACTACGCTATCACAAGTAGCACAAATGGCGAATGGGAAACACTTACAATTCCATTTGAATACAAGACCAGCAGCACACCAGAAAAAATAAATATTATCTTCGCGGCTACAGACTACTTTGATCGCACAAAGATTGTTGCAGATAATTATCTTTGCATCGACAACGTGAAGTACGTATACTATCACTCTCTCAGAAATATCAAGCTCAATGGTACAACCATCGACGGATTCAACGAGAACAGAACTGAGTATACCGTAAAGGGCAACATGGCTGACTACAAGAATGCTCTTGATTGCACTCCTAAGAGCGCAAACTCAACCAAGAATGTAAATTGGAACGATGCTGAAAACCTCGTTACAATCACTGTTAAGGGCAGCAACTACGCTGAAGACAACGAGAGCATAACTGTCTATACAATTAAGTTCGAGGGCACTGGCACTGGCATCCACAACGTTACATCAACCAGCACCAACTCAGCCAATGGCGCAATCTACGACCTCTCTGGTCGTCAGCTGAAGACCATGCAGAAGGGCATCAACATCATTCGCGGTAAGGACGGTAAGATGATCAAGGTGATGAAGTAAAAACATCGACAACGACAGTTCGCAATAACTACTGCGGCACAGAAGCAATGCAACAGAGCTTCTGTGCCGCTGTTTTTTTTA
>ERZ1031467.624-NODE-624-length-11242-cov-5.211674_pt1 | contig 11242 bp, 8 predicted proteins | sample MGYA00517105_ERZ1031467 | MGnify/ENA primary metagenome ERZ1031467 (study PRJEB33719, sample SAMN04261155) | wastewater metagenome | biome: rural village; feature: human; material: feces | host: Homo sapiens | place: El Salvador | collected 2013-01-07 ...
ATTACCTTTTAGGGCCTTTATTCCGGCTCAAATGCTATAGAAATCTCCTTCTTATCTAAATCCGGAACATAATATCCCAAGGTCAATATTTTAGAACCCCAGATCATTACAATCTTGTTAGTGTTTTTTGTTCCCTCCCCCGATTAGTTCCAATCAATCAATACACCCTCTTTGGTGATGCCACGCACGCTGATGTCGAGTGTAGAAGTTTCACGAGAGTTGGTGAAGAATATTAGGTTAGCTTTACCCTCGTGGTCGGTTGTGACATTCGGAGCCCAAAGTAACGTGCGGCGCATGTCTTTGTCAGAGGGGAGATCAAACTTGCGATAGTTGGGCGAATAAAACTTTACCTTGGGCGTGAAGCCTACGATGTGGCGATATTCAACCCCCTTGCGGCTACGCGAACGATATTCCTCTGGCAACGTGTAGATGTAGATAGAGTAGAAGGTGTCGGCAGTGCGTACCTCCTTGCCAGTAATGTTGTCAACTCCCTTGTTGTCGCGTACGACGGAAATGGATTTCACTTCACTACAAAATAAGTCGGGTAGGCCAGGCTCATTGTCAATGTATGTGTTAATCTTGCGGCCGCGATATTCGAAGTCGTGCTCCGTATGGTCGCGCAAGTTTTGTTCGAATTGAGAGGGCTTGTCAGTGTTATCATCTTTTCCCTTTTCGGCATTGTCAAAGATGTTGTCAATCAATCGCACTCCCTGATCGACATCAGAGTAGCGGCTATACTCGAACTTATCGCTTTCAAGCATGCGAAATACCTCCAAAACTTCCAATTTAGAGCCTGCGCCATAGTCCTTAAGTCGCTCGTATTCTTTCTGAATGTCGTAATACTTAGTCGTGTGGCGCATTCCGTTCTGTTCGCCACCGCCCCAGGTGTAGCGATTGCCCGTGAAACCGTGGTAACGCTTAACGTGAGTCACCACCTCAGCTTGATGAAGCGTGGAGTACATCGTCTTTTGTATGGTATCTTTCCATTCAAAGGTGCGGCTATCGCGAGGGTTAGCGTTATGGAGTTGTCGCGCCTGATTATCTGCTCCGTTGTAGAGTGTCAGATTGAGTTCGGGAGCATAGAAAGGGCGGGGTAGGGGCGAAAACCATCGGTCGAGCGTCAGTCGGCTCCACGTCTTTTGGTCCTTATCCCCCGCGCGCATGGTAAATTGTGCCAAGTATTCCCCTTCGTAGTTGACATTTGATTCGAAAGCAAATCGTCCTACGCTATCCGTGTGCGTATGTGCCTCCAATGTGCCAGGCATTGGTTTGCCGTTTTCAAATTGGTAAGCATGCATATTGAGATTGACGTTAGAAAGTGGAGTTAGCTTGTCGTTGTCCTTATAGATAGTGCCACGCAGAATGAGTTTTTCCTCAATCGGTTGTTTATGTACAAACTCCTTTGTGCCACACATCACGTCAAATGAGTTGGCACTCCAACCCTGTACGAGCAGTAATAGGTCAAGCATGCGGCGGTGGGCTGCATCGTTGCACTCAAAGTAGAGGTCAGGTCGGTGAATGTACCCCTTAACCTCAGAAGCCAATAACATGTATCCTTCAATACCTCCATCGCGATTGGATAGAATATTGCCCGACTCATCGCGCACCGACACAGAGAGTGAACTCCCTTGTATAGGTTGGCCTTGTGCCGTCGTGGCTTGGATTGCAACGACGGCGGGTGAGAATGGTTGGTATTCATATTCATTTTGCTTCACGTCAATGTGTGCAAAGCGTGTACTATCCGTCTTCTCAAATGGTACCCAAAAGAGACGTGTTGCAAGGCTAATGCCATCCGTATTGAAGAGTTCCAAACGATTGACACCGCCACGCAATCCTTTGCGTGGAATAAAGAGTTCTTCGGGTGCAGCGTTGACGGTAATGGTGTCGAAATAACACACGTTTTCTCTATTAAATATTGCCACCCCTAACAGATTCCCCTCTGGAGCTTGGCTCCCCTTGCTGATTTGTACCGCCAGTCCATCCGTCTGTTCAGAGGCAAAGAGAGCGTAAAACCCTTTACATTCGGGCAAGTTATTTTGTCTTTTACGCACCTTTCGCGAGATAGCGTCAGATTGGAGCGTCACATAACCCCCATTGCCAAAGTCTGCAGACAATATGAAGTCGCCCATCCCATCGTGCTCACACTGCGCAGTGGCATAGAGCGTGCCGTCTTGTCGGTAGATTTGTAGCGTATCATAGACTGGCAGTCCGCGACCATCGGTTAACTTGAAAGCAATGCGTTGCGCGGCACCTTCAACTCGTTCTCCACCCTCAGGGAAGAAGTCTATCATGCGATCAGAATTCTTTTTGAGATGGTAAGGACGTGGGCTACCCAATGACCCTGCATTCTCATCTGTCGGTTGTGGTATAGAAAGCTGCGTGATATCTTTTGAGAGCGTTTTCTCCATTTTGCGTTGCGGGTTGCTCCCTGTGAATACAGGAATAACGCGTGAAAAACAAGCCTCTGTACCCCAGTTGACCATCTCACGTGTGTAGGCTCTCACTTCGTGATAACCTGAGTGAATGGGAAGTTGTAGTGAAATGGCGCCATTAGCTGTCCCCAAACTGTCGAGTTGAAGCGTTTGTTGCACCAATTGTTGTCCGTCATCGCTAAGCAATTCCACATAGAGCACGCGGCTTAAGTTGGTGGTGCTGAGCGATGAAGCTCGCACAACATAGGCTTTGTACCAAATGGTGTCGCCTTCGAAGTAGGCAGAGTTGTCGAGGTGAACGTAAACCTTCTCACGTGGGTAGCGATAATCAAAGCGTGATGCTGCCTTGAATTTATCAAAAAGTTGTTCTGCCTGACTTGTTTGTGCCTGTGTTTTGGTACAACCAAACAGTATAGTTAATACGATTAGTAGAAAGGTGTGTTTGTGCATATCGCATGGTTTTATAAATATTTAGAGAGTTATGAGGTTGTTTTTTAACCCTCTTAACCCTCTAATAACCAACCCTTTATAAGTATTTTTTTAAGAATGCCTCCATGGCGCGATAGAAGTCGAAGCGGTTTTCTTGGTTGTGAAAGCCGTGGCCTTCATTGTCCTTTACCATGTATTCAACTTCGATGCCACGTTCTTTCAGAGCAGCTACCATTTGGTCGCTTTCGGCTTTATTGACACGAGGATCGTTAGCACCTTGGGCAATAAACAGAGGAACGCGTATTTTGTCAGCATGTAGGGCAGGGGAGGTGGCAGCTAATTGCTCAGCATCCTTTTCGGGGTCGCCCACCTGTTCGTACATCATTTCGAGCATGGGACGCCAGTAGGGCGGAATCGTCTTCATAAAGGTAAAGAGATTGCTCACACCAACGTAGTCAATGCCACAAGCATATACGTCAGGGGTTAACGTTAGGCCTGCTAAAACAGCATAGCCACCATAGCTACCGCCATAAATGGCAACGCGGTCTTTGTCGGCAATACCTTGTTCAATTAACCAATTAACGCCGTCGGTAATGTCGTCTTGCATCTTTAGTCCCCATTGCTTGTAGCTGGCTTCTAAGAACGAACGGCCATAGCCCGTTGAACCTCTAAAGTTCATTTGAAATACGGCATAACCTCTGTTGGCTAAGAATTGCACCTCTGATGAATAGCCCCAGCAGTCGCGTGCCCACGGGCCACCATGAGGATTGATTACTACGGGGAGCTGATGAGCTTCGTTGATCGAAAGTCCGTTAGGTAATGTTAGATATGCTTCAATGGTGAGTCCGTCACGTGAAGCGTACTTAACGGCGTGCATCTCGTTCATGTCCTCAGCCTTTATCCACGGAGCTAATTCAGCCATGGGGGTTGCCTCGTCTGTTTGTGCGTCATAGAACCAATAGGCACCGCGTGTGCGGTCGCCGCCAACATATATCAGGTAATGCTCTTCAGCCTTATCAGTGTCGGCTATGCCATAGCGTTGGTTAGGGAAGTGAGCTTTGATGCGAGTACGCAGCGCCTCTTCATCTGCGTCGAAATAGTGGCGAATGGGTTCTTTGTGCCCTGTGCAGTAAACGCTCAGTAGCTTCTTACGCTTGCGTGAGTAGCTAATGCTCGAAATGTCGTATTGGTCGTTTTCGTAAAGTAACTCCAACTCTTGACAGTTGGCAGGGTTCATGCGTACCAATACCGTCTTGTCGCGTCCAAGATTGGTGGCGGCATAGACCTCTTTATTGTCAGGTGTAAACTCCATGAAGCTAACCACATCGCGGAAGTTGGTGGTTAATACTGCGCGGAAAGGCTCGTCTTCAGTGTCGCGATAAAGCACCTGCGTGTTAATGCCGTCAACAATGGCTGTTGCTACACGCAACTTCCCTTCGTGGTCGGTCATCCAACCTTGAATGTTGCCAGGATTTTCGGCTAATAAGGTGAGCTCTCCTGTCTTGAGGTTAAGTCGATAAGGGTCGAATACTTCTGGATTGCGGCGGTTCATACCTATCAGTACGAAGTCATCTTGCTCTTCAAGGTCGTCAATCAGACTGGTTCTGACTCCTTTAAAGGCTGTATAGACCCGTTCGTCAGATCCGTCACGTAGTACACCATAGAGTTGGTAGTTCTCGTCACCAGCAGTGTCTTTCATGTAAAGCAAACGCTCATTGTCGGCCCACATATAGCCTGCTACGCTACGTTCAGTTTCGTGCGTAATGCGTAGTGCTTGTTCGTCGGTTTTGCCGACGGCGCGTACAAAAACGTTCAGACGGTCTTCAAAAGGAGCCATGTAAGATATGTACTTGCCATCGGGCGAAAGTTGGTAACCTGTTCGCTCAGAATTGCGAAAAAAGTCTTCAAGTGGAAGGAAGGGTTTCATGAAATTATGGTATGTTTTATTTGCAAATTTACAGTTTTTACACATACTTTCGTACCTTTGCAGAAAACAATCACTAAAAAACGTATATACATATAATGCATACACTTGTATTGGTAACAACAGAGTTTGCAGCCGTTGCACACTTAATGATGAGCTTGGTAATGTTTTACTTAGCGCGTCGCAGTGTGCAGTTTTTGTCGCAGGCTTGGATTATGTTGCTTATCTGTTTGATGTATTGTGGCGCTTTGTTTTTTATAGCTACGCATGGGGTAGTGCCGCAGTTGGGCATATTACATCCCGTGTTGCTCATCTATTTATTGGCTTGCTCTTATTTGCAGAGTATTTATCCCTTAGGGCTTTGTATGCCAGGCTATTTGCAGTGGGGACGTATGTGGGGCTATGCTGTACCAGCGCTTGTTCTTATCTTTATATATGGAGTGGGGGCTGCGGTAGGCAGCAACATGGCCAATGTCTATACTTTCGATGATATTGTTCACTTTTTCCTATCGGGCGATGTGGTGTTACGCATCATCTGTTTGTTGCTATCGGGCTATTACATTTGTAATATATTCCGTCTTCCACATCGTTTGGTGCGTAGTATGCAATTGCCTAGTGACTTGATAGCCTATGGTGCGTTGTTAGGATTTGTAAGCTTGTTCTTTGTCTTTATTACGATAAAGTTCAATTGGACATTAGTATGCATTTACATGTTCCTCTTTACGTTGGTCAATATGTTCTTGTTTTTCCGCATATTGCGCCCTACGGTGTCGGCCATGTCATATCCCAGTTTTCGCCAGGTAGAGAAGCCCCCAACGAAAGAGGAGATTACGCAGTCAGAAGCCGACGACTTCAATGAGGCCAACCTTCACCGTTTTGAAGTAATGGAGTATGTTATGCAACACGAGAAACCCTATATCGATGTTGCCTTCAATCGCGAACGCTTGTGCCGTCTGGCGGGTTTTAATCGTCACATGGTATTGCAGAGTTTGCGTTCACAAGGGTATAACGACATACACGAATACATTATGCGCTATCGAGTGGCCGAGGTAAAGGCGCGCATAGAGCGTGGTGAAATAACAGACATAAAGCAAGTAATTGACGTAGGTTTCCGTTCAACCACTACCGCTACTTCCTCTTTCGAACGCTACGAAGGCGTCGACTTGGCAGAGTTTATTGAAAATACGAATGATAGCCGAGCGGCGATGAAATAATGTATTTTTTCTTAAAAAAGTAGCATAATAAAAGGGCAGACCAAAAGTCTGCCCTTTTATTATTTTTAGATAAACTGCAATTTGACAAACAGTCCACGAACAAACCTAACGGTTTCACCCCCTCCCCCTGTCCTCAAGGAGAGGGGGAGGGGTGAGACCCCAATTGCAGTTTATCTAAGAAATATGATTTACTTTACTCTTCCACCTCATTGTTAGGGTCTTCAGAACCTTCGCTGAGTAGGTCTGTACCCCAGTGAGTTGAGGCTAAGCGCTTTTCGCGATCAACGACTTCTTTGGCCTTCTTGGCGTAGATAATCATGCGCAAAGATTGTGAGTAAGAAATGTAGTTCCACAACCAGTTGAAGAGCACAATCATCTTGTTACGTACGCCTAAGATAGAACGCAAGTGAACAACGAGCCACAATACCCATGCCAAGAAACCACCAAACTTCATGCTGCTAAACTCTGCTACGGCGCGGTTGCGACCTACAGTGGCCATGGTGCCGAGGTTTTTGTAGTGGAAGGGCTTCATTTCTTTGCCTGCTGCCAATCGCTTGAGGTTCTTGGCCAAGTTGTTGCCTTGTTGAATGGCTACTTGGGCTAACTGTGGGTGTCCGCCGGGCCATTTATCGTCACCGTCGGGCATGATGCACTGGTCGCCAATGCAGAAAACGTTGTCTAATCCTTGCACTTGGTTATAAGCGTCGACTACAATGCGATGACCACGACCTAAATGTGAAGGGTCGAGGTTGCCAACAGGCTGTGCTGCCACACCGCTCACCCAAATGAACGTACGAGTGGCAATGCTGCTACCATCTTTCAGCATGACATTGTGGTTCTTATAGTCGGTTACCATTTTATTGAGCAATACGTTTACGCCCATGGTGCGTAAGTACTTCTCAACCTTTTGGCTTGATTCATTGCTCATGGCAGCTAATAAGCGTGGCCCAGCCTCTATCAAGTAGATGTTCATCAATGAAGTAGGGAGGTCGGGATAGTCTTTGGGCAATACGAAGTTCTTCATTTCGCTCAGTGCACCAGCAATCTCAACGCCCGTAGCACCACCACCCACGATTACAACGTTGAGTAGCTCTTGACGCTCTTTGTCGGTAGCGCAAGTTAAGGCACGCTCAAAGTTGTCGAGTAGTGCATTGCGCAGTCCCATGGCTTCGCTCACATTCTTCATTGGCATGGCTTGTTCGGCTACGTTTTTATTGCCAAAGAAGTTGGTCGTAGCACCAGCTGCCAAAACTAAGTAGTCATAGCTTACCTTACCAATTGACGTCTGAATAATCTTATGTTCGGGAAAGATAGAGCGCACTTCAGCCATGCGATAGTAGAAGTCGTTGCGCTTTTGGAAAATCTTACGGAAAGGGAAAGATATAGAGCTTGGTTCGATACCTGCTGAAGCAATTTGATAAATCAGTGGTGGAAATTGATGATAGTTGTTGCGATCAACCAAAACAACCTGATAGTTGCTTTTGCGCAATTTGTTTGCCAACTTAAGGCCGCCAAAACCACCGCCTACTATTACCACTCTCTTCTTGTCGGTTTTAGGAACGTTAAAGCTCATATTCGTTAGTCGTATTCTGAGATAATTATGTATTAGGAGGGCTTAAAACACAATATTTAGCCAATTCCCTCTTTTGCAAAGTTATAATTTTTGCAAAGTTACAATCATTATGTTATATTTCGTAGTAAATGGCCATAAAAGATATACGAAATGTATTTTTTTGTTTTTTTAGTTTATACTATGTTATACTGATGTTACAAAAAAGTGACAAGGTTAGGACTGTGTTTGATTTAGCATTCGTGAAAAGTGTATGTGATGGCCTCGCATCTTTAACAAACTAACGGCCTCACTCTCTTATCAAGGGTGAGGCCGTTAATTATATGGAGAAAAAGATGTGTTATGCCAAGTAGTCGGTTACGTTCTTCTCAATACGAGCAAGTACATCGCCAGAAGTCTCGGGCATGAACTTTTCGCCTGTAATGTGTTCGTAAAGTTCGATGTAACGTGCAGAAATGCTATTGACAATTTCATCGGTCATTTCGGGCACTTGTTGACCTTCTTTACCTTGGAAGCCGTTGTCCATCAACCATTCGCGAACAAATTCCTTTGAAAGTTGCTTTTGAGGTTCACCTTTAGCAAAGCGCTCTTCATATCCTTCAGAGTAGAAGTAGCGTGAAGAGTCTGGCGTGTGAATTTCGTCCATCAAGTAGATGGTGCCATTGTGCTTACCAAATTCGTATTTCGTGTCGACAAGGATTAAACCGCGTTGAGCAGCAATCTCAGTACCACGTTCGAAGAGGGCAAGTGTGTACTTCTCAAGTACGGCATACTCCTCAGGAGTAGCTAAACCACGTGCCAAAATCTCTTCTTTTGAAATGTCGGCATCATGCTCACCAATTTCGGCCTTTGTTGTAGGAGTGATGATAGGAGTGGGGAACTTCTGGTTTTCTTTCATACCCTCAGGCAACTTCACACCACAAATCTCGCGTACACCGCTTTTGTAAGCACGCCATGCACTACCGCAAAGGTAGCCACGTACAATCATCTCGACAGGGAAGCCCTCACACATAACGCCTACCGTGACCATAGGGTCGGGGGTGGCCAACTTCCAGTTAGGACAGATGTCGGTAGTTGCGTCCAAGAATTTGGCGGCAATTTGGTTGAGCACTTGTCCCTTGAAAGGAATGCCTTTGGGCAGGATAACATCGAATGCTGAGATACGGTCGGTTGCTACCATGGCCAAACGGTCGCCAAGGTTATAAACGTCACGTACTTTACCATGATAAACACTCTGCTGTCCAGGAAAATGGAAATCGGTTTTTGTTAATGCTGACATTTTGTTTTATGTATTTTGTTGCAGCAAAGCACTTTTAGTAGTTGTGTCTTGCTGGAGTTTTTATATGCTTAATAAGCGGCAAGGCAAGTCTACCAATAATAGCTTACTTTACATAAAGCTTTACTGGCAGACTTGCCTTGTTTGTATTTCGTTATGGTTGTTCGCTATTCGTTGCTGCAGCTTTAGCTTGTTCGCGTAACTGCTTTCTACGTTCGTCATCGCGATTGTAGGCTTCCACTATTTTCGTAACCAACTTATGGCGAATAATGTCCTTTTGATTCATTTCGATGAAAGCAATGCCTTCTACGTTGTGTAGAATACGTTGTGCCTCTACCAATCCACTCTTTTGCGAAGCAGGTAGGTCAATTTGTGTACGGTCACCCGTAACAATCATTTTAGTGTTCCACCCCATACGGGTTAAGAACATTTTTATTTGAGCCGTTGTAGTGTTTTGTGCTTCGTCGAGAATGACCACTGCATCGTTCAATGTGCGTCCGCGCATGAAAGCAAGAGGCGCTATTTGAATCACGTTTGTGTCCATATACTCTTGCAACTTAGCAGCAGGAATCATCTCTTGCAGTGCATCATAAAGAGGCTGCAAGTAAGGGTCAATCTTGTCTTTCATGTCGCCAGGTAGAAAGCCTAACTTCTCACCTGCTTCAACGGCAGGACGACTCAAGATGATTTTCTTTACACTTTTGCTTTTCAAGGCACGTACTGCTAAGGCGATAGCTGTATAGGTCTTGCCTGATCCTGCTGGGCCTATGGCGAATATCATGTCACACTTGTCGTAAGCTTCTACCAACTTACGTTGATTGGCTGAACGAGGGGTGATGGGCTTGCCGCCTGTGCTATATACAATGACGTCTTGTGCCGTTTCGCTTTGCGTAATGTGTCCTTTAATTACGTTGAGAATGTCCTCTTCTGATAGATTGTTGAACTTGGCACAATGGTGCTCTAATTTCGTAAAAATATCTTCGAAATTAGCCATTTCTTCCTCATCGCCCATTACGCGCACCACGTTGTCGCGAGCCATAATGCGCAATTTAGGACATAAGGCACGCAACATTTTTATGTTTACGTTGTTAACTCCGTAGAAGATTACGGGGTCGGCTTCTTCGAGTATGAAATGCTTTTCAATCATTGAGTTGACCAAGATGAGGTGCTATCAGGAGCACATCGAAATGTTGTTTAGTTTTATTTACGTGCAAAATTAAAAAATCCGATTGAAATGCACTAACTTTGTGTGCGCTATTTAGCAAAATCCTTACGACAAAAGAGCATATTTATTACGAATGAAACAATTATACCAACCTCGACGTATTCACTTTCTAACCGCTTTCGTATTGATAGTCATAGCATTAGCTATTACGAAATGTGTTAATCCACAGTTGGCTCTTCCCCGACTTCTTAGTGAGAATGATTCGATAAAGAACGAACCCAAACATGTGCCCGATAGCATAGAGTTGCAAGCGAAGCGGGTTGACGGTATCTTTTTAAAGGAGCGAAATCGACTAACGTTGTTAAAAAAAGACGGATCACCAGTTAAGAATCGCGTAACAAGTGTGCCACGTTTTGAAACGTCTTTTCCCGACTTGAATGATGTGCAGTTGGCTACGGCAAGTCGTTTAGGCATTCCGATGATAGAAAATCGTGATGAGGCGCATCATCGTATGAAAGATTTGGTGTATATCGCTGATAATCCGTTTTATACTGTTCAACGCTTACACCAATCTATTCCCTATCTCGTGCCTCGTGCTGCAACGCTTCTTAATCAAATCGCTCGAGCTTTTAATGACTCTTTAGCCACAAAGGGCTATCCCCCTCATAAGTTGCTTATCACCTCTGTATTACGTACCAAAGCTGATGTACAGAAATTGCGGGGCTTTAACTCCAATGCTTCCGAAAATTCGTGTCATCAATATGGTACTACTTTCGATATTTCGTACAATCGCTTTCTCGAAATCGAACCTGACGGCAAGAGCAACATTCGTTGGGTAACAGTCTATAAGTCCATCTTGGCTGAAGTCTTAAACGACATGCGTGAGATGGGAGCCTGTTACGTAAAATATGAAGTACACCAATCGTGCTTTCATGTAACGGCAAGATAATAGTTCGTGACAAAGATAGTGCAAACCGAATGCAAAAAGCCAAGCTTGCTTGAGATTTTTGCTGAGGTGCAGCCTATCTTATACAAAGATAGTGCAAACCGAATGCAAAAAGCCAAGCTTGCTTGAGATTTTTGCTGAGGTGCAGCCTATCTTATACAAAGATAGTGCAAACCGAATGCAAAAAGCCAAGCTTGCTTGAGATTTTTGCTGAGGTGCAGCCTATCTTATACAAAGATAGTGCAAACCGAATGCAAAAAGCCAAGCTTGCTTGAGATTTTTGCTG
>ERZ1031467.626-NODE-626-length-11226-cov-6.122460_pt1 | contig 11226 bp, 10 predicted proteins | sample MGYA00517105_ERZ1031467 | MGnify/ENA primary metagenome ERZ1031467 (study PRJEB33719, sample SAMN04261155) | wastewater metagenome | biome: rural village; feature: human; material: feces | host: Homo sapiens | place: El Salvador | collected 2013-01-07 ...
GGCAGCAGCAGGTTTGGGACATGCTACTTATAGTCGCTTAGCGCGAGAACATACATAACATACAATTTTACATACGTAATTACATACATTACTCAATTTGTGCCAAGGCACAAATTGATACAAACAGGCTACGCCCTTGCGCTTCAGCGCACTAATGGCTTGCATAAAGATTGACTATAAGTAGATGCTCGAAACCTGCTGCTGCCGCGGGTTACAAACCCGCCCCCCAATTAGGCCGATAATTTGCAGTTGACTTCGTCTTAATCATATTGCCATCATCACCTGTTTTTATACTATACAACATAATACCCCCCCGATTTAGTTAATTATACCTTTTGTTATATAAAGCAAAATCTGTTTAATTGCACATTTTTTCATTTTTATGTACTTTTACAACCCGCAAAACCTAAGAATGCCTTTTTTCTAACTAAACAACAAAAAAACAACTTTCATATATAGCACATGAAGCTCAAAAAACACCTATTATTATCTGCACTATTCCTACTCACAAGTTTAGGAGCTTGGGGCAAAAAGGTGATGGCTAAGTAACAGCCCCAATACAGTAACGAATAGCAACCCATCTTATCCTCATCGGGATTTGCGACACCGACGTATAAGATTGGGGGCGCCGCAGTATTCAGTATTTAAATTACGAAGAAATGAAAAAGATAAATTCTTGTTTAATCATGTGTGCAATGTCTTGTGCTATGGTGGCGCAAACCACAGGCGAAGAGGCTGGGCATACTTGGATTGATTTGGGTTTGCCCAGTGGAATTAAATGGGCTACAACCAATATAGGGGCTCATCGTCCACAAGACGCGGGCAACTACTACGCATGGGGCGAAACTACCCCGAAAACGGACTTTAGATGGGCCACCTACGCTCACGGAACGGCTGACAATTCGCTCACAAAGTATTCCCAAGAAGATGGATTATGGACGCTCGATGCCACCGACGATGTCGTTTCCTGTACATGGGGAGGCACATGGCGTATGCCCACCAAGAATGAATGGAGTGAACTCCAAGAGCATTGTGTTTGGACATGGACTGACGACTACAACCAAACAGGTGTTGCAGGATACGTGGTTGCGAGCAAGAGTAGCGATGCTTCACTCTTTTTGCCAGCAGCAGGTTGTCGTTATGCCAACCAAATTAACGAAAAAGGAGTACACGGTTACTACTGGTCGAGTTCGCTGTTCACCAACCATCCTTCTTACCGTGGCTCAGCCTACCAGTTACAATTTTTTCAGGCTATTGTCAAATCCAATTGGAACTACACACGCTATTATGGTTCTTCTGTGCGTGGTGTGTGTCCTGCCCCAACAACAAAGAGTGCAGGCAGCACACAATCAAATCGCGCCATAAATGCGATGGGTGGCAACCCCCATTTTAATTAGGAATACCACAAAAGTGATAGGGCACAGCAGAATGGTTCGCATTCTAAGAACGTATATGCTGTGCTGACAAAAAACTACTGAGAATGAGTCAGCGTACACTGACGAAATTCTTAAGTCTGAAAATGATAATATGAACAAAATGAAAAAGACATCAATTATATTTGCATTGGCATTCGCGCTGGGCTTCATGCTTCCTTTTTCTTCGGCAAAAGCAAAAAAGGTGCAATACTGGGCCAAAGGCGTCAGCATAGAGTCTGGCTGGTACAACACCTTTCAGTTTACAAATGGTTGCTGGGCTGCAGTTAGTAGCAACATGATAGCATGGTGGCAGGATCGCATCAAAGAAAAATACGTCTACACTGGCAAATGCTGGGATTCGGAGGAAATCAATCGCGAATTTGATACCAACTCCTATTTCGGTGACAATGGTGACTACGTGTATAAAGCCCTCGATTGGTACCTGCGAGAGACGCATCCCTCCATCGCTTACACACGTAACGGCCTTTATATGTCCTACCTCGATACTGAAGATTACGATAATCCTATCATCTTCACACGTGGCTACATAAATTCAAACGAAGAAATATTAACCGACGCATTGCTGAGCTATTTCACCACGGGTAACTACATTGCACAAATTCGTGACAGAAACCACGCTTGGACTTTGTGGGGAATTGAAGTGGACACTGAAACTAACACCATCACGCGTATATGGATAACCGATTCTGTTCCTAACGATCGCAAGAATCCCAAAAAGGAAATACATGCCCTCGAGCCCAAACGCTATAATAACCTGTTCTATTTCGAACGAGGCATCTACGATGAGGAGAATAATTCATGGGGAGCTCAAGCCCTTCACCCATTGGAGTTGACCTTCTTTGGTATTGAAGGCAGGTTCTTAGTCGATTCAAATGGTGAACCTGTGTTTAAATCAAATGCCCCCGCTGCTCCTACTCAAGTGGAAGTGAAGATGAACGCAGCCGAGCAACTGCAAGACGTAGCATCCATTGCCACCTTTAGCGCACCCTTTAACGCCGTAGTACCCAATGGCGCAAAAGCATGGTACGTTAAGCAAGTGGCCGACAACAAGGCACAACTCACTGCGGTGCCCGAAGGCTGTGCCATCCCTGCCGAACAAGGGGTTTTGTTAACCACCAACTCTGCAACCGACGTGCTGGTTATGGAACAAGCTGACGCCTCAACCTTTGTGGCCGAACTAACGGGCAACCTTTTGCAAGCTAACGCTCAGGACGGCCACGTTATTGCACCCAACGACAACGCTTATGTGCTGAATACTCAACAGGGACAAACGGCTTTTTACCGTGCCAAAGTGGGTACCACATTGCCACGTTACAAGGCTTATTTGCAATGGAACGCCAAATTCCCTGCCATAACCATGAACTTTGCCAACGAACAAACTGCGGTGAGCAACGTGGTGGATAATGGTACAAACGCCCCCACCGCTATTTATAGCATCGATGGTCGTAAATGTTCGTCTACTCAGGCCAAGGGGGTGTACATTGTAAACGGCAAAAAAAGAATCATTAAACCCTAACAACGCAAACATGACTACGACAACAAAAAAGGCGTACTTAGCCCCCAAATCGCAACAATACGCTTTCGTTACGGAACAATTATTGGCTTCGTCGCCCCAAATCAGTATCAATGACAACATTGAAGTTGATGCCAGCACATCGTATTCGAACGCTAAGAGTTGGGACAGCATGAACTGGACGAACCACCCTGCTGATGAATAACAAGGGGCATTCAGTATGATTGCGACTTACAGGTAAGTAAATATTCATCTACCTTTCTACGTAACAACTTCATTTTCAAATACTTCTTTCTTTTTATTCTGCCACAAGCATACAATAAAATCACAAAATTCCGACTATTTTAGGGCAGATTATCACAAAATTCCAAATAAATGGGAATTTATCAGAAAGCAAACACTGCAAGTGGGGAGCAGGCGATGGCGCCTGCTCCCCACTTGCTATGCTACTAACATCTGATGGGTTGATACTTTTTACCCTCTCCAGCAGTAGCGGTTGCCGGGAAGGTGTTTGACGAGGTTTTCGTCTTCAAGGTCGAAGAGAATGTCGGTGAGTTCTGATACGGTAAAGTCCGTTGCCTGTGATAGGCGGTCGAGCGTACAGTCGTCGACCTGCTGAAGGACTTCACATACCTTCTGCTGGTCGGGGGATAGATTTACAAATAGGCTGCGTTGTTCTCCCTCCTTCTTTTCGGGAGGAGCACTCTCCCACCCTAACAGGCGCACAATGTCGTCGGCACAAGTCACGAGCGTGGCCTTGCCGTCACGTATAAGGTTGTTACATCCTTCTGAACACGCATCAGTAGCACGACCTGGCACGGCCATTACCCGTCGACCATATTCACCTGCTAAACGTGCCGTCACTAACGAACCTCCATGCGAAGCGCTCTCTATCACTATCGTAGCAGACGACATGCCGGCTACAATGCGGTTGCGACGAATAAAGTGGCCCTTGTCGGGGATCGCTCCCGTAAAATATTCTGTCAACAACCCGCCGTGTTGTGTCATTTGCTGTGCCGTCTCGCGGTGCATACGCGGATAAATGCGATCAAGGCCGTGAGCGAGCACGGCCAAAGTGTCAATATTATTTACCAAGGCGGCACGATGGGCGTGTATGTCTACCCCATACGCCAAACCACTGACTATCAACGCGTTCGGCACCTTCTCAGCTAAACCCGCGATGAGCTTTTCGCACATCTTTTTACCATATTCGGTGATGTTTCGCGTGCCCACTACGCTGATTATATAGCGTCGGTCGATATCTCCCGTTCCACAGTAGAATAGTTGCAAGGGACGATCCTCTACCTTTCCTAACAAGAGGCGACGCGGATAGTCTTCACTCGTGACGGTGATAACACGAATGTTGTGCGCTTGGCAAAAGTCATACTCTTGCAAAGCGCGTTCGCGTGCTGCATGCAACGCTGATGTGTCTTGCTGCAACATAGCCCAAGCTGGGTCAGCAGGTGCATCATCGGCCAGTGCGGCGCACGCCGAACCATAGCGGGCCACAAGGGCCAAGGCTTGCGATTGGGTGAGTCCTTGCAAGCGGCTCAGCGTAAGGGTGGCAACGACTTCGTCTGTTTGTTCTGATGTGAGCATAAAGCGTTATGCTTCGTCTGTTGAATTAAAAAATACTTTATTGAGTTCTTCGCAATCGCTCAATTTCCCATTAATTAAGCACACGGCCTCGACGGTCGACTTAAACACGGGTTTGTGGTCGGGCAAGCGATAGATGTCTTGCACAAACACGTACTTAACACCTTCCTTTCGCAATGCCAAGCACGATTCAAATTCATCGCCACTGCGCAAGGGCGTTTTGAAGCGCATCTGCATACCTGCCACCACGGCATCTATGCCACGGTCGTGTAGTTCAGCAAAGCTCACACCATGCGTTCGCAGGAACTCATGTCGCGTATGTTCGGTGTAATGTTGATAGTTGGCATTATTAACAATGCCTTGTAGGTCGCACTCGTAGTCGCGCACCTTAAATTGTAAAGTATATATGTAGTTCATTTTTTTGAGTTGACGAGTTGACGAGTTAACAGGTTGACGAGTAGACAGGTTGACGAGTTAACAGGCAAACTTGTTTTTTAGTTGACGAGTTAACGAGTTAACAGGTAAATTTGTTTTTTAGTTGACGAGTTAACAAGTTAACAGGTAAGTTTGTTTAAAAGGTAACTTACTTGTTAACTCGTCAACTTGTTAACTCGTCAACTTGTTAACTTGTCAACTTGTCAACTTGTTAACCAAAAATCAAGTTCTCCCCCGCTTCAAGTATTCTGCTCCGAAGCGGCAGCGGAGGCAATCTTTGCGGTCGCAATAGTTATGACGCAATTGTATCAAGGCTTGACTATCAGCCGCATGCGTTATCTTAAGTCCTGCGCGCTCCCAACAACGGGTGATGTAATTGCGCTCTGCAGGTAATTGCTCTAAGAGGTTGAAAGCACGCTCGGCCAAGTCCTCGTCCATGCGTTCACGGCCACAAGCAAAGAACAATGGTGAGGCCGTATTAATGATTAAGAGGTTGAGCGAACTACTTTGCAACGTTTTGTCGCTCTCTTTGCTTTCCTCGCCAAAGGCATAATGTGTGCGCCAATAGTCAGTCACGCCAATGCGGAAGAGCTGACGTAAGTCGTCCATAGTAGCCGTCTCTAACAGTCGCGAGAGGTCTACCCTGCGCTCAGCATACAATCGAGCCAATTGCGAGAGTCGTACATGTGGGAAGTTTTGCGGCCGCAAGCGTCCGAAGCGCCATACGGTAGGATCAATGGGCTGTAGATTGAACTTATGCTGCAAAAAGGCATACTCCGTTTTAAGCTGCATATAATAACTATCTCGTCGTTCGAGCTTTACCAAGGCATCGTTCAATAATCCAGCTTGGCCCATAAAGAAGGCCTCTACTTGAAATACATCGTCGCGATGCTTACCTATTTGTTGCGGATCGATCGTAAAGGCCCATTGCTCGAAAGCTTGTGCGTTCGTACCAAAACCGAAGTTGCGCGCCAAGGTGATAAAGAAGGCACGTTCCCAATCGTTCCCCACACGCTTTAAGTATTGCTTTACACGTTCGGTCTTCTCCTCCAAACGCTCTACAGTCAAACGGCTCATCCACGCATGTACGATCACATCGGCCACATCGGGTATAACGCGGTAACAAGGCGGATAAGTCTCTTCATCTATCAGTTCTTGATAGTTGTGTTGCAACCCCTCTGGCACTTGCAGCACCAACTGAGGCAACAACTTGCCGTCCCGCGTGCGCACCTCATCGTCCACCTCACGCACCACATGCAGTATCACATTATTATAGGCTACGTCCGTTTCGTGATGATGACGATACCAATCGCTCGAACGCTCATGTATTTCGACATTGCCCACCCACAATAGTCCGTCAATCTTCACCTTTGCGTTGAAAAAGTCGGGACCTGAATTGCACAAGTTATGTACCCCAACGTCTACCACTTCCACGCTTTGGTGGTCAGTAGTTTCGAGCGGGGCTGTGCCATAAATGCGGTGTTGCCACACGTAATGGATTAGGTATTCCATATTTTCGTCCATATTGGTTAAACCTACAAAAGTAGGTCTTTTTTCATATCCTACAAACGTAGCAAAGTGGTAAATCAATAAAAACTTGTAATTTTGTGGCAAGAATCATCACAGGGTTAAAGGGTTAGAAGGTTAGAGGGTTAAAAAGTAAGACTTATTAAACTTATTAGACTCATTAAACTCATTAAACTTATTAACCCCACTAAACTCATTGAACTCACAAAACTTCCACAAATGGACACAATATTTCACTACGATGTCATCGTTATTGGTGCGGGACACGCTGGTTGCGAGGCAGCCAGTGCGGCAGCTCGCATGGGTGCAAAAACGTGCCTTATAACGATGGACATGAACAAAATAGCGCAGATGAGCTGCAACCCTGCCGTGGGCGGTATTGCCAAGGGACAGATTGTACGCGAGATTGATGCGTTAGGCGGACAAATGGGCGAAGTGACCGACGCCACGGCTATTCAGTTTCGTATGCTGAACCGCTCAAAAGGACCTGCCATGTGGAGCCCTCGTGCGCAGTGTGACCGCGCACGCTTTATCACGGAATGGCGCTTGCGCCTCGAAAACACGCCCAACCTCAACATTTGGCAGGACGAGGTAACGGAGATACTTACCGAAAATGGCGAAGTGAGCGGTGTGCGCACCATTTGGGGAGCCACCTTCTTGGCACGCGCTGTAGTGGTGACAGCAGGTACTTTCCTTCGCGGCTTGATGCACATCGGACGTAAACAAGTATCGGGTGGCCGCTGTGCCGAACCTGCTGCCGCTTTTCTAACAGAAAGTATCAATCGGTTGGGCATTCGCTCTGCACGTATGAAGACGGGCACTCCCGTGCGTATTGACAAACGTTCGGTCCATTTGGACGAAATGGAACTGCAACCAGGTGAAACAGACTTCCACCGTTTCTCTTACATCAGTCCCCTGCGTCCTCTTCCCCAACTCCCGTGTTGGACTACCAATACGAATGCAGAGGTACATGAAGTGTTACGCTCTGGTTTAGCTGACTCACCACTTTACAACGGACAAATCAAAAGCATCGGACCACGTTACTGCCCAAGCATCGAGACGAAACTGGTCACTTTCCCTGATCGCGACCACCACCCGCTCTTTCTTGAACCCGAAGGGGTCGAAACGAACGAACTTTACCTGAATGGGTTCTCTTCAAGTCTACCGATGAATGTGCAGATTGAAGCACTGAAGCGCATTCCTTGTTTCCGCGATATTGTGGTTTATCGTCCGGGTTATGCTATTGAATACGATTTCTTCGACCCGACCCAACTCCACCACTCGCTTGAGACGAAACAAGTGCCAGGCCTTTTCTTCGCAGGACAGGTGAATGGTACAACGGGTTACGAAGAGGCAGCAGGCCAAGGACTCATCGCAGGCATCAACGCAGCCCTCAAATGCAGCGGTAGCGAACCCTTTACGCTCCACCGCGACGAGGCTTACATCGGCGTACTCATCGACGACTTAGTAACGAAGGGCGTTGACGAACCTTATCGTATGTTTACCTCTCGTGCCGAATATCGTATATTGTTGCGTCAAGATAATGCCGACATTCGTCTTACGCCCTATGCCGAGAAGTTCGGTCTTGCCACACCCGACCGCATTCAACGTTTCCACACGAAGAAGGCGGCTATCGATGAAATCATCAACTTCTGCAAGACCTACCCCATTAAGCCGAACGATATTAACGCTTTCTTGGAACGCGTAGGCACAACTCCTCTACAGCGCGGTTGCAAACTATTCGACTTGATTAATCGTCCACAACTCTCGCTACAAAATCTTTCAAATGAGATAGAAGCGTTCAAAACATTCCTCGCTCAATTCTCGTCTGAAGCAGAAGAAACGATTGAAGCGGCCGAAATCGAAATGAAGTATCATGGTTATATTGCACGCGAACGTGCTTTGGCCGACAAGATGCAGCGTCTCGAAAATATCAAAATTCGAGGTCACTTCGATTATAACAGTATTACCCAACTTAGCACCGAGGCGCGTCAAAAGCTCACGGCTATCGATCCCGAAACGTTGGCACAAGCCGAACGCATTCCTGGTGTTTCGCCCAGCGATATTAGCGTACTGTTGGTATTGATGGGACGATAAGGAACCTTTCGCCCAACTTCCTCTCCAATCGGAGAGGGAAATAATCTACCCTTCGCCGCTCAAAGTTCCGTAAAGCCACTTAAAGTAAAACTTTAATAAGTACGACAAATACGGATAAAAAGGGGTTGAAATGGGGCAAAAACGAGTGTCTTCGTTCACGTTCCACGTGAAACAAGCCTATCTAAAGTATATCAAAATCAAATGTTTTATGAATAAAAAGTTGTTATTAGACAATTTGCGTACCGTCTACGACTTCCCAAAGCCTGGCATTCACTTCAAAGACGTTACCACCCTCTTCAAAAATCCCGCTTGCATCGACGAAATGACGCAAGAATTGGTCGAACTTTATAAGGATAAAGGCATCACCAAAGTGGTAGGGATCGAAAGTCGCGGTTTCGTAATGGGCGCTATCTTGGCACAAAAGCTCGGCGCTGGCTTCATCATGGCACGCAAACCTGGAAAGCTTCCCGCTGAGACACGCAAGGCTACCTACTTAAAAGAGTATGGCTACGACACCATCGAAATCCACGCTGACGCTATCGAAGCCAACGACATCGTACTCATTCACGACGACTTGCTCGCTACAGGTGGTTCTATGCAAGCTGCTTACGACCTTGTACAAGCGTTCAAACCGAAGAAAACGTACATCAACTTCCTCATCGAGCTTCAAATGGAAGGACTCGAAGGACGTAAGTTCCTTGGCAAGGATTTAGACATCACGACACTTCTTACCATTAACGAATGAACGATCTACAAGCCTACTTAAAAGGCATCGTTAATAATCTGCCCGAAACACCGGGGTGCTATCAGTACCTCGATGATTCGGGCACGATTATTTACGTTGGAAAGGCCAAAAACCTTAAACGTCGCGTTAGCTCTTATTTTAATAAGGACCAACAAACGCGCAAGACGCAAATGCTCGTTAAGCACATTCGCGACATACGTTACGTGGTGGTAAAAACGGAAGAAGACGCACTCCTATTAGAGAATAATCTTATCAAACGTTACAAGCCGCATTATAACGTACTGCTGAAAGATGATAAAACGTACCCTTCCATCGCTATTTCGAACGAATACTTGCCACGTATCTTCAAGACGCGTCAACGCGGCAAACGAGGAGCCACGTATTTTGGTCCTTATAGCCACGTGCCAACGATGTATGCTTTACTTGACCTTTGTCGCGAACTCTATCAGCCACGTCCGTGCCATACGGCTATGACCCGCGAAGGCGTTGAAAGCGGCAAATACGACGTTTGTCTCGACTATCATATTCATCGTTGTCAAGCCCCCTGTGTGGGCAAACAAAGTCACGAGGACTATATGCGCAATATTGAGGCATGTAAGGAAATATTGAAAGGAAACACCTCTGAAGTAGCACGACAGATGCGAGAGAGAATGATTTCCTTGGCCGCAGAATTACGATTTGAGGAAGCGCAGGTGATTAAGCAGCAGTACGACATAATCGAGAATTATCGTGCCAAGAGCGAAGTCGTATCGAACGTATTGCACAATATCGACGTTTTCAACATCGAAAGCGAAGAGAAAGTGGCTTATATTAATTACCTACACGTAGCCAATGGCTGCATCAATCAAGCTTTCACCTTTGAATATAAGAAGAAGTTGGACGAAACGGACGAAGAATTGCTTACACTCGGCATCATCGAGATGCGCGAACGTTATGCCAGTCAGTCGAAAGAGATTGTAGTGCCCTTTCATGTCGACTTACCCGATGAAATGGTCGAACAGACGATTCCACAGAAGGGGGATAAGAAGAAATTGCTCGACCTCTCTAAGCTCAACGTGAAGCAATATAAGTTCGACCGACTGAAACAGGCCGAGAAGCTCAATCCTGAGCAAAAGCAGACGCGCCTGATGAAGGAGATACAGACCGATCTCGGACTGCCCAAACTTCCCCTTCACATTGAACTTTTCGATAATTCTAACATCAGTGGCGATGATGCCGTGGCGGCTTGCATTGTATTCGAACGGCTCAAACCTGCCAAAAAGGAGTATCGTAAGTACAATATCAAGACAGTCGTTGGCCCTGATGATTACGCTTCGATGAAGGAGGTGGTACGCCGCCGTTACAGTCGATTAAAAGAGGAAGGGAAGCCTCTGCCCGACCTCATCATTGCTGACGGTGGACGCGGACAAATGGAGATGATTCGTGAGGTGGTAGAGGACGAATTGGGATTGAGCATTCCCATTGCAGGCTTGGCGAAAGATGACCGTCACCGCACCCGCGAGATGCTTTACGGTTTCCCGCCCGCTGTGATTGGTATCAAACCCGAAAGTCAACTTTTCCGCACGCTCACGATGATGCAAGACGAGGTTCACCGCTTTGCGATCACTTTCCACCGCGACAAGCGTTCAAAACGCCAAATTGCCTCCGAACTCGATGCAATCACAGGCATTGGTCCAGCCACTAAAAAGGTGCTTTTACAGCAATTCAAGAGCGTTAAACGCATTAAAGAAGCTTCTCTCCCTGCACTCCAAACCCTACTCGGCAACGCCCGTGGCGAGAAGATTTACAACAATCTGCATAAAACAGAATAATGCAGCCTCTCCCCCTAACCCCCTCCCCGACCGGGGAGGGGGAACAGGTTACCTTTACCTGCAGCG
>ERZ1031467.631-NODE-631-length-11178-cov-17.013216_pt1 | contig 11178 bp, 7 predicted proteins | sample MGYA00517105_ERZ1031467 | MGnify/ENA primary metagenome ERZ1031467 (study PRJEB33719, sample SAMN04261155) | wastewater metagenome | biome: rural village; feature: human; material: feces | host: Homo sapiens | place: El Salvador | collected 2013-01-07 ...
ATTTATTTTTAAAGAAACCTGTTTATTATAAAATCTCGATTCCTCTATATTTGATAGCTGCTCTTTATTTATCTACTAAGAGTGATACCTCTTTTTTAAATCCGATTTTATCATTCTTGTCTAGTCAAGATGATAAATTTAGTCAATATGCAGATAAAGCAGATGTATGGTTTGGCAAAGAGGGGTATAGTGAACGTTATACAGCAAACTTTCTAGTAAAGTTTTTTAACGTAACATCCAATTGTGCTATCATGTATTTGGGGTATAAATTGCTAGCAGGATTAAAAAAAATAGAAAAAAGTTTACTTCCACTTTATAATGTTTATGTTTTAGGAACAATATTATATGATTCTTTTGTCAATTATGAAGCCATAAATAGAATAACTAGATATTTTTATGCATTTTGGATTTTCCCTTTTGCATTAATTCTTTTTTATAGAAAGTCTTTTTACAAGGAAAGTTCTTTACAATTAGCTTACATTATTTCTTTTGGCGTGTTTATTCATTTCTTTAGATATTTATTTATAAAAGGAGATCAAACTTTATTTTTATGGGACATATAAAAATATCAATAGTAATACCAATTTATAACGTTGAACACTATATTGGACGTTGCGCTGAAAGTGTTTTAAATCAAAAACTTTCGAAGGACGAATATGAAGTTATATTTGTTAATGATGGCACTAAAGATAATAGTGTTGAAGTTTTGAATAAAGCTATAAATTTTGAGAAGTACAAAAATCTTCATATCTATAATAAAGAGAATGGTGGACTCAGTTCTGCTCGTAATTTTGGTTTAGATAAAGCACATGGAGATTATGTGTGGTTTGTTGATTCTGATGATTGGATAGAGCCAAATTGTTTAGCAAAAATTGTAAAAAAACTAAATGAAATAAATCCTGATATACTTTATATTTATGCTGATGAGTATGAAGGAAACAAAGTCTATAAAAGAGGGAATTTTAATGATTTTGGAGTTGTAAGTGGAAAATACTTTCTGGAGAATATCAAAAAGTATAATTGTGCTCCATTTTATATTTATAAACGCTCTTATCTCTCCGAGCATGGTTTTATGTTTCATTTAGGTTTATTGCATGAAGATAATGAATTTACTCCTAAAGTTCTGTATCATGCAGCAGCTGTTACATCTATTGAGGGCTATTTTTATCATATATTTAGGCATCCAGGTTCTATTACCTGGACTCCAAATCCGAAAAGACTCTTTGATTTGATAAAGATTGCAATGGCTTATAAAGAATTTGCAAAGAAGATACCGAAACAAGATAAATACTTATATTGTAACGTTATCGGAAATAATATAAATCAAGCGATGTTTGAATGTCCAAAATATTCTGTGGATGTTCAACAGTCTGTTAATTCAGCAATTAGTAGTGGAAAATTTTCAGCAGAATTGTTTAACTCTAGTATAAAAAAATATAAGCTAGAGGGGCTATTGTTCTCTATCTTCCCCAAGAAATGTTTACAAGTTTATTCGTTTTTACAGATGTTTAATAGAGACAAAGGTGGCCAAAAGAAAATGAGACAATTGGAATCTTAATACTAACTTTTAATATGTACTATGCACATAGAATGTTAGTTTTATTAATTTTAATTTCAAGTTAACAATGAATGATTTTAAAGATATAACAGTAGCAGTAGCCGGTACCGGCTACGTAGGTCTGAGTATAGCAACCCTGTTATCTCAGCACCATCATGTAACAGCAGTAGATGTAATCCCAGAGAAGGTGGAGAAACTCAACAATAAGATTTCTCCAATCCAGGACGATTACATCGAAAAGTACTTGGCAGAAAAGCCATTGAACCTCGTGGCAACCCTTGACGGCAAATCAGCCTATAAGGATGCAGACTTCGTAGTGATTGCAGCACCAACCAACTACGACCCAGTGAAGAACTACTTCGATACAACCCATGTAGAAGAAGTCATCGACCTGGTTCTGGAGGTAAACCCAGATGCAGTGATGGTCATCAAGAGTACCATCCCTGTAGGTTACACCCGCAGCCTCTATTTGAAGTATGCCAAGAAGGGCGTGAAGAAGTTCAACCTTCTCTTCTCTCCAGAGTTCCTTCGTGAGAGCAAGGCACTCTATGATAACCTTTACCCAAGCCGTATTATCGTAGGCTATCCAAAGATTATCGAGCGCCCAGAGTTTGCAGAGGAGAACGAGGCAATCAAGTCAGTAACCAATGTCGAGATGTTGAAGGAAGCAGCCAAGACCTTCGCCGCTCTGCTCCAGGAAGGCGCCATCAAGGAGAACATCGATACCCTCTTCATGGGTATGAAGGAAGCTGAGGCAGTCAAGCTCTTCGCCAATACCTATCTGGCACTCCGAGTAAGCTATTTCAATGAGTTGGATACATACGCAGAGGTAAAGGGACTCGATACCAAGGCAATCATCGATGGTGTAGGTCTTGACCCACGAATCGGCACCCATTACAACAACCCAAGCTTCGGATATGGTGGTTATTGCCTGCCAAAGGATACCAAGCAGCTCCTGGCAAACTATGCCGATGTTCCAGAGAACCTGATAGAGGCAATCGTAGAGAGCAACCGTACCCGTAAGGACTATATCGCTGATGCCGTACTCCAGAAGGCAGGCTATTACAGCTATGCCGATGCCAACAGCTATGATGCCAGCAAGGAGCATAATTGTGTGATTGGTGTCTATCGCCTGACCATGAAGTCAAATAGCGATAACTTCCGCCAGTCAGCCATCCAGGGCATCATGAAGCGTATCAAGGCAAAGGGTGCAGAGGTAGTCATCTATGAGCCAACTTTGGAAGAGGGCAGCACCTTCTTCGGTAGCCGAGTAGAAAATAACCTCGAAGCCTTCAAGGCACAGAGCCATGCCATCATCGCCAACCGCTATGATGCTTGTCTGGATGATGTGAAGGATAAGGTTTATACACGAGATATCTTTAGAAGAGACTAATTAATATGCAATAAAAAAGCTGAAATTTACGGTTTAATTTTACTAATAAAGTGGAATAATATGAAAATTGCATTTGTACGTACAGCTTCCAATATCTTGAGATATGGAGGCTATAATATTCAAGAAATAGGATTAGCCAAAGCATTGTTGATTTATGGTATATCAACAGATGTTTATGCAAGATTCTCTAATATTGAGGATAGTGTAGTTGTTGCAAAGGATAATGCAGGCAATCGAGTTAAAGTGATTCCTTTAAAAGGAACACAAATCTATAAAGAGATTATGTATTATCCGGCTTTAAAGAATGATTTGCTTTCTGGCAACTATGACATGGTTCAACTTCTAGATGACAGCCAAATGATGTTGCCTGCTCTATTTAAAGCATTAAAGAGAGTTGGGGTTAAAACAATACTTTGGCAAGGCATGTATCGTGATTTTGGAGGTAAGGCTGCGCATTTAATGCAAAAGATATATGATGCATTTTGTGCAGGAACTTTAGATAAGTATAGTGACTTGAAAATTGCAAAAACAGAGACGGCCAAGCAGTATCTGCTAAAGAAGAATTATAAAAATATTCTCGTACTACCTGTTGGCTTAGATGAAGTAAAATATGAAGTTGATGAAGTTTTTGAATCAAAGATTCTTAATTTTAAAAAAGAACATCCTAAACTTCTTCTATATATTGGAGCTATAGAACCAAGACGTAATCCAGATTTCTTAATTAGACTCCTGGAATTGAAAAGTAAGCAAGACCCTAATGTGGGACTGGTTATGATAGGTAAAGGAGTTAGTCGTAATGTAACGATGAAAGTAATCAAGGAAAGAGGCTTGGAGAAACAAATTTTAATGTTAGAATCAGTTCCTAACAAAAATCTTTCATCAGTCTTTGAGAATGCAGACATTTTCCTTTTGCCAACTAATTATGAAATATATGGTATGGTTGTAATGGAAGCTCTGCTGTTTGGATTGCCTGTTTTGGCAACACCTGAAGCTGGTCCAAAATATCTTTTGCCAAATAGACAATTAGGTATTTGTGAAGCATTAGATCTTCAGAAATGGAGTGATGCTATAGATTATTATTTTTCTCACCCTTCAACGGAATCGGATAGAAAAATGCGATGCGATTATGTTAATCAAAATTTTAGATGGGATATAATTGCTTCTGATTATTATAAGATAATCAAGAAATTGATTAATGAAGATTAAATCGCCTTTTTTATTTTGGCATTAATTACTATGCTACGAAAAGATAATATGGTTATTTTTTTTATTAAATTAACAATGTCATGTCAGAAAAGAAATTAAATGGTACTGTCATTGTAACTTATCGTTGCAATGCGCGTTGTTCAATGTGTAATCGTTACAAGGCTCCTTCTAAACCAGAGGAGGAAATCTCTATAGAGACTATTAAGAAGCTACCAAAGATGTACTTTACCAACATCACGGGTGGTGAGCCTTTCATCCGTACGGACTTGAAGGACATCGTACGTGAGCTTTATAAGAAGAGCGACCGTATCGTGATTTCTACCAACGGCTTCTTCACCGACCGTATCATCGACCTGGCGAAGGAGTTCCCTCAGATTGGTATCCGTATCTCTATCGAGGGTTTGGAGCAGACCAACAATGAAATCCGTGGCTTGAACAATGGTTTCAACCGTGGCTATACAACCCTGAAGAAACTCTGTGAGATGGGATTGAAGGATGTGGGCTTCGGTATGACCGTTCAGGACAAGAACGCTCCTGACCTCGTGCCTCTCTATGAGTTGAGCAACAAGATGGGTATGGAGTTCGCTACTGCATCACTCCATAACTCATTCTACTTCGTTGAGGCTAAGAACATCATCCACGACCGTCCGATGGTGGCTAAGAACTTCGAGAACCTGGTGAACGAACTGTTGAAGTCTAACTCACCTAAGAAGTGGTTCCGTGCTTACTTCAACCATGGACTCATCAACTATATCTATGGTCAGAAGCGTCTCTTGCCTTGCGATATGAGTTTCGATACCTTCTTCATCGACCCATACGGTGATGTGATGCCATGTAATGGTACCAAGGACAAGGAGGTGATGGGTAACCTGAACCGCCAGAGTTGGGATGAACTTTGGAGTTCTCCAGAGGCTGAGCAGGTGCGCAAGAAGGTAAGACATTGCGACAGAAACTGCTGGATGATCGGTTCTGTTTCTCCTGCCATGCACAAGTACATCAAGACTCCAGCCCTGTGGGTGGCTAAGCACAAGCTGAAGAGCCTGCTCGGTATGAAGTACTCTATGTATGAAAACCCTATCTGTTGCGAATATCGTGATGGTAAGGTGACCAAGGAACAGCTTGACAAGCTTTCTACCTGCGATATGAATGCCGTGGTAAACAATGGTCTTTCTGCCGATTCAAAGGAGGCTTTGAAGGGCAAGCGTGGCGAGGACATCGTGAACGCTGACGTGGCTAGCCAGGGTTATGAGGCTACCAAGAAGGAAACAGATAGAAATATCGAAATCAAGTAATCACTTGATTCTCTTATGATTGATAAGAAGCCACAGTGCGGAGAGCATCGACATCAAGATGATGCCGAAGTACTGTATGGCTTCTTTGATATAGTTTGAAATCTTATTCATGCCTGCAAAGGTAATACTTTTATTTTGAAAATCTCTAGTTTTTATGAAAATAGTTGTTACAGGTACTCGTGGTATCCCGAATATCATGGGTGGCGTGGAGACGCATTGTGAGGAATTGTTCCCTAGAATGGTGGAGCGTGGGTATGACGTGACGTTAATCCGTCGCTCGAACTATGTGAAGGATGACTTGCATGAATGGAAGGGTGTAAAACTGGTAACGATTCCTTCTCCTAAGAAGAAGAGTTTCGAGGCTATCATCCATACTTTCCGTGCCATCAATGAGGCAAAGAAGTTGGGTGCTGATGTATTGCATATCCATGCCATCGGTCCTGCGCTGCTGGTTCCATACGCCAAACTGTTGGGTATGAAGGTGGTGTTTACGCATCATGGTCCTGACTATGACAGGGACAAGTGGGGATTTGCTGCCAAGACTATCCTGAAGATGGGTGAGCGTATGGGTTGTATGTTTGCCGATGATGTCATCGTTATCTCGCACGTCATCAAGAACCTCATTGCCCGTAAATATGGAAGGACGAAGAATGTACACCTTATATATAATGGTGTTTCTGAACCTGAGATTTGCGACTATCCTGAATATTTCAAGGAACTGGGAATAGAGAAAGGCAAGTATATCCTGGGAATGTGCAGATTTGTGCCTGAAAAGAACCTGCATCATCTGGTGGAAGCGTTTGTAAAGTGGAAAAAGTCGCACACGGATCTCACGGATTCCACGGATATAAAGTTAGTGTTAGCTGGCGATACAGACTTCGAAGACACTTATTCGTTGGGATTGAAGCAGATGGCAAGGGAGAATGGTGTGGTGCTTACTGGCTTTATCAAGGGCAGAAAGCTTCATTCGCTGTTGACAAATTGCCGCTGCTATTGTCTTCCATCTTCGCACGAAGGTTTGCCGATTGCCCTGTTGGAGGCGATGAGCTATGGGGTAAAGGTGGTAGTGAGCGATATTCCTGCGAATCTGGAGGTTGGCTTACCAAAGGATGATTACTTCCATTGTGGCAACGTGGATGAACTTTCGGAAAAGCTCGGAAAGATTATCGAGACTCCATTGCAGCATGTGGATTACGACATGAGTAAGTATGATTGGGACCAGATTGCTGATGAAGTAGGAGAGGTGTATCAAGGGTTGAAGAAATGATATTGCAGGATTTTTATACCATTCTTCAATCTGCCGTAGGAAAAACCGTTCGATTATCTCATACGCTTTCTGAAAAGGAATGGAATGAAATCTTTGGACTAGCCAAGAAGCAAGCGCTTGTTGGGATTATGTTTGAAGGTGTTGAGCGTTTGCCGCAAGAGCAATGGCCTCCAAGAAATGTGGTCTTGCTATGGGCGATGATGGCAGAAAGTATTAAGCACCGGAACCGACAGACTACTGATGTATGCTTTCGTTTAACCGAAGCGCTTGACAAAGATGGCTTTGAAACTTGTATATTGAAAGGACAAGCCAATCATGTATATTATGATGCATTGAACTCGGAACATTCTCTAGGGCTGTTAAGAATCTGTGGTGATGTAGATGTCTGGATTTGGCCAAAGGAAAAGACTAAGCATCCAGAAAAGTTTATCATTGATTATTGTCAAAGAAAGAAGAATTTATTATCTTTATGCCATTTACATGCTGAGGTGAAGCCTGTGAATGGAGTTCTTGTTGAGATTCATTTCCGTCCTTCGTTCTTGAATGCTCCTTGGAGTAATCTATGCTTTCAGAAGTTATTCAAGTCTGCAGTTTTTGAAAATAAGGAAATAGACGAATGTGGAACGATTAAGAAACTGCGAGTTGACTATGACTTAATCTTCCAGATGAATCACATTTACAGGCATCTGTTGGATGAAGGTGTTGGTATGCGACAGATTCTTGACTTATATGTTCTTCTGAAAGCATATCTGCAAGAACGACAAGAGCAGTCAGGGTTGATGAGTGTTGATGTACTGATGAAACATATCAGTGATTGTGGTATGAAACGCTTTGCATCAGCTCTGATGTTTGTACTTCAAGAAACATTTGGTCTTGATGATGAAGAGCTATTGTGTACAGTTTCAGAAAAACATGGAAAGTTCCTCATAGAAGAGATGATGGCTGCAGGAAACTTCGGGCATCATGATGAAAGGATGAAGACTTTAGCTGTAAAGAAAGGAAAACTTTCATACCAGTTGCAGAAAGCGCAGCGTCGTTCCAAAAGAAATCTCAGATTCTTAACGAGTTATCCTGAAGAGGTGATTTGCGAGCCTTTGGCAAGAATTTATAACTTTATTTGGAGAAAGCTTGCTTTATATAGATTTTAAAAGATATACGGGCGAACGGCTCCCTCTCCCCCTTTTTAATTAAGCTACTTTTCGGGGATGGAGCCTAGTAGCCCTTTTAATAATAACAATCAAAAAACTTACAAACTTATGAATGACGGTAGATATTCTACCTTCATCGACATGAAGAAGATGAAGGAAAATGGTTTGATATGTGATGAGAAAGCATTGATACACCAACGGCAGATTGACGAGATTTGCAGAATCATCAAAGAGAGGATGGAATATGGAGAATATAATCCATCCCAAAAGATTAAGTCGGAGAATGATGTCATCTCCATCTTTGCAAGACGAGGTGCTGGTAAGACTACCTTTGTAAAATCTTTGAAGAAGTTGATTCGTGAGCATGTGAATCAAGATGCTTTTCATGGTATCGACTGTAGTAAACTCGTTGTCATAGATGTGATAGAACCTAACCAGATTCAGAAAAAGGAGAATTTTATGATTCGCTTCCTGGCTTCCATCCACGGCAAGTTTTTATATTTGATGGAAGACAATAACGAGAATGATAAAAGACGTTTTGATGAAGCTACAACTGCCTTGTATGAGGCTCTGCCTATCATTGATGGCGTTGGAAAGTTGGGTATGTATGCAGATTGGACGGATGCGGATTATGTGGCAGATAACTTTGTGAACCTTGCCATGAAGGCAAAGGACTTGGAACGCCGATTCCATGAGTATATCAATGTGGCACTGAGTATTCTTAAAAAGAAGTCTCTGTTGTTTATCCTTGACGACTGCGATGTGAACATCGAAAAGACATTTGAGATATTGGAAACTATCCGTCTTTATTTCACTTCGCCACAGATTATTGTCGTGATGACTGGTGATGCCAATCTCTATGGAATGACAATCAGACAGAATTATTGGAAGTTTTTCGAAAAAGACTTTTTGGAGAAGGAATGTGATAACTCTGCTTCCGCCGACCGCAAACGGGCAGCCTATCGTAAGATGGTAAACCGCTTGGAAACTCAGTATCTCCAAAAGATGATAAAGCCTGAATATCGCATACTTTTGGATAATGTGTATGAAAAGTATCGTTATAACAGAATCATTACCAATCAAGGAAAAGATAAGAATAAGGCTGAACCATACTCTGTGACAATACGTTTCTCCAATGGTACGACCCAAGACTTAAGGGCGATCTATGAGGAGATTTTCTCATATTTGGATGTCATCAGCATGGATGAAACGGACAAGGCTATATTTGTGAACCATGTTCTTAGACAGCCTTTCAGAAACCAATATAGATTGCTTTCTGTATATGATGACTTCTTAAGTGACAACTCCCAGCTATCGGATGAAGAGAAAAAGATAGCTTTGACGGATAAGCTGCTGAAAGTGTTTGAGGTGTATATCAATCAATATGCAGCAGACAACAAGCACCTAATGACAAAGACATCCATGTATGCAGGATGGATTATGAAATTCTTGATAGACAACAAGATTGTGGCTACAGGCAGTCACATGATGCCCAATATGGAGGATGACAGCTTGAACAATGCCATATTGGCTTTATGCACATCATGTACTCGCCAGATTCATACAAATCCATCCATAGCTTTTGATTTTCTGGTCCGTGTGTCTTTTATCCGTCAGGTACTTCTTTCTTTGGGAGAAGATGGCACAAAGTTGAATGACTTTGCCCACATCTACTATGATTCGGGTACCAATAAACTATTGGGTAATGTGTTGGCATATGCCAATGCAGAAATGAATATGATACCAAGCATTCGTCCAGAAAGCAATTTGCAGAATACAATGGCGGGGGTATGTGCTATCAATCATAATATAAGTCCAAGAAATGGAGTAAAAGGATTACTGATAAGATTGGTTCAGTTGAGAACTATTTCTTCAGATATGTCTGAAACAAAACTGTGCTCTGTTTATCGCCTGTTTGCGGCTATCGCAGAGATATTGAGAGTGACAGAAAATATCAAAGCTAATGAAGACAAGAATGGGAAAAAACGTAAAGCGGTGATTAAAACCAAGTTGCAGCATTTGGCACAGATACATACATATATCGAACCAAATGACCTAAGACCAGGCAATAATTTGAGAGAACAAATTGGGATTCAGACAAATTCCAATCAAGAAGAAGATTCTACTGTTACAGATGATTATGTGGAAATGCTGTGGCAATGGATATTGGAATATAACCAAGTGGACAAACTAACACCTTATAGTTTGGATAGAATTTTTACGAGAATGTATTATACTCTCAATGACATTACGCCAAAAGGAACAGTCAACAATATAGAAACGAGTGAGTATATTTCCAATTATATTCTTGCCTTTTGGAATGCCTGCATAGTGGAGGATTGTATTGTGAGTGGAAAAGTTGAGGGTATCGAACTCGGACATGAAGGAAGTCTTGCCGATATTTTTATGCACAACTACTGGAAGAGATTCTTTGAACAACATCAAGGAAAGAAATCTTTCGCTAATTGGGTAATTGGATGTCCTTTGTTGCAAAGCTATGTACCGGCTGTTGTTCTTAAGTTCATAAAGGAAAAGAATATAACTGAGAGTGTAGTCAGAGAATACATGAAGAGCAACCAACTTGACTTCTTATTGAGTCAACAATTGGGCTTAATTGCTCAAATGAATTTGCTTGAAACAGAAAAAGGAGAAAATCTTAAAGAACAGATTTCTCTGAATCTTGCACGAGACAATGCCGAAAAACTATTCGACAAAGAAGTGGAAATTCAGAATGTTACAAATGAATTGGCAAAGAAGAGTAATTCTGCGGTTAAAAATACAAAATTAGCCAATGAATTAAGCGAATTACGTAAGGAAAAAAGAAAATTAGAAGAATTGGTCTTTGATGATGAAAATATTATCATTGAGAAACAACGTTCTTTGCGTCTTTCGCAACGTAGTATTATGAGAGAATTGGCAAGATTCACAAATAAAAATGACGAAATATCCCAACAAATTAAATCTTTGGGTAAAGTTTCATCAAAATCATTCCAAGACATCAATCAGACAGCGGATAATCCATTCTCTGTCTTTGTAGAACTTTCAAAATAGTACATCATGGTTCTTCCTTTTACTGCATATCTCCTTAATGATGAGTGGACATTAGTAGCCTACGAGCATGGTGAGCAAACATCGATGGCTGATATACTCCGACGGCTCTATATGCTTGGCAAGGCTAAGGATGTGTATCAACCGGATTATTGCTTTGAAGGTTCTTTTGAGGAGGAAATGCGAGAGTTGGGTTGTAATGACAAGTGTAGTCTGTCGCAACTTATCGTCAAATCGTTGAAATACTTGGCGAAGCGTTACTTGAT
>ERZ1031467.644-NODE-644-length-11099-cov-16.749276_pt1 | contig 11099 bp, 6 predicted proteins | sample MGYA00517105_ERZ1031467 | MGnify/ENA primary metagenome ERZ1031467 (study PRJEB33719, sample SAMN04261155) | wastewater metagenome | biome: rural village; feature: human; material: feces | host: Homo sapiens | place: El Salvador | collected 2013-01-07 ...
AATATGTATATTTATAAACAAGCAAGTTGATATTTATTCACTTGCGAAACTTCAGACTATTATTACCTCTATGCTGGTTATGATATACAAAAAGGAAAATGAGCTCGGTTTTTCTATTGCGAAATTTAACTTTTACCTTGAAATGCAAGAATGGGTTGGGGCGTTGTTAGTGGTTATTAATGGTGGGGATTTGAGTAAGACTCCATTCAGACATGTTACTATAAGAAGTAGGATTCCTTAAAAAAGGAAATCCTACTTTATAGAGCAACATGCCTAAAATAATCTTTCAACCACTTATGATTTGTAATCCGTCGTTAAAAAATGACCTAACCTATTTATGTTCTGCGGATTTGCAATCCGCAGCAGGGAGATTGTAATATGTTATGGATTAGGGGGATTACAAATCCCCTGGTTTGATAGGTCGAACCTTTTTTTACGACGGATTGCAAATCCGTCGGGACGCCTAACGGGGGTGTGGGACGGCTGGCGGAGGTGGAATTTTCAGGGCACAAAAAAAGTCGTGGAATCTTAGAAGGTGAGTCACCTCGGCAACTAAAATTCCAACGACCAGTCTAGTCTAGTCTTCGCAAATTTGTATAATAGTAAATGATAATAATGTCTTATAATAACTAAAATAAGGGGGAGGAAGTATTCTCAACTTCCTTCCCTCCTCTCTTACAGATATATGATTCTTAACTTTTGTATTTTGCTAATTCTTTATTAGTAGGTGAATGCAAAAGTTTGCAAACCGCCACCATATTTTACTTTTACGTAGAAGCTACCCTTAGCACCACTGTTATTGTCTCTGATGTTCTTGAGAGTAATTGTCTGCTTTACTCCGAGAGCCGCTGCAGAGTCAAACTTCTTTAAGAACCAGCAGTTCCAATCTTTGCCTTCTGTGATTTCTTCTGTAGAACCTACCTCCACATCGCAATCCTCAGGGTTGATGGTGTTAGAAGCTATTCTGATTTCTACTGGCAGAAGCTCAGAAGGATAGTTCTTCGGAATCGTATAGGTAAGAGTACCCGTATTATTTTTTTTCCTTCCAGACATACCTGAGAAGGTGAAACCGAAGTCGAACTTCTTGATACTGTATATCTTGATAATTCTACTCATACCACTCACCTTGTCGAGCAATCGGATTTCGCCAGATTTTAGCTGGTCCGTAATGATATCTCTGGTAAAGCCAATCTTACCCTTGCCGTTTGCATAGCTAATGGTGAGGTCTTTCTTGCCTAACTCATTATTCGTAACCCAGTTTACATCGAAACGATTTGCTTTGTTCAAATCACCACCTTCGTAATTGAAGTCGATTTCCTGACTTTCTGTAGCACCTTCGTTCAACATCACGTTTGTACCATTAGGAATTTCCAATGTATAAGTTCCATCTGATATCTTTGGTACGATCTGCTCTACCTGAATCCATGGGTTGTTAGCTGCATAGCCGTTAAGGGCATTGTCGTAGTCAGGATACCCTAACTTTGGATTCAGCTTCTTGATATGAATCGCATAGGTATAATTTCTCTTGACCTTATAGAATTGCTGATCCTCATTCTGAAGATAAACCTTGTACCATTTTACGGTGTTGTCGTTGAATGTCACTTTCAGAATACATCTTACAGGATTCTTACTTGAGTTTTCATCCTCAAAGCAATATTGCACAGTTCCCATCTGGCTTGCAGAACCTTTGTATCTTTCTTCTGACTTAGGCAGGGTAATGTCGGTAATATTCCATTCCCAATCCTTAGCAGCAGTGGTGTTTGGAAATTCCAGTTTGTTACGGTCGAATGCTGCCATTGTAGCATACAACATTCCTTCACCGATGGAGATTTCTACACTCTTGATATTGGTTGTAGTTTCCCAGTCAGCAGTGATCTTAGCACGATCTCTAATCAGATGAATCACATTGCTGCTATTGGTAAGCTTTGCCTTCATATCAGCAGTTGTAGTGCCACAGCAATATCCCCAATACTTGGTTTTCAGGGCCTGGTCTTCGGTAGCCTTTGATTCAAACGTAGTAATCAGTTTGTTTTCATGCAAACCAATCCACTCGTTGGCAGCCTTTTCTGTATTGATATTGGCATTGGCAATGATGTGGAGTCGGGCTGTGGCATTAGGCATTTTCACACTAATCTTTTTGTTATTGGTGTTAGCTGCCCCTTCGCCAATTTCCTCTTTGCTTGTAGCTTCCACATTCAGATCCTGACCCATGCCCAGGAAGTATCCATTGGCATCGAAGCAGAATATCTGCACATCAGGGCTTCCGAATCCCTCGTTGTTGTAGCCCTCAGATCTTGTTCCGATTTTGTAGTCTGGAGTAGATACCTTGAAGCTGAGCGTCATCTCACCCTTGCTGTTAGAAGGCACCGTCTCTTCAGCCAAATCGCTTGTGCAGGCTGTTAGCATGGTTGCTAACAGTCCTACCATCATTCCGATATATAGTTTTAACTTTTTCATTTTGTACCTTCTTTAATTGTTATTCATTCTTGTTTTCCAGCTCTTTTACCTCTTCTGGTGAGAGGTCGCGAACGCAACGAACAAATCCAGTATTTCTATTACTTGTGTTTGCTGTAACCTGACTGCCATTTAAGGCCCAGTAGGTTCTTCCAGCCAATACAACGTCAATCACATTTTGATTCGTTTTATATTGATAATTTGTGATAACGCCAATTTCTGATGCTGTTGGTAATCGCCAGTCGGTGTATTTTTTACCATCCGTTCTCACCTCTACGTATTTGTCGCAATGGTTAGATGCATCAACTCCTTTACTGAATTTTGTTACTGTTCCTAATTGGGATGCCAACATAAATGCTGGAGATACAACATCTTCTGAAGATAATTTCGTATTTTTATCAATATTTGTAACGTGACCTATTTTGTATTTGCTATTTTGAGGGGTATTTGTAATCTGTACAACGTACATCTGATTATTATGTTGACCGTTACTGGCTCCGTCTCCAAGTGTAGCTTTATAATCGTTAGGATCCCACCACCATTCAGCATAATTGTAGTCGTAATATTCATAAATATAGTTCCCTTCTTTTACTTTTGCATTAAAATTATCATCAGATGAGGTCTTCCCTGTATCGTGCGAAGCTTGATCTTCTTGCCAATCAATCCATCCGTCTATAGATTTTGTTGAATACCAGCCAGCTATACCCTGGATATACTCCAAAGGATACTGTTTGATAGTTACAATCTCTTCCAGACCATCGCAAGTTACCTTTATCTTGATATATTTAACAGACAATGGCACGAAGTCATTGGTGGTTGTTGAATTTTTTACACCAATAACAATAGTTCCCTTGTCCTTTAACTCACTATGACCATCTGCATATTCTGCTGAAGCTTTGAAGTATTGACTGCCAGAGCATGCTTGTTTATTACCATTTTTGTCATAATAGTAAATTTCCATGGTTTGCACCTTACATTCACCAGAGCCATAGAACTTGATGGTAGAATTATCAAATCTCTGGTTCTTCATGATCATAAAGGTAGGAGAAACCAGCAAGTACTTCTGGTCACCGGCATTGATTGTTGTTTCTTCGCCCTTGGTCCACTTCTGTACATCATATACCAGATTCATAGCATCACCATAAGTAATGTCAGAGCTGCTGCCCAGACTTGTTACGGTAGCGTTGGCTGTATAGACGTAGTTACGATCCAATGACTTTGTTGCCTTAGGGTCGCGAACTGGAATACTGTAATAGTAATCCACAGGTGTTTCTTCACCCTTCTTCAGCATCACCTTGATCTTTGCCTGAGGTGCACTTGCATTATCATCCCATAATGTTGCGTAGCTGTAGGTAACCAACTGATAGCCATCAGCAGTCTTAGCCATTGCCTCATTCGTCTCAGTTTCGCTCATACTAGCTATGCTCTTAGCTGTATTTACACCAAAGAGAGTAGTCTGGGTGTTATAGTTCAGCAACTGCCAGGTAGGTTCGCCTACCACCTCGTAGCCAGCAACATTGATTTTGAGATTTACAACGATCTTGGCTGCAGCTCTTGTCAGCTTACTGTCGATGGTCTGAGTAGGCTCCTTGCTGACTGTCCAATCAGAGTTGGCTGTCATCAGGAAGTTCTTGGTTGCATTCTTGTCGCTGCTGTAAGGCTTCCAGATGTCTTCATCAGTCTGCACCTTCGCTTCCAGGTCTGCCAGTGAGTTTACCTGTTGTAAGTCCTCCTTTGCATTGGCAATTGAGTACACGAAGTAATCCTTGTTCTCCTGCAGATTCAAGTCAACTTTCCAGTTGCCCTGACCAAGAACCTCTTTCTGGTTGCTTTGCAAGTTGCTGTCAAACTTCTTGTTGACACTTTGCTCCTGATATTCCTTGTCGAAAATCTTCACGTACAGGTTGTCCAGTGCAGCTTCACGCAGGGCTTGGTCAGAAGCAACTGCTCTTGATACAGTTGCTTCTGTTACACTAGGCTTGATGCTGAGGCTCTCTGACGATGTTTCGGTGAAGAAATCATCCTGAGCGGAGCATCCTGCCATTGTTAGACCGAAGGTCAACAACATCAAGCCTTGTACAGATTTTCTATATTTATTTAACTTCTTCATGATGATTTAATCCTTTAGTTTTTTTAAACCACATATTCTCATTTAAATTCCTGAGCGATCAGCACCCTGGGTGAACTTGATATTAAAGTCATCTCCAGGTAGTCTTCCAGTTCCTACATTGAATAGAACCTTTCTCATGTCAGGAGCAAGAACGATAAATACCTTGGTATCGAAATTTCTTTCTACTGCTAAGTCTTTGTTTCTCTTTGGCACTACATAGAATGTGAATGAGTTGCCAGTGATGTCGCTCTTACTTACTGTATCATAGGTTTTTCCATCCACATAGAACGCAAAGTCTGGGTTGTCGCACTGAAGGATCCAGTTTTTGTTGCCTGTATCAATGTTATTCAGTTTGATTGCTGGACCACCGCCATTGGCAATACCGTAGTGAACTTCCACTGCTTCTCCAAATTCTCCTGCTTCTCGTTCCATCTCGATGCTTACCTTATCAGTATAGTCCCATGCGATGTTGTCATCCCAGTCACTTACGATAGGATTCACATACAATGTTGCCGGATTCTCAGGAGTATCGCCACCTTCTCTGTCCACCTTGGCTGTTACGTCGTAGATGGTGTTGCGGTCGAGGCGATAGAGAGGCTCGAATTTGGCCCGATCTATTATTGCGGCATCGTTGCTTTCGTAGAGGCGCTTGTTAACCGGCACCTTGTAGAAGTAATCCGTGCCTTTGTATTTTGCCTTGAGCAGGATGTAGGTCTGCTTTTCAGCATTGATTGGCTCTTCTGCATACGGATTCTTTGTCTTGTCAATCCAACTGTTTGCGTATGAGTAGAACACAGCCTTTTTGTCTTGTGTGACGGCAGGAGCAGTTACCTTACTGCTGGCAGCAGCATCTGTATTCAATGCATTGTCGGTGATGTTGCCGTCGGCGAGGATAGAACCATCTGCTGCGTAGTGTATCAACTGACAGGCATATTTTGTAGGATCTACTGTGTTGCCCTTGTCATCTTGTACGTTGAGGCGAATCTTGGCTAGCGCTCTCTTCAGCTGGAACTTCAGGTGGATTTTTCCTGTTACTACTTCTCTCTTCAGCATCTTGGCATCCATCACGAAAGCAGACTGCTTCTGGTTGTGCTGGAAGGTTGTTGCCTGATTGATGGTGGCTTTCTGTAAATCAGCCAGGTTATTGATGTTGCCCCAGTTGTCTAGGTTTGCAACCAAGTAGAGAACGTTGCCGTCAATGTCAGAACGTGTCAGATCATTGCTTGTTAACTCCTTGTGCCTGTATTCTGTAGTTGGACTGCTACCCTTTACATCTGCTGAATTAAATGTAACCTGTTTAACGCGCGATCCATCTGGTTTGAAGACGAAGAGGTCGAGGCGATTGATCAGGTTCTCATTGAGATCTTCTGATCCATCCTCTACTGCAGCACGGGTAACTGCAGCACGGGTTTCAGTAGCAGAACCGCCTACTTTGTATTCCAGCACTACGCTGTAGTCGCAAGCAGCAGTGCTTTCTATATCGTCGCTCATGCAAGATGTGTTTGCAAGCCCTAAGAGGGCGATTGCACACATCGCAAAGTATTTTGATATTGCTTTCATTGTTTGCCCTCCTTATTTTAAATAATTAGTATAATGTCCACTATTGCTCTGAAGCTTATCGTAGGCAGTTCCCTGGGTAGCCTGCAGCTGGAAGATGCGGATGCGGGTATTGGTTCCTGCAAACTTTCTTCCTTTCTGATACATACCTCCTGCGTTGTCAGGGTTGATTTCTACTTCGTATTCATGGATTCCATCCAGTGATACGGTTACGAAGAGGTCGGTATATACAGGTTTGCTGCCTTTACCTATAGCCCATTCTGTCAACTGATCCCATGAAGCATTGGTTGTCCATGGATTCACGGCTTCTACCTTGATCTGATAAGGATCTTTTCGGGCGATGCCTGTAGAAACGCAGTTGGTGCTTTCGGTAGATTTATCATAGTTGAAAGCAAACTCAGTAGGGTTGGTGAGATGTGCTTTCCAAACCAGTCCTGTAGGACCATCTACCTTGATATAGAAGGCTGCTCCCGATTTCTTATCCTCTAATATCTTATGGTCTGTATCCTTATATCTTGGATAGTTAACCAGACAGTAGAGACCTTCAGCGTCACCTCCCTGTGGATTCAAAGTTGAACCTGTCTGCCATGCAAACATCTGGCAATTTGCACCGTTCCAGCCAATTTCAGAAGTTACTTTGTTCCAAGGTATTACCTGCCAGTCGAGGCAGAGGGCTCCACCCTGGAGGAAGTAGCCGTAAACTACGAGCTCTCGGTTGCGGATAGCGTTGCCGCTGGATGGAATGGTGAATCCCTGATGTTTTACGCTGCCGCCGTCAGCCAACTGATAGTAAATCTTACCTGTGATAGGCTTGTTGGTTTCACGAAGATAGCTCAAGTTATGTTCACCGATATCCGTATTCATGCGGTTCATATAAGTCTGAGCTGTTTCACCTGGTCCTCGCTTATAAGCAAGCGGATCTGCTACAGCCTTGATTTGGGCATTCTCTACACCGTCAAGCTTGAGTAGAGTAGGAACATAAGAAGGAGTTCCGTACTTATTGCTTGTTGCAGCCTTGTTGGCATCAGCCTTGGTATAATCCTCTTCATCAGGGAAAACATAGCTTGCTGTAGGGAAGGTGTTTCCATCTATTTCAATTTTTGTTACCTTCACATTTTCTGTCAAGGCATCAGCATCTGCCGTGCGGGCGAAATAGAAGTGAAGCTTGGAAACGGCGCGAACCAGAGGAATCGAAATTCCTTTGCCCTTTGCACCAGCCTCGGTATCAGCTACGTGATCGGCTATTGCTATGTTGGTAATGGCACGGGAAATAGGGAGACCCAAGCCGGTTGGAACCTCTGTTGTCTGAGCCTTGCCTTCTGCAGTAATGCCGAATGGATTATCGAAGGTTACACCTTGCAGGTCTGCACGGGTAATGCTGCGGAAATCCTTGCCATTCAGCTTATCAGCCATATTGGTACTCTCTGAGTTTGCCAGAATATAGAGGTCGATGTTTTTGAGTTCTTCACCGTTGATCTTACGCAAGAATCTCAAGTTCAGCGTGTAGTTGCCGTTGACGGGTTTACCGTCAACAGCAGATGGTGTATCTTCCTTGTAAGCAATCGGATTGGCGCTTGGTCCTGTTCCTGATTTAAACACCCATACCTTGATGCTATGAATGTCGCTCTCAGCGGTAGGATTAGCCTGGGTCTCGTTGTTTCCGATGTCCCCAGCTCTGCTTGCTCTGGAAGTCGTGGCGCTGGCGGTAGAGAAGCTTAGGTTGAGGTAAGCTTCATCGCCAGTTGCAGGTGCCTGCGAATCTTGGTCTGAACAAGATGCCATTGTGCTCAACATGAGCAAGGCTGCGATAGCCATGCCTAGCCGGCGTGTCATCTTGGTCAAAGTTGAGTTATAGCGTTTCATCTTTTTAATCTTTTACTTATACTTATACTTTTCTTTCTCTCTATACAGTGTGGGTAGCACTGTTTCCTTATTTGGTTCCGAGGTCTGCATTCTGCAGATTGAGAACCCATCCGTTCACCTTGATTCTAGCATCCATGTGGTAGTCGGAACCTGGACTTGGAACGTAGAATACGAGGGTGTAGTGATCCTGGCGGTCGAGGTATTCCTGATCCTCCCAGCCTTTGTCGGTGCGTTCGCCGCAGAGAGCGAGGAACCATGGCAGTGAGTGGTTGAAGATTACCTTGCCTGTGCGCTTGTCGGTGATTACGATTCGCTTGTCGTCGTACTCCGTGCTTTCGGTGTTGCGGGTGCTTACATCGTCCTTGCGCTCGAACATTCTGGAAGAAGACAGGTCGTAAACCAGAGCCTTGTCGATTTCTTCACCTTCAACCTGGGTATTACCGCTGGAGTTTACTACCAGTTTCTCGTTGTAAGGCACGTAGGTGATTGGCTTGTTCTGTTCTACTCCGTTGGCATCCTTTACCTTGTCGCCCTTGTAGTCGAGGAGGGCAGCCGAACCCTTGATTCTTACGTCGAAGTTTTCTGCCACGAATCCCTGCTGGTCGTTATCGTAAGGAAGCATCACGATGCGGTAGGTCTTGGTACATTTCATCAGACTCAGTTTGCCGGATGTGTCCTTCTTGCCCTTGAAGTCGAGAGATGTCTGGGCAGTGTAGAGAGCGGTGAACTTCTTGTTGTTGACAGAAGCCTCTCCGTCTTTCTTTCCCATTTCCTCCTGCAGGTCGTTGATGGTAGAAACTCCTGGTGTGAGTTGGGTGAAGCTGAACTCCATCTCGTCGTCACCGTCGGCTCTGCTACCTGTAGGTTTCTTGTCACGAGCGAGGCAGACGAAGGTGTATTTGCCTTCCTGTAAGTCTGTGATGTCCATGCTGTGACCCGTTTCGAATTTGTCGGCTGACTGCGTATAGGTATCGAAGTATTTACCGTTTTTATCGAAAACATAGACGTTGAGGTTTTTCACTTCCTGGGAGAAGGCATCAGCGTTCTCAACATTATATGTATAATCGAACTTGAGCGACACCTTAGGTGCAGGACAATTCGTCAGATCGTCTTTCATGCATGATGAAAGCGAAGAGAGTGCGATGGCTGAGATACAAACCACTTTGCAACCGTTTTTGATGATGAAATGTTTCATATCGTTTGTATTTTATTAATTCTTTTACTTATACTTATATCTAGTGTGCCGCAGGGCGTAAGAAGTGGGGTAGCCTCCGGCATCCTTTTTTTCTTGTTGAGTGGTGCTGATTCAGCACGATAGGGGTTCCCGCCATCTGTTGGCGGCAAATATCATCTTTTTCTTTTTTAATCTCCCGGAGGCGGGGTTGCCCCCGGGAGATTGAGAGTATTGTTGTTTCAAGAATTATCTTGAGAGTGGGGGATGGGGTGCATCCCCGGAGCATTCATCTTTTTCTGTTTCTGCGGTTAAGCGAAGTGATTGGGATTAGTCACCCAACTCAACACCCTGTGTATTGAGAACCCAAGGGTTAACAGAAACAGTTACGTTGAGGTAGAACAAAGACTTCTTGTCAATCTCATCCTCACCATTAGGAACCTGTGCACCAATATTGAAGACATTGTTTACTGTCAACTTGTAGATGGTGTTGCGCTGGATTAATGGCAGACCTGTTGTCAAGAGGTTCTTGTCAACGATGTTCTGACGGTAGTAAGTCAAACCCTTATCGAATACTTCGATATCGTATGTCTCGCGGAAGTTTTTCAAAGCTTTCTCTCTATCTGTACCTGCTGGCATATTGAGAATAGCCTTCAAATCGTCCTTCATGACGTCAGCGGTCTTACCTGTACCAAAGATATCTGTAACATCTGCATACTGATTGAAAATCTGTGCAAAGCTTGTGAAGATGATGTTGTTGTAGCGATAGAATGTACCATCTGTAAAGTCTGCTGGCATAACCTCACCTGCCTTGTTCTTAAACTTTGTTTCATCCAAAGTAACCTTATACTCGAAGTACATCTTTGTAGGGTCTGTAGAAGTGTTCTCGAATACGTAGTTGTGTGCAGTTGCAGCTACAGTTGTGAAACCACCGTCTGCAAATAGCTTTTCTCCACCAAATGATGTTGTTGGCTGCCACATTGTAATATCAGCAGGGATAGAAAGTGCACTATTGCTCCAAGTCTGCATAACGTTAGCCTTGTTGGTCAGGTTTACAATCGCATATCTGCTCAATGTGATTTCCTTAACCTTATCTCTTGCATCCTTCATTGCTTCCTTTACAGCCTCAGTAAGCTCTTTGTCACCACTATAAGTTGCAGTGATATTTGTTACACCAGAAGTAGGAGCGTCGATACGAGCGGTAATGCGCTCAATTGCAATCGGAGCCTTCTCCTTTACTACAGAACCCTTGGTGTACTTTACTGTTGCAGGGTTTGCCTTGTCCTTATTGTCTTTGGTGAAAACAACGGTGTATCCATTACCATCAACATTTGCATCATTCTGGTTGAACATAGCAAAGTTATTAGCTTTTGCAAATGGGTTCGCAAACTGTGATGTTGCGGTAAATACGTGTTTTGTAGGGTTTATTTTATCAGGAACCTTGTTATCACCTGCCAAGAAGTAAACCTTGTAGGTTGTTCCTGCTGCAACCTTATCAACCTTGATGTTAATGAGCTTAGTGCCAGTTTGTGACTCGTTTGCTCCATTCCATTTTGTATCTTCATTTTTAGATGAGCTATCTACGTAGCGGCTGAAAGCAACACTACCATTCTGGTCAACCAAGAAGAATGTACCCTTGGTTACAGTCTGCTCTTCAGGTGAAGCTGATGTAGTTTTGTCTGCACCAGGTACAGTTCTTGTACCATTGCTAGTAGGAGTCTGGATAGCCAATGTCATATAGAAGCCATCAACCTGTGACTGTGTACCTGCGCCACCACCTAAATCATCATTGTTACTGCAGCTTGAGAAAGATAACGCTGCTGCTGATACTAAGCTCATTGCGAGCAAATTCATTTTCTTCATAATCTTTTACTTATTAAGTGTTATACAAATTTTTTAGTTTGAGTTGCGAAATGGACGGGTCTCTCTGACCTCATCACTGGC
>ERZ1031467.648-NODE-648-length-11057-cov-4.560080_pt1 | contig 11057 bp, 10 predicted proteins | sample MGYA00517105_ERZ1031467 | MGnify/ENA primary metagenome ERZ1031467 (study PRJEB33719, sample SAMN04261155) | wastewater metagenome | biome: rural village; feature: human; material: feces | host: Homo sapiens | place: El Salvador | collected 2013-01-07 ...
AGAATGCAAACCTCGACGTCTTCTATAAAAGGAACGGAACTTTGTACTTTGTTGAAAGCAAATTTCTTGAGCCATACTACAGTGCCAATAAAGACATCAACGATGCTTACCTTGACAAAGATAGATATCCTATCGAAGTTGAAGCCTTTAGCGATGATTGGCATCAATTGTTTGAACAGTCAAAAGAGTTTAAATACCATGATGTGACACAACTATGCCGCCACCTGCTTGCGTTGTACAGATATACCCACGGCTACAAAAACTCTACATATCAAGGAGAGCCTGTCGTTTTTCAAAGCGTGATGTGGAAAATGACAGAGCGTTTTATGAATCTGCTTTCTTCATCTGAGCGTGATGAAATGAATGAAAGAGTCAATACGCTCAAAGAAGAAACCAGCAGATGCCATGAAATGTTCAACACACTCATTAACAAGGTGGGTTGGAGTAACATGCAGTTTGAAATACTTCATTACAACGACATATTAGGCGAAATAAAACCTAGCAAATATTACAACGACTTTTGTAAGAGATATTTCTTTGAATAGATACTTTTACAATCTCTACAAAAGTTTGAGAAGGAACATGAGGGGCTGAGAGAGGAGCAGAAATAAGCTAACGTTCAACTTCTCAAACAATATGTGCTATGATTAATGCTATCGTAATAGTCATCGTCTTGACCATAGTCATAGGTACTTACGTGAAGATTAATCGATGTATTGTCTCTTAATCTACAATTTTAAATGCGTTACTTTGGATATTATTAATTCTGATGTAACGCATTTTTTATAGACTCACCCATAGTTAGAGAAGTTGCAGAGATAGCCGAACACATGTCAAGTGTAAAGAGAAGTATACAGGCCTTGCTGATGAAGTTATTAAGTAACTAAATTTCAACAGGTATACTAAAACAAAAGATCCTCCATAATCACTACAAGGACTATGGAGGATAATTCTATATAAATATCTGACAGTCAGATAATTACTTCTTGTTGAGAGCGAGGTCAGCCTTAACTGCGCAAGCTACAGAGCAACCTACCATGGGGTTGTTACCAATACCGAGGAAGCCCATCATCTCAACGTGTGCGGGAACTGAAGAAGAACCTGCGAACTGAGCGTCAGAGTGCATACGACCCATAGTATCAGTCATACCGTATGAAGCAGGACCAGCGGCCATGTTATCGGGGTGGAGTGTACGACCTGTACCACCACCTGATGCTACACTGAAGTAGGGCTTGCCAGCGAGTACGCGTTCCTTCTTATAGGTACCAGCTACGGGGTGTTGGAAACGTGTGGGGTTAGTTGAGTTACCAGTGATAGAAACGTCAACGTCCTCCTTCCACATGATAGCTACACCTTCGCGAACGTCATCGGCACCATAGCAGTTAACTTTAGCACGAGGACCATCGCTGTATGCAGTTTCCTTAACAACCTTGAGCTCGCCAGTATAGTAGTCGAACTTAGTCTGTACGTAAGTAAAACCATTGATACGGCTGATAATCATTGCAGCGTCCTTACCAAGACCATTGAGGATGCAACGGAGAGGCTTGTCAGCAGGACGGCTTTGGTTAGCCATTTGTGCAATCTTGATAGCACCTTCAGCTGCAGCAAAACTTTCGTGACCTGCGAGGAAAGCGAAGCACTTAGTTTCAGGTGAGAGCAATCGAGCTGCAAGGCGGCCGTGACCGATACCAACCTTACGATCATCTGCTACAGAACCAGGAATGCAGAATGCTTGAAGACCTTCACCGATGTACTCAGCAGCTTCAACAGCGTCTTTTGCTTTTTCTTTGAGAGCAATAGCAGTACCTACTACGTATGCCCACTTTGCGTTCTCAAAGCAAATCATTTGTGTGCTTTCGCACTCCATGTAAGGATCAATGCCGTAAGACTCGCAAATTTGGTTAGCCTCTTCAATGTCTTTGATGCCGTGCTTGTTGAGAGCAGCGAGAATCTGCTTCATGCGACGGTCTTGGCTTTCAAACTTTACTTCTCTAATCATTTTTGTGTTCCTCCTTAATCTTTACGTGGGTCAATAGATTTAACTGCGCCCTGTTCAGCGGTGGTGCGGCCATAGTGACCTGTTACGCTCTTGAGAGCTTCGTTGGCATCAACGCCTTTCTTAATAGCATCCATGAATTTGCCCATGTGAACAAATTCGTAGCCAATAACTTGGTCGTCTTTGTCAAGATACATCTTAGTGATGTAGCCTTCAGTGAGTTGGAGGTAACGTGTGCCCTTGAGCTTAGTGCCATAGAGTGTACCCATTTGGCTGATAAGTCCCTTACCGAGGTCTTCAAGGCCAGCACCTACAACAAGGCCGCCTTCAGAGAAAGCACTTTGTGTACGTCCGTATACAATTTGAAGGAAGAGCTCGCGCATTGCAGTGTTGATTGCATCGCAAACGAGGTCAGTGTTGAGAGCTTCAAGGATAGTCTTGCCAGGGAGAATTTCACTTGCCATTGCAGCAGAGTGAGTCATACCTGAACAACCAATGGTCTCAACCAAGCATTCTTCGATAACGCCTTCTTTTACGTTCAAGGTCAACTTACAAGCACCTTGTTGAGGTGCACACCAACCCACACCGTGAGTTAGACCAGAGATGTCCTTGATTTCTTTTGCTTGTACCCACTTACCTTCTTCAGGGATAGGAGCGGGACCATGGTTGGGGCCTTTGGCTACGCAACACATGTTCTGTACTTCGTGTGAATATTCCATGTTTTGAGTTTTGGTATTTAATAGAATACTTATTTCAAAAAAGTGATTGTCTTTTGCCTTTTATAGCGCAAAGTTACACCAACTTTTGTTAACTTGCAAAAAGTTAAACTCTTTTTTCGTTTCTACATTTTGCTATTTTACTGAAATGTTGCCTTCGGCGTGAAATCCCCTAAGGAAATCGGCTACTTGCATTCGCTTTTTCCCTGCCATTTGTAGTGTTAGAATGTTTTGGTAGCCGTCTGCTTGTGCTACTTTTAGGTAACTTTTCCCATCGGTTAAGATTCTTCCAACGGGTGCTTCAACGGTTGCAAACTCCTTTGATGTAGCGTAAATCTTTAGTACGCTTGTTTTGTTATTGACAGTTATTTCAGTCCATGCAGCAGGGTAGGGAGAGAGACCGCGAATAAAGTCGTAGGTGCTTTTTACTGATTTGTTCCAGTCAATGCGACACGTTCCCTTGAATATTTTGGGTGCGGGTCGTAGTGGCTCGTTCGTCTCAATGGCTGATTGCGGAATGGGATGAATGTTATCGGCAATGATGTTGTCAACCGTTTCGATTACAAGGTCACTACCAAGAACCATGAGCTTATCATGCACGTCTTCAGCATTGTCGGTGTCTAATATAGGCACGGGTACGCGTTGAATTATGTTACCTGTGTCAATATCGTGATCAAGGAAGAAGGTTGTAATACCTGTTTGAGTGTCGCCATTAATGATAGCCCAGTTAATAGGAGCAGCACCGCGATATTGGGGTAGTAGGGCTGCATGTAGATTGAATGTTCCTAATTTAGGCATGGCCCAAACCACCTCGGGCAACATTCTGAATGCGACGACAATTTGAAGGTCGGCTTGTAGAGTGCGTAGCTCTTCAATAAAGTCGGGGTCTTTCAACTTTGCGGGTTGTAATATCTTTAAGCCCTGCTCTAATGCGTATTTTTTTACAGGTGATGCAGAAAGTTCGTTTTGGTGGCGTCCGATGGGTTTGTCGGGCATGGTAATAACGCCCACAATGTTGTATCCACCTTCAACTAACTTCTTGAGAGGAGCAACAGCAAAGTCGGGCGTACCCATATATATTATCCTTAAATCTGATTTTTGCATAGCGAATTGTTATGTATTCTATTGCCTTTGTCGTTATTTAGTAGCGCAATACATTGTGCTTAATCCAAAAGTGAAACGCTTGAATGTTACGTCTTTAAATCCGGCACGCTGAAGTATCTCTTGCATTTCCTCTCCTTGTGGAAAGGCCTCCATTGTGGCTGGGAGGTATGCATAAGCTTTGCTATCATGTGAAATGATTTTGCCGATGGTTGGCATCAGTACATGCGAGTAAAGCCAGAACAGTTGTTTCATTGGAAAGTGAATGGGCGCAGTAAGTTCAATTATAACAAGGCGACCATTGGGACGCATTACTCGACACATTTCGCTTAACCCCTTGTCAAGATTTTCAAAATTACGAATGCCATAGGCTACAATAACGGCGTCGAAACTATTGTTAGGGAGCGTAAGGTTAAGGCAATCTTCTTTTTGAAAGTGAATAATGTTGTCTAAATGATCATTTTGTGCCTTTTCTTTTCCTACGCTCATCATGCCTTCAGATAAGTCGATGCCTAATAGTTCTTTAGGCTGAAGTTCTTTGGTTGCCAATAGAGCGAAGTCACCAGTACCAGTGGCTACATCGAGTATTCGTTGTGGTTGGTAAGGACGTAATGAATTAATGGCAGCTTTGCGCCAATGCTTATCTATGCCAAAGGAAAGAGTGTGGTTTAATAAGTCGTATGAGTGAGCAATGCTATCAAACATACGTTCCACTTGTTTCCCTTTAGCTTCATTACTATTATAAGGTTTAATTTGTTCTTGTTTGTACGTCATATTAAGTGCAAAGATAGTGCAAGGCGAGCGCAAAGAAAAGGAAAATGCAATTTTTCTTTTCTTTGCCGAGTCACCGCCTATCTTATGTAAGGATAGTACAAGGCGAACGATGGTGGAATATGAAAAAAGCCGTTTCATATAAGATGAAACGGCTTAAACTTTCAATGCTTAGTATTTGAAACACTCCTAAGAGGTTTAAGCAGCATTGTAATTAGTCGAGGTTGGCAAGCTTGTTGTCAGAACCGAGAACATCGGTGATCTTGTGCTTGTACATTTGTTCCATGAGGTCACGTGCAGGACCGCAGTACTTACGAGGATCGAATTCACCTGGCTTTTCAGTGAATACCTTGCGAACAGCAGCAGTGAAGGCAAGACGAGAGTCAGAGTCGATGTTGATCTTGCAAACAGCGCTCTTAGAAGCCTTGCGGAGTTGCTCTTCAGGAATACCAACTGCATCGGGGAGCTTACCACCGTTAGCGTTGATGATGTCAACGTATTCTTGAGGAACTGAAGAAGAACCGTGAAGTACGATGGGGAAACCAGGAAGCTTCTCCATGATAGCGTCAAGGATATCGAATGCCAAGGGAGGAGGAACGAGCTTGCCAGTCTTCGGGTCGCGTGTGCATTGTTCGGGAGTGAACTTGTAAGCACCGTGTGAAGTACCGATTGAGATAGCGAGTGAGTCAACACCAGTCTTAGAAGTAAAGTCGATAACTTCTTCAGGCTTAGTATAGTGGCATACGTCAGAAGAAACTTCGTCTTCAACACCAGCCAATACACCGAGTTCACCTTCAACTGTTACGTCGTATTGGTGAGCGTATTCTACAACCTTCTTAGTAAGAGCAATGTTCTCCTCGTAAGGAAGTGAAGAACCGTCGATCATTACAGAAGAGAAGCCGAGGTCAACGCAGCTCTTGCAGAGTTCGAAGCTATCACCGTGGTCGAGGTGGAGCACGATTTCAGGGTGGTGGCAACCCAATTCCTTAGCGTATTCAACAGCGCCTTCAGCCATGTAGCGAAGAAGTGTTTCGTTAGCATAGTTACGAGCACCTTTTGATACCTGAAGGATAACCGGTGACTTGAGTTCTGAAGAAGCCTTGATGATAGCTTGAAGCTGTTCAAGGTTATTGAAGTTGAAAGCGGGGATTGCATAACCACCGTTGATGGCACGCTTGAACATCTCGCGAGTGTTCACCAAGCCAAGTTCTTTGTAGTTTACCATAATTGATAAGTGAATTATATATAAATATATGGATTGTTATTCCATGTGCAAAAGTACAATATCTTGTTCGAAATGACAAGAATTGCGTTTGCTTTTTTTGTTTCAGTCGTTTTACCAATTAAAAAGAGGGTAGTCTTTCATACGAGTGTTGACGCGTTCTTTCACTTTTGCGATGACAGACTCGTCGTTCGGTGCGTTAAGAACCATTTCAATCATTTCGGCAATTTCGTTCATAAGGTCTTCTTTAGCACCACGAGTGGTAATGGCGGCAGTACCCAAACGAATGCCAGAAGTTTGGAATGCTGACCGCGAATCAAATGGTACCATATTCTTGTTAACCGTAATGTCCGCAGCGACTAAGGCGTTCTCGGCCACTTTGCCCGTTAGGTCGGGGTATTTAGTTCGTAAGTCAACCAACATAGAATGATTGTCAGTACCACCGCTTACAATTGTAAATCCTCTATCCATTAATTGGTTAGCGAGGTGTGCTGCATTCTTCTTAACTTGTAAGGCGTATTGCTTGAATGAAGGTTGTAATGCTTCACCAAAGGCAACGGCTTTGGCTGCGATAACGTGTTCGAGAGGGCCACCTTGAATGCCAGGGAATACAGCGCTATTGAGTAGCTGGCTCATCATCTTTATTTCCCCTTTAGGTGACTTCTTACCCCAAGGATTTTCGAAGTCGTGACCCATTAAAATCATGCCACCGCGTGGCCCGCGTAAGGTCTTGTGTGTAGTGGTGGTGACGATGTGGGCATACTTTACCGGGTTGTCAAGTAAACCTGCAGCAATAAGTCCAGCAGGGTGTGCCATGTCGACCATAAATATCGCACCTACACTGTCAGCAATCTCGCGCATACGGGCGTAATCCCATTCGCGACTATAAGCAGAGCCTCCACCTATAATCAATTTAGGCTTATGCTGTTGAGCCAATTGAGCCATTTCATCGTAGTCAACTCTTCCCGTTTCCTTATTAAGGTTGTAGCCAATCGGGTTGTAGAGCATGCCTGAGGTGTTGACTCTTGAACCATGTGAAAGGTGACCACCGTGGTCGAGGTTTAAGCCCATGAAAGTGTCGCCAGGATTTAGGCATGTTAAGAATACGGCTGCATTGGCTTGTGCGCCTGAGTGAGGTTGCACGTTAACGTATTCAGCCTCAAATAGTTTCTTGGCTCGTTCTATAGCAATACTTTCGGTTTGGTCAACGATAGCGCAGCCTCCGTAGTAGCGGTGGCCAGGGTATCCCTCGGCGTATTTATTAGTGAGCCATGAACCCATGGCCTGCATGACTTCGTTGCTAACAAAGTTTTCGGAAGCAATGAGTTCAATGCCGCGCAGTTGGCGTTGATGTTCAGCCTCAATGAGGTTAAAGATTTCGGGGTCTTTCATAATTAGGGGCTAATTAGATGAAAAGATATAAGCTATTTTTTTACAGAAAAGCCGAAGCGGCCAATGAATTGTCCTAAACCGTAGTATCCACCATGCAGGTAGACGAGGGGGGTGCTTTGGTCCAAGTGCCATTTGCCCTCAGCATCAAGGTATTGCTTATCAGCTTGTACGTTGACAACTTCAGCAATGAACATGTCGTGTGAACCGAGATGTACAATCTCCTTTACGCGGCACTCAATGCTAAGTGGCGACTCAGCTACAATAGGAGTCTTGATCGCATGTGAAGGGGCTGGCGTGAGTTGCATTTCTTCGAATTTGTTGTAATCACGTCCAGAGCGTACGCCACACCAATCAGTTGCTTTTGCTAAATCTTCTGTGGTAAGATTGATAACAAACTCCATGGATCGCTTTATAATATTGTATGAATGGCGTTCGGGGCGCACAGCAATGTAGCACATGGCGGGATTGGTACATATAGTTCCCGCCCATGCTACAGTAAAGAGATTGTACTCTTCCTCTTCCGTGCCGCATGAGATAAGAAGCGCAGGCAGGGGATATATCATTGTTCCTGGCTTCCAATCAACTTTATCGTGCATTATACAAGTTTTATGTTGTCAAGTTTCTGCTCTTTTTCGCAGTATTTGCATTGTATGCTGCCTTCCTTCGCGTTGACCAAATGGAAGTGAGTAGGCATAGGTTCGTTGTTCGTGATGCACTTGGGGTTGGCACACTTAACAATACCGATGATTTCGTTGGGAAGTGTTACTTTGCGCTTCTCTACTACTTCATAATCACGAATAATACAAAGAGTAACGTTAGGGGCAACAACGCTTAATACGTTAAGTTCAGCATCGGTAAAGAACTTGTCAGCTATCTTGATGATGCTCTTTTCGCCCATCTTTGCACTCGGTAGGTTATAGCCAATCATAACTTGTGAGGTGATATTCTGATCTTCCAAGTGAAGCAAGCGTACAACCTGAAAAAGTTTATTGGAAGGGATATGATCAATTACGGTACCGTTCTTAATAGCGGCAACCATGAGTTCTTGACGTTTCATCTTGATTTGTATTTAGTGAGGGGTGGTCGTTATTTTTTAATTTCGTCAAGTGTTATGCCTAACACATCGCAGATGATAGCTTGACGGGTATAAAGTCCGTTCTGCGCTTGTTGGAAGTAGTAAGCGTGTGGGTCGCTATCAACATCATAAGCAATCTCATTAACGCGTGGCAGTGGGTGAAGAATGCGCATATTGTCGCGCGCTCCTTTCAACATCGATTTGCGCAAGATGTAAACGTCCTTTACACGTTCGTACTCCATGAGGTCGGTGAAACGCTCGCGTTGAACGCGTGTCATGTACAGAATATCGGCTTGGCTGATTACGTCAGAGGTAAAGTCTTCGTGCTCTTCAAACTTAATGCCATTCTCGCGACAATAAGTTTTATACACCTCTGGCATGGCCAACTCTTTAGGTGCAATGAAGTGGAACGTAGGATTGAAGTGGCGCATGGCCATAATAAGAGAGTGTACGGTTCGGCCATACTTCAAGTCGCCCACGAGGTAGATGTTGAGCCCTTCGAGTGTACCTTGCGTCTTGTAAATGCTGTAAAGGTCGAGCATGGTCTGCGAAGGGTGTTGGTTAGCACCATCGCCAGCGTTGATAATGGGCACTGGTGCTACTTCGCTGGCATAGAGAGCAGCTCCTTCAAGGTAGTGGCGCATAACGATTACGTCTGCATAGTTGCTAACCATCATAATCGTGTCTTTAAGCGTTTCGCCTTTTGACGAACTTGTTACTTTAGGGTCGGTAAATCCGATAACTCTCGCTCCAAGACGATTGGCTGCTGTCTCGAATGAAAGGCGAGTACGCGTAGAAGGCTCGAAGAAAAGTGTTGCTACTACCTTGCCGTCAAGTATTTTACGGTTAGGGCGCTTTTCAAACTCCTGTGCCATCTGAATAAGATACATAATCTTCTCTTTTGACAGATTGGCTATCGTTACTAAACTGCGATTTTCGTTCATAATGATTAGTGTTAGTCCCTTTGTTGGGTGTAAATTTATAATTTTAAATTCAAAAGTGAACGTTATTGCTTTTTATTTGTATAAGATAGGCTGCGGCTCAGCAAAACGTTCAAGTAAACTTGATGTTTTGCATTCGCCTTGCACTATTTTTGCACGAGATACGCTAATAAATCGGCTACGACAAAGCTACTTCCGCCTACATAGATAAAGTCGTCCTGTTGGGCGTTGCGAAGTGCAGCCTCGTAGGCTTCGGGTACGTTGGCAAATGCTGTACCGCTTAATCCTTGTTGTTGAGCTATGTCTGCTATTGTGTTTTGGCCCATAGCACGATGTACGGAAGCGCGTGTCCAATAATAAGTAGTGTTGGTAGTTGGCAATTGACTTATAACGTGCTCTACGTCTTTATCAGAGGCCATGCCAAAGACAACGTGTAAATGGGCGTATTGCTTTGTCGCGTTTTGAAGCTGATGACTAAGGTATTGCCAACCGCCAACGTTGTGGCCCGTGTCGCAGACTACTTTAGGTCGGTTTTGTAGCGTTTGCCAACGCCCTTGTAATCCTGTAGTCTCACATACGTGCCTGAAAGCAAATAGCATGTCGTCTTTCGTGAGTTGAAATAGTGGACTAAGAATATGGAATGCGCATAGCAGCGTATTAACGTTCTTTATTTGGCATTCGCCGGCTAATTGTCCCACTATTTCGCCCCAAGTTCTTGTCTGGTAGTGTCTCAATCCTTGTGCGTCTACTTCAGAACTAATAACTTCCGCCTCGTCCTCTGCAAAGCGGATAGGAGCACACACTTCCTCTGCTTTCTGTTGGAAAACGGGACGAGTCTCGCTCGTGGCTTCTCCTATTATAATAGGTACGTTGGGCTTGATGATACCAGCCTTTTCTGTGGCAATCTTGTCCAACGTGTTGCCTAAAAACTGCGTATGGTCGAGGCTAATGTTGGTTATAATAGAGAGACAAGGCGTGATAATGTTCGTGCAATCAAGTCGTCCTCCAAGCCCCACTTCTATAACGGCTACGTCAACACCTTCATCTGCAAAGTATTTAAAGGCCAAGGCTGTTGTAAGTTCAAAGAAGGAAGGGTGAAGCGGCTCAAAAAAACTTCTCTCATTCTCCACAAAGTCAACGACGTATTGTTGTGGAATCATCTGCCCATTAATGCGTATTCGCTCTCTAAAGTCGACCAAGTGAGGTGAAGTGTATAACCCAACGCGCAGTCCTTTGTGCTGAAGCATTGCTGCGATGGTGTGCGCGCAACTCCCCTTTCCATTTGTGCCAGCTACGTGAATGGTCTTAAACTGGTTGTGAGGGTGGTTGAAGTGAGCATCGAGCAGGTGTGTATTTGATAAACCTTCTTTATAGGCTCCAGCTCCAACGTTTTGAAAGAGTGGGGCAGCGTTAAAAAGGTAGTTAATCGTTTCGTCGTATGTCATGTAGGAAAAGGCTAATTTATAGAAAAAGACGAGCTGACGAGCATTCAATAATGCTCGTCTTGCTCGTCTTTATTTTATTTGTTGAAGTAATTGCGGAAGGCTTTGAATATCTTATTCTTTACGCTTTCTTCAGGTTGGAAATTGTCGTTGTCTTTTAGTGCTTCCATTTGCTTCTTCTCATCTTTGTTGAGCTCCTGCGGAATGTAGACACTAATGTTGACAACGATGTCGCCTGTGCCGTGACCATAACCCTGTACTACAGGCAATCCCTTGCCGCGAAGTCGTAAAGCGGTGCCTGGTTGTGTGCCTGGTTCAATCTTAATTCGAGCTTTACCTGTTAAGGTTGGAATTTCGATTGTGTCGCCTAATGTGGCTTGTGGTACACTGAGTAAGAGGTT
>ERZ1031467.661-NODE-661-length-10985-cov-7.065416_pt1 | contig 10985 bp, 6 predicted proteins | sample MGYA00517105_ERZ1031467 | MGnify/ENA primary metagenome ERZ1031467 (study PRJEB33719, sample SAMN04261155) | wastewater metagenome | biome: rural village; feature: human; material: feces | host: Homo sapiens | place: El Salvador | collected 2013-01-07 ...
CTATTTGTTGGACTTCTATTGGAAATTGGGACGAGACATCGAAGCCAAACAATATACCAATACTTATGGCTCTGGTTTTTATAAGAATCTCAGTCAAGACTTGAAGAACGAGATGCCTGGAGTAAAAGGTTTCTCACCTACTAACTTGAAGTATATGAGCTACTTTTACAAGCTTTATACTCCATTGTTTGCAAATCGTCGGCAAGCTGCCGACGATTTTATAGAAGGCTTAAACGACTCAAATATTCCGCAACTTGCGGAACAAAGTCAAAATCGTCAGCAACTTGCCGACGATTTTAAAATTCTGTTCTCTATTCCTTGGGATCACCATTGTAGAATAATCACAAAATGCAAGGGAAATCTTGACAAGGCCCTATTCTTCGTAAGAAAAACATGGGAGAATAACTGGGGACGTGATGCGTTGCTTAATTGGCTAGACACAGACTTATATGAGCGTGATGGCAAGGCTGTCACAAATTTTCGGTCTACGCTTCCAGCGGTACAGAGCGATTTGGCACAACAGTTGACAAAAGACCCTTATCAATTTGACTTTCTCAATCTGAGAGAGAAGTTTGATGAGCGAGACATCGAAAATGAATTGGTGAACAATGTGACACGTTTCCTCTTGGAACTCGGAAAAGGTTTCTCGTATATGGGCAGACAGTTTCGCTTAGAGGTTGGACAACAAGAGTTCTTCCCTGACTTGCTATTTTACAATGCCCACCTTCATGCCTATGTGGTCATAGAGCTAAAAGTTCAGTCGTTCCATCCATCATTCTTGGGACAACTAAGTTTCTATGTATCTACCATCAACCACCTGTTTAAGACCGACATAGATAATCCAACCATCGGATTGCTTATCTGCAAGGACAAGGACAATGTGGTTGCGAAATATGCTTTGGAGTCGTACAAGGAGCCGATGGGCATATCGGAATATCAACTGTCCAAGCTCTTCCCGAAAGACTTCAAATCATCTATGCCAACTATAGAGGAATTGGAGAATAGATTGAAAAATAATAATTGAACTTTAGCAAGTTCTGAATTTAAATTCTACATATGCAAAAGTTGAGTTAATATAAGCCCCAGTACCAGTCAATATAAACTGCAGTACCAGTTATATGAAACTCCAGTACCAGTTATATGAAACTGCAGTACCAGTTATATGGTACTAAAAACGGTACTGGGCTAATTGGGATAGTAATATTAACAAAGTTCATCTCGCATATAGCATTCTATTACTCCACATCCGATATCTGGCACCAACAAAAACAATAATGGCGCAAACCTTTATGCCGATATGCAGCCTAATGGTTTGCGCCACTTATTATATTAATATATGGTGTCAGCTTACAGCAGTTCGTCGAACTTTGCCTTGAGGTCGCCCTCTGTAATGGCACCTACATGCTTGCCTACGAGTTCGCCACCCTTAAAGAAGAGCAATGTAGGGATATTGCGTACACGATACTCTGCAGCTACATCGTCGTTCTCCTCAACGTCGCACTTACCTACAACTATCTTGCCGTCGTATTCCTCGGCAAGTTTAGACACGATAGGAGCTATCATGCGGCAAGGACCACACCATGTTGCCCAGAGGTCTACCACCAATGGCAGAGAGCCATTCTTATACTGCTCGATGTTCTCGTTTGTGATTTTTACTTCCATTTTTTCTAAATTTTATTGGGTTTATTATTTATTGTTATATATATCGCTAATGATTTATTAATAATGCAAAGCTGATAATTTTTTAATATCAAAGTTTGTGCCAAATACTTGCAACAGCGCCTCCTGCTATTAGTTAATTGCATAGCGCACACTTTGATGCTCGCCTACTTGCTTGTCCATCTCGTCGAGGAATGTCAGTAGTTTCTTGTTGACATCCACCGCTACATTGCGACAGAACATCTCGATATTGGTGTTGTGCTCGATATCGTGAATGTTAAAGTAAAGCGGCACCTGACCCGTATTGCTGCGCAACATCGTCTCGAGGTCGGTCATGCACGAGTCGGCAAACAAGGTAGAGTCGATGTATATGGTAAACTTGTCTATCGACTTGTCCTTTACATCGCTTAAGAACTCTATCTTCTTTATCACCAAATCATAGGCGTCGGGGTTGTTGCGGAAGCGTTGCTGACATTTTGCTGTGATGTAGACTGGGTATTCCTCCTGCAACATACTCTGCCATTTTGTCCACTCCTCACCAAATAGTGCTATCTCGCCAGCGCCTTCAAAGTCTTCGATAGTGACAATACCGAAGGGTTTATTGGTCTTGGTCCAACGCGACAACACGGATGTAACGATGCCGCCAAACGACAGTTCCTCAAACTTAGACAGTTCTTTTTTGTCCATCTCGCGCCCTATTTGCGTACACTTAAGGTTGCACATATGGTTAAGCACAACGGCATAATCGTCAAGCGGATGCGCTGAAAGATAGATGCCTACAAGTTCGCGTTCCTTCTTAAGCAGTTCCATTGTGCTCCAAGGCTCAACTGTTGGTATTGGCGGAGTTGTTATCTCCACGCCCCCCATATCGCCAAATAGCGAGTTCTGCATAGACGACTGTTCCGACTGATATACCTGTCCGTATCTTAGAAGAGTTTCTACAAATGTGTCGCCCTTGGCATTAAGGCCGAAGTATTGCTCGCGGCGTATGCCAAACGAATCGAATCCACCACTAAGGGCTAACGACTCCATTGCCTTACGGTTAACGGCTGAAAGGTTGACACGCTGAACAAAGTCGAAGATGTCTTTATAAGGTCCATTCTTCTCGCGCTCGGCTATAATGTTGACAGCAGCAGCATCGCCCATGCCTTTGATAGCTGATAGGCCGAATCGCACCTCACCCTTCTTGTTAGCCGAGAACTTGCGCTGACTCTCGTTGACATCGGGTCCAAGACACGGAATACCCATAGACTGGCACTCAGACATCAGCTTTGTAATCTTCGTTATGTCGCTAATGCATCGGCTCATATTGCCCGCCATGAATTCGGCAGGATAATGTGCCTTGAGATAGGCTGTCTGGTATGCCACCCACGAATAGCATGTGGCGTGCGACTTGTTGAAAGCGTACGAAGCAAACTTCTCCCAGTCGGCCCATATCTTCTCAAGTATTTTCGGGTCGTGTCCATTCTTCTTTCCACCCTCAATGAATTTTGGCTTCATTGCATCAACAATGGCCTTCTTCTTCTTACCCATAGCCTTACGCAAAGCATCCGATTCGCCTCGGGTGAAGTTGGCAAGTTGTCGCGACAGAAGCATCACCTGCTCCTGGTACACAGTAATGCCGTAGGTGTCCTTGAGGTATTTCTCCATGCAAGGGATGTCGTACTTAATCTCTTCCTTGCCGTTCTTACGGGCAATGAACGAGGGGATGTAATCCATAGGTCCCGGACGATAAAGGGCGTTCATGGCTATAAGGTCCTCGAAAACAGTAGGCCTTAGTTCGCGCAGATACTTCTGCATACCAGCCGACTCAAACTGGAATGTACCTATTGTACGTCCCTCCTGATACAGCTTGTATGTAAGTTCATCGTCGATAGGAATCGTGTCAAGGTCTAATGTGAAGCCTTGTGTCAGACGGATGTTCTCTACAGTCTCTTTCATGATAGAGAGAGTAGACAGTCCGAGGAAGTCCATCTTGATAAGACCTGTCTCCTCGATAACATGTCCGTCGTACTGAGTTGCAAGCAACTTGTGTCCTGGGTCGCTCTTGTCCTCGGCTGTAGATACAGGCACCCACTCGCTTATTGCATCGCGGCAGATAATAGTACCACACGCATGTATACCCGTACCACGCACGGTACCCTCAAGCATCTTGGCATATTTAATAGTATTTGCCAACAACGGGTTGGCACTTGCCTCGGCATCGCGCAATTCGGGTACACACTTAATGGCATTAGGAAGATTCATCTTCAGACCATCAGGTAGTTTGTCGGGGATTGCCTTACACAAACGGTTGCTGATATCAAGCGGCAACTTCTCCACACGGGCTACGTCCTTAATGGAGTTCTTTGTAGCCATGGTACCATAAGTAATAATGTGTGCCACCTTATCGTGTCCGTACTTATCCTCTACCCATTCCAGCACCTTGCCACGTCCATCATCGTCGAAGTCGGTATCAATATCAGGAAGGGAGATACGGTCTGGGTTAAGGAAACGTTCGAACAGCAAGTCGTACTTAATAGGGTCTATCTTTGTAATACCAAGACAATAAGCCACTACCGAACCGGCAGCCGAACCACGTCCAGGTCCTACCATAACGCCAAGTTCATCACGTGCCGAGTTGATAAAGTCTTGCACAATAAGGAAGTAGCCTGGGAAACCCATGGTCTTCATAATATGCAACTCAAACTTTATACGCTCGTGCACCTCGTCGGTAAGCGGGTCGCCATAAAGTTTCTTTGCTCCATCGTAGGCAAGTTTGGCAAGATAGTCGGCCTCGAACTTTATTCTATACAGCTTGTCAAGTCCGCCAAGCTTCTTTATTTTCTTCTCGGCATCCTCGTGCGACATAATCTCGTTGCCATTCTCGTCGGTAGTAAACTCGCGGAACAATTGCTCTGGAGATATGCGCTTACGGGTTTCTTCCTCGGTGCCAAACTCCTCAGGAATGGGGAAGAACGGCATGATAGGGGCATGGTCGATGGAATAAAATTCCACCTTGTCCAATATCTCAAGAGTGTTGCTCAAGGCTTCGGGCACATCAGAGAAGATAGCGTTCATCTCCTCACGTGTCTTAAACCACTCTTGCTTTGAGTATAGCATACGGTTAGGATCGTCAAGATCCTTACCTGTAGCAAGACATAGAAGATGGTCGTGAGCCTCAGCATTTTCCTGGTCAACAAAGTGGCAGTCGTTGGTACATACAAGCTTTATGCCGTACTCATGCGCAAGACTGATAAGTTCCTTATTGGCTCGCTGCTGCAAAGGGAAGGTTTCACGGTTGGCACGCTGATGAGGGTCTTTCACCTCATGTCGTTGAAGCTCCAGATAATAATCGTCGCCAAATACACGCTTATACCACTCCAAAGCCTCGCGTGCTCCAGCCATATCGCCCTTTAATATCTTTGAGGGAACCTCGCCTGCAATACAAGCCGAGCATACAATAAGGTCTTCATGATACTTCTCCAAGTCCTCACGGTCGGTACGTGGTCGCATATAATAGCCGTCTACCCAAGCACGCGAAACAAGCTTGATAAGATTCTTGTAGCCTTTATAGTTCTTGGCAAGAACAATGAGGTGATAGCCACCCATGTCGCCCTTCTCCTTAACGCGGTCTGACTTGCGGCGGTGTGCCACGTACATCTCGCATCCAAAGATAGGCTTGAAAGGTTCTTTGCCCTCATCCTTCAGCTTGCCGTTAATCTTATTGCAGTAGTTGTACAGCTCTTTTACGCCAAACATGTTGCCGTGATCGGTAATGGCCATACCGCGCATGCCGTTGGCCACAGCCTTGTCTACAATCTTCTGCACGGGCGATTGTCCGTCAAGAATGGAATAGTAGGTGTGAACGTGTAGATGAATAAAATCTTCCATGTAGTGCGAAAACTTCTTTTTTTGTTTTGAAGTACAAAGATACAGAAAGTTATTGAAATATCTAACAATTTATAAGTAACATGATATGAATATTGTGCGTAGCAGTGAAGAAACATTAAAAAATTTGTCATTTCCATAAAAAACAGCTACCTTTGCACAGATATCCCGTGTCTATGCAACACAAGTAAAAAATAAACTTGTTACCACGACACATAATTAAAGGATTAATACGAAAATCAAAACAAGCCTAACCCCACTAAATCAACAAATGATCAAAAGAATTAAGAAACTAAAGAAAATACGTCTTCACCGTGAAGGCACAGACACTCTCGTATATGGCTTCATCGCAATTGCTGCCATAGCCTTACTGCTTTGGCGCTTTTTGGACAACAAGGCTCCTTTCTGGTGCTTTACTGCTGTTATGGGTACTGTCTACTGCATTGTTATCAACTTCTTCCGCTGCCCTATCCGCTACTTCCCGCAAGAAGACACCGACAAGATTGTTGTTGCACCTGCCGATGGACGAGTTGTAGTAATTGAGGAAGTGGACGAGGATACTTACTTCCACGAGCGTCGTATTATGGTGAGCATCTTCATGAGCCTATTCAACGTACACGCCAATTGGTTCCCAGTTGACGGAAAGGTTAAGTTGGTGGCACACCACAACGGAAACTTCCACAAGGCTTGGTTGCCAAAGGCAAGCGAGGAGAACGAACATGCCGACGTGATAATAACAACACCCGAAGGCACAGACATTCTATGCAGACAGATAGCAGGTGCTGTGGCACGACGCATTGTAACATATGCCAAGGAAGGTGAAGAATGTTATATCGACGAGCATCTCGGATTTATCAAGTTCGGCTCACGTGTAGACGTGTACTTGCCATTAGGCACTGAGATATGCGTAAAAATGGGTCAAGCCACCACTGGCGACCAGACTGTTATAGCAAAGCTTAAGTAAAAGACACAGCCGAAACAGTAATAATATATCGTAACAAATAACACGAAATTCGAATTATGGCAAACTTAATAACTCGCAACATACCAAACACCCTCACCTGTTGCAATCTCATATCAGGATGCACAGCAACAGTCTTTGCACTTTGCGGAGACACAAAGCTTGCACTATTATGGATTGTTATGGGCGCCGTATTCGACTTCTTCGACGGCATGAGCGCACGTCTCTTTAGTGTTAGCTCGCCTATCGGTAAGGAGCTTGACTCTCTTGCCGACGACGTAACCTTTGGTGTTGCGCCGGCAGCAATTGTTTTCAACCAACTATCCATATTAGAGTATCCATCGGTACTTGCACCCATAAGCGCATATGTGCCCTACTTTGCCTTCGTAATGGCGGCATTCTCGGCAATACGCCTTGCCAAGTTTAACCTTGACACCAGACAGACTACCTCGTTCATTGGACTGCCTACTCCTGCCAACGCACTCTTTTGGGGTTCGCTGCTTGTATCGCAGAGCGATTTTATTGAATCGTCTCCGCTAATGATCCCAGCCTTATTGGTTATGGTTTGCATCAGCAGTTGGCTTATGGTATCAGAGATTCCGATGTTCGCCCTAAAGTTTAAGCAATGGGGATGGAAGGGCAACGAGCTACGCTACTCGTTCATCATCTTCTCTGTACTAATGATAGTATGGCTGGGGTTACTTGAGAGTTTTTGGGTAATCATAGCTTGGTATTTCATCATCTCTTGCATTGACGACTTGATTGTCGCAAGCAAGAAAAAATAAAAAATGGCATAGTGTTTGTCCATATAAACATAGCAAGCAATTATCAACCATTTAAAGAAACAACTAAGGCAAAATATGTTATGGCTATATTCGGACTACTCTTAAAATCAATATTCCTCGTAGCTCTGCTCGTGGCAGTATTCATCATTGGCGTAATGGTATATATGTATATGCGCGTCAAGCAAATGGCTCGCCACTTTACGGCACAAGGCAAAGCTGCCAACGGGGCTTCGGCTGGCAGACATACAACATCTGCTGGCAATGGTTCGACATGGAGCAATTCATCATCAACCAATAACAGCCGTACAAACAGCAGTTCAAGAACTACAACAGACAGTTCGCAAACATCCGACGTCTATGAAGAACTCTACGACGAGCGCCCTACACAACAGGCAAACCGCAAGATATTCGGCAAGGACGAGGGCGACTATGTAGACTTTGATTGTTTATTTTTATCTGCCATCTGCAACCTTTATCAAGAAAGCGTTGTAATGTGTGCTGATATATATATATATAAATGATTGCAGGGTTGCAAATGAGGCTGTATATAGCGCTTCATTTGCAACCTTTTTTTTATTCCTTGGGGTCGTACAATTTATGGTTTTACGGATATGTATCTACAACAAAATACCTACATTTCGGTATTGCGAAAAACACAAAACTATGATACCTTTGTTCATTGAAATACAACGAGTTATATTGTTAAACCGACAAGTTGTCAAGCAATGAGGAATGCAATAACATTATTACTTTTTTTGATAATATCGGCATCAGCAACGGCCAACGACGGACGATTCAGAGTATCAGGACGTGTACTCGACGACCACACTACGCAACCACTTTCGTACGCCATTGTTAAGGTATTAAATCTTGAGCTGTGGGCAACAACCGATGCCAACGGCATATTCTGCATTGAGAATGTACCCCAAGGACCAACTGCTATTGAGGTAATGACTTTGGGATATATCACCAGAACCTTACAATTCAACCTTAACCACAACACCGACCTTAAGAATATCCGACTTAAAGAAGAGAATCTTAGTATTCCAGGCGTAGAGGTTACAGCACGCAAGAGATCGACAATAGGAACCACAACCTATTCTATCGACCGTACAACACTCGACCACTCGCAGGCCCTATCGCTTAACGACATTATGTCGCTGTTGCCTGGCGGACAGACCGTAAATTCAACACTTATGGACGACTCGCGTATGGCACTGCGCTCAAATTCGGGCGAAAGAGGCAACGCTGCATTCGGCACAGCAATCGAGATAGATGGGGTGCGCCTTAACAACAACGCAAGCATGAGCGAGACACAGTCGGCGTCAACCCGTAACATATCCACATCCAACATCGAAAGCATTGAGGTGATAGCCGGAATACCCGGTGTTGAGTATGGCGACATTAGCAACGGCGTGGTTAAGGTCAATACCCGCCGCGGACATACACCATGGATTGTGGAGGCAGTCACTAATCCGTACACACGTCAGGTGGCGCTTAGCAAGGGCTTGGCATTGGGACACAACGCCGGTACACTGAACTTCTCGGTTGAGCACGCACGCTCCTTCACCGATATTACATCGCCACATACCGCTTATAGCCGCAACATCATGTCGGCTACATACAATAAGGTATTTAGGCTAAAAGGCTCGAGCCTTAACCTTACCGCAGGGATTACGGGCAACATCGGTGGCTACAACTCAAAGGCAGACCCCGATGCTTTCCGCGACACCTACCAGCGCCAACGTGACAATCAACTACGTGCCAATATACAAATAGACTGGCAGTGCAACACCCTACGCTCAGGAATATTCAATGTGGCTCTACAGACTGCCTTATCAACTGCAGACAGACGCTCAGAAAACTATACCAACACATCATCCTCTTCTACCCAAGCCTACCTGCATACCCTTACCGACGGCTATGCCATAGCCAAGGACTATGCCGACGGCATGGGCACGGGCAGCATAATACTTGGTCCGACTGGCTATTGGTATGTGCGCTCCTTCAACGACCAAAAGCCGCTGAGCATGCAACTTAAGCTTAAGGGCGAATGGACACGGCGCATATTTGGAGCGGCAAACAAGCTTACATTGGGAGCCGAGTTCAACTCAACCCGCAATAACGGACAAGGCACATATTACGACGATATGCGCCTGGCTCCCACATGGCGACCTTACGACTACAGTTCCCTTCCCACAATGCACAACCTTGCTGTATTTCTTGAGGAACGGCTTACGGTTGGCAGGCTGATGATTGTAGGTGGACTGCGCGACGACATCACAATGATAAGCGGCTCCTCATACGGCACCGCAACGAGCCTGTCGCCACGGTTCAACATACGATATAATATAATAAAAGGTAGAAAGGCGTCGCTCACGGCACATGCTGGATATGGCAAAAGCGTCAAGCTGCCTTCGTTCCAGGTGCTTTATCCAGCCGACACATATACCGACCGACTTGTGTTTACCCCTGGCTCCACTGCCGACGGCAAGGCATACTACGCCTACTACACCAATGTGCAACGTGCCATATACAACGACCGCCTTAAGTGGCAACACTCCAATCAGGTTGAGGCAGGCTTGGATGCAAGCATCGGCAAGACACGATTAAGCGTTTCGGCATTCTGGAGCCGCACGTACAATCCATACCAAACTTTGAACGTGTATACTCCTTTTGCCTACAACCAAACGTCGCAATCGGCTCTTGAGGGATGTGGTATTGCCGTCACCGACCGCATATATAACGTCAACCCTATAACTGGAGTGGTAAGCGTAACGTCAGCCACCAACGGCAATACCGTTACCCTGCCCTATTCCACCCGTCATACGTACACCGCAAACCGACAGTATGTAAACGGATCGCCTGTGACACGATACGGATTGGAATGGGTAGCAGAGACGCCAATCATAAGCAACAGACACACTTTTGGACTGTCGCTGCGCCTTGACGGCAAATACTACCACTACCGCGGCATAGACAACACGCTTATAGCAGGCAGTCCCAACGGCATCGGCGACCAAGCCGAAGGCTCGAATGTACAACCACTGATAGGCTATTACGTTGGCAGCAACGTTACATCAGCATCCACAGCAAGCACACCTTCAGTAAGCAATGGCATACTGGACAAGGGATGCAGCCTCAACACCACCCTTACTGCTCGCATACCACGACTGCGACTAATAATGACTATGCGACTTGAGGCTACCTTGCTAAACTACCGACGCAACCTGTCGAGCAACCGCACAACCATTGCCCTTAATGAGGCTGGCGACATTACCGGTACAAAATACACGGGGCAGACCGACCATTATGTGGCTGTGTATCCCGAGTACTACTCTACATGGGACAATCCGTCGGAACGTATACCGTTTGCCGAGGCTCTGATGGCAGCCAAAGACAGCGACCCAAACCTGTACCGCCAACTGAGCAACTTGATAGTAAGAAGCAATACAGCCTACTACTTCAACCCGCAGGATGTGTCGGCATACTACTCTGCCAACTTCTCTGTAACCAAGGAGATTGGCCGCTGGGTTAGTCTGTCGTTCTATGCAAACAACTTCCTCAACAATATGGCATCCGTACGCAATTCGCAAACCGGACTAAAGACGTCGCTGTTCGACAGCGGATACATTCCAAGGTTCTACTACGGAGCGTCGGTAAGAGTGAAGCTGTAGGCTGCTGTAGATAATGATACAGAATTTATCTGT
>ERZ1031467.663-NODE-663-length-10978-cov-6.236382_pt1 | contig 10978 bp, 15 predicted proteins | sample MGYA00517105_ERZ1031467 | MGnify/ENA primary metagenome ERZ1031467 (study PRJEB33719, sample SAMN04261155) | wastewater metagenome | biome: rural village; feature: human; material: feces | host: Homo sapiens | place: El Salvador | collected 2013-01-07 ...
TTTCAGTTTTTTATCCCAACTGGCTTATAATTCGGAAATTTTATCTAAATTTGTAGAAGATAGGCTGCACCTCGGCAATTAAAGCAAGCTTTATTGCGCTCGGTTTGCACTATCTTTGCATATAAACGAATAGACAGGAATTTATGAAACCGGATGGTACTAATTCTTTATCTTGGTCGTATGTCTTTGTGCATCATAGCAAAGTGAGGAAGGTGGAAGCAAGGCTGAATGCCGACAACGTACCCCACTTTGTGCATAAGACCGTGCGCTATTACAAGAAGCGAGCGAAGCATGGCGTGCAGCGTCAGGAACTGCAGACCGTCAGCGGACTCGTCTTTTTGCAAGGCAATCCAAAGGAACTACAAGAATATCTAAACTGGAATTTTCCACATACCTATCTCTGCAAGAACTGCAGTACGGGCAAGGCGGCTGTGATACCCGATTCGCAGATGCGACCCTTCATGCGCATCAACGAAACGGAGCCCGATCGTATCCGTTTCCTTCTTAAGCCTTTCCATTATTATGCTCGCAACCGCATCCTCCTCCGCATCACCTCTGGCGACCTGGCAGGACTCGAAGGTTACGTCATTCGCATCGACCGCGACCGTCGTCTTATCATGGATGTCGGTGGCATGAGTGTGGCTATCGCCGGTGTGCATGCCGAGCATTTTGAGGAGGTCAATCAGACTGGCAGCGCAGCCCTCGACGGCTCACCGTTCTACGAGCGTAACCTCCATGAGCGTGAGGCACTTATCGACCGCTTTTTCCATCCTGTAAAGTCGGCAAAGGATGTCGCCCCACAAGCCGAGAACATCGACTATCTGCGCAATTATGTACTGACGGAGCTTTCGCAATACCGGATGCTCCCCGCCGAGGCATGGCTCATCCTCAGCTTCATCATCAAGGAGATTGGCTACTACTACGCTCCCTCCTTTGAAAAGCTCCAGCGCCATCTCTCCCCAATTATGCAGGCTGGCACACAAGTCCTTCAGGAGATGCAGCGCCTCATAGACAGCGAGCCGACGGAAGAAACACGTAACAGATACCAGACCGAACAGCAGGAACTGCTGACCACCTACGGCTATCTGTTCATGGACTCAGATATTGCGTAGTGTGTTTCGAAAAAAACTGAAACTTAAAAAAGTACGGGATATTTCCCGTCTAATTCAAATAAAATGACTACCTTTGCAATTTAAGAAGTCTCTTTGCAAGAGACCGCATCAAATTGAATGGTATTTATGAACGCTATATCATTTTCAACTACTAAACGATTGCAACCATCACGTATGTTTGCAGCCAACGACATAAAGTAGAAAAGAATTTATGAAACCGGATGGTACGGATTCTTCTTCTATCGCCAACGAGAACCCCGCTTCTCCCAACGGCACCACGTTCCTGAGCCAGACGAACAGACTGGTTCAGAGGTAAAGAAGTATCCGTAAGCGTAGGCGTTGAATAAATGATGACAGACGGCATACCTGATACCAAACTGATGTTTAAATATGTAGAAGTCGGACGATTTGACAAGACCGATGAGGAGCTCACGTCATTGTCTGACAAGTGGATGTACGTGCTTAAGAATCTGTCACGCCTAGATAACCGCCCTGCCGCTCTACGCGAAAAGATATTCTCCAAACTCTTTGCTGCTGCTTCCGTAGCCCGCTTCACTCCTACAGAGTTGCGTGAATACGAGGATAGTCTCAAGGCGTATCGCGACATCAAGAATTCGCTGGACACAGCAAAGGAAGAAGGACGTGAAGAAGGAAGAGAACAACGCAATATTGAGATTGCAAAGAAGATGCTAGCTGCTGGTATGCATATTGATATCATCATAAATATGACAGATTTGTCAAAAGATGAAATTGAAAAGTTAACTATTCTGCAGTAGGGGGTAAGCCCCCCTATTTTGGCGTTTTGAAAATAGCATATATAGTAGCGGAGGTATCATGCCTCGCCACACCAAACCCAACTTGCAAGACGTAAGCACTCAAATTAGGGCTTAAATTAGAAAGAAGTAACTTCGCTGCTGAATTTTAAACATTGAATTATGTACAGCAGTGAAGATTTGGAACTTTTTCGATAAGTCATGAGCAAAGCAAGCTTGCTTGAACTTTGCCATGGCGAGAAAAAGTATGAAACTTTTTCGATAAGTGAGTACAATGAAAGGTTGCTTTCAGATTGTCGAGCGAAGAATTTTCGTGCCAACGAGTGCAGAGCCAAACATGTTTGAGCTATGCCGAGTGCAGCCGAAAATCACTTGTGTGTAAAATGTATGAAATAGTTAATAAACACGTAAAATTTTTAACATCTCAATGTATAGGCACTTGTAAAAGTCCTATACAAAGGGTTATGCCCTAAATTGAGTACTAACGAAAGAAAAGGACTTGCGTTATGTGATTATGTTTTTTATGCATCATATGTGGAATGTTATTTCACAAAACCTTATGTTATACCTTTTGATGAATGTGGTTTACCTATTCAAGTATCTACTAAAATAGAAAAATACATCTCTAATGAGGGTATAGATTCAGCAATAGCTTCTTTAAAGAAACTGAATGTTAATGAAATTGCACTTTCTACATTTGAAAAAAGTATGGTAAAATATGTTCAAGCAAATTTATAATAGTTTATGGCAATAGTAGATTTAAAAACCAGATTATCTTCAAAAAGAGACGAATGTGAGGCAAGTAAGATGTCTGCTGAAAGTCTCATCTATACAGACTCTAATATAGATATTGCAGAAGGTAATCCTATGTCTATAGACCTAAAGGTCGGGGATATATGCCTATTACCAGGCGATAGTCGTACTTATCGAATCGACGAGCATGGAATAAAGGTGAAGCCTAAGCAGTCGGTCGTGATATATTCCAAGGAAAAGTTCGTCTTACCTTTGAATGTTTTTGGGCTTGTGACAGGTAAGGGTACTTATATCTTTCAAGGTTGTATGGTGGCATCTGGAAAAATCGATCCAGGATATAGAGGCAATCTGAAAGTCTGTTTTTTCAATGGTGGGCGTTCTACTGTAACAATTAAGCCTGGGGATGTCTTTTGTACTGTATTCTTTATGGATGGTGATTGCACCTTAATGTCTCCTTTGGCTGATTATCAAGAAAATCCAAATCCAGCTTTAGCTGATTTAAGTTGGTATTTACGGTTATGTCACTGGCTAAAAGCAAATTGGTATAATCTTATAATTTCAATAGGAACGATAGCTGCAGTTATAATAAGTTTAATAACAAAATAAAATGATAGTTGTATCTGAAAATTTGAAAGGGTTGATAGAGCAAACATCACTAGTCCCGCTAACAGCATTAGATGAGTTTTCTATAACCTTAACTTTAAGTAAGGAAATTGTACGTTTGGATGTCCCAAATGGGCAAGAAGTTGTGTATGGCACGACTGTTCCTAAAGAATGTATAAAAGAGGAAGTGTTAACGGATGCGTTGGTTCTCTCTCCAAGACAAGCAGTTTTAGCATGTTCTAAGGAATTTGTTAAAATGCCAAAAGGTTACATGGGGCTACTCCAAACAAAAGGATCTTTGGCTCGGTTGTTTATATCAGTTCATTGTAGCGATGGACAAGTAGAACCAGGCTTTGAAGGACGTGTGACATTTGAAATATGTAATATGGGCAATGCTACAGTTAAAATTTTGAATGGTGCACCAATAGCACAAATGTTTATATTCAAAACATCCTCTAATAAAGTGGCATATAATGGTAAGTATTGTCATTCGCAAAAGCCAACAATTAGTTATCAAGACAAAAATGAAGAATGAATTAACATTGGCCATACCTACAGAAAAGGTATGGGATCTTATAAGTTATCAAAAAAAAGGAGTAATTAAAGCGTTAGATGCTTCTATTATGGATGAACTTCTACAATATGGAGTGTTTAAACATAGAAATGAATTGGAAGAAGACCCTTCTTTCAAACAAATCATACCTTATGCTGTGATTTGTCATATGGATGAAGTTTATATGTTTAAGCGTTTAAATAGACAAACTGAAGTCCGACTTCACAACAAATGTTCTTTGGGAGTCGGGGGACACATGAATCCTTTTGGAGAAAAGATAGATACAAATTATCTTCATCATGAACTAGAACGTGAAATGAATGAGGAAGTTAAAGTCTTTTCTGATTGCCTAATAGAGAATATAAGACCAATAGGTTTTATAAATGACGATCTTTCAGAAGTTGGGCAAGTGCATTTAGGTGTCTTGTATCATATAAATGTCTCGAATAAGCACATAGAAATAAATGAAAAAGAGAAAATGACTGGTGAATGGATAGATAAAAAACAGTTAATAAATTTCTATGAAAACATGGAAACTTGGTCTCAGTTATACTGTAAACTGATTGGAATATGCGACAATATAGATTGATAGAGTCTGAACCTTATTGCTGTGTAACTTCTTCGTTGGAAAGTATCTTGCTAAAGCATGGCTATAACTTTGATCAAATTGCTATAGCAGATTTCTTTGGTGTAACTGTTCCTACTGAAGAATATGTAGAAATGTGTAAGAAGTTTCAGAATGTCAAGGCTTCAAATGAAGTTCACGATATTGGTATTCATTTGGACCAAAAGGGGTTGAACTCTTTTTTCGAGGCAAATAATATAAAGCTAAAAGAAACGTTTATAAAGGCTTCCGAATTGTCTGAACTAAACTTCGAATCCATATTGGATGCCGTATCACAAGATTCGGACATCATGTTTTTCTTCGATTATGGCGTTCTTTATGATGAAAACAGAAACATTGGTGTAGGACATGATGGTATTTATATTTGTAAAAAGAATGATAAGCTCATATATCTTGATTCTGGTCCTCGGCGTTTAGGTATGAATGAGGTGAATATTCTTTCAATGCTTAATGCAATGAAAAGAGCTTATGCAGGTGGAGGAATCTCCATAATAACCGCAAAAGTTTAATATTGTACATACGCAAAAATCAAATAGTCAAAATATGCAGTACAATCTTGTTAAAGTTACTTTCAAGTGTAAACACAAAGGTTGTATTTAATTTCTTCATTTGTCTCTATTTATAAAATGACAATATAAAAATCGAATTATGTTTAATGAGCAAATAATTCAGCAAGTTTGGGAAAAAGCGACAGTAGTGGAAGGCTATAATCCAAATTTATGGCGTCAGGATTTTGCAGGTGCCTGGATACGTCGTGACGCTTATGGTACAACAATGAATTTTGGTTGGGAAATAGATCATCTTTGCCCCGTTTCGAGAGGTGGGGCTGATGACATTGGCAACTTATATGCTCTTCATTGGAAGAACAACAGAAGAAAGGGGGATGATTATCCAGAATTTTACACATTAATTTCCTCGTTAGAGGACAGAAATACAGAGACATTACAATCATGGGTGGTAAGATAGAAAAAACAACAAAGTCTAAGACTAAAAAATGCAAGGATTGGCTTGGAAGTCATGTATATGAGATAGTAACGGTATTTATCCTGTTAATTGGTGCAATTTTCTTTTGTTTACATAGGAACTATGATGTAACGAAACCTATAGATGGTGGACTTTGGGGACAATATGGCAACTATGTTGGTGGGCTTGTTGGTACCTTGTTGGCTTATATAAGCGTAAAACTTTTAAACAAAAATCTTCAAGAACAGATTATAGCTAACAAAGAACTTCGTATAAGCAATGAAGACAGTCGAAAAGTTGCTGCTTTACAGCAATTTGACAGTTCTTTTTCTACGTTGATAGAAATGTATCGTGATTGCCAAACAGACGTAAAAGACTTGAATTTAGATTGGGCAAAAGATTTTTCAAGCAGTAGTCAAGATTATCCACAGCGTATAAAAGAAGCTGTAGATGTATACTTGAAATTTTATGAAGAAAATCGTTCCTTGTTAGCCTCCTATTACCGGTTGTTATACAGAATTATGCAAACAATTGACGAGGCGAATATTGATGATGACATCAAGCGGCGTTATGCTAAAATTTTTAGATGTCAGATAACAGAAGAGGAATTAATGTTGCTTAGATATAATGCTTCTACACATTATGGAAAGAAGATGCAAGTGTATATTAACAGGTATAACTTATTAAAACATTTACCCAAAATGCACTTGTTAGAATTTAAAGAGCCATCAATATTAACTTTGACAAATGGGCAGGAAGAACTTTTTGATCATGTCTTAATTGAAATCTATGGAAAAATTACAGATGGAATTTCTAAAAATGGTTCTGCTCTTGAATCAAAGTTACAGTGTACTAAGATTGAATTAGAAAATTTTGACATTATAATAGAAATGTCAAAATCTAATGTCAAAATCGACTTGGTATATGTAAGTCCAAGAGGTAAAAAAAGTAACATTTCTGACGATTCCCTATTGTTACTTTTAAAATTTTACATTTTGGAAACATTCGTATATGCCTCCTACGAATGGTATCAACCATTTATATCCATTGAAATAACTTCAGATATAAAAACAGAGCGTAATTCTCGAAAACATACAGTTTGGGTCCAACTTAAAAGTAAGAAAGACTATGCGTTAGTTCTATCTTCTGGTCAACTGGATAAACCTCAGAAATAGCCCTATATTACCGTTCTATATTATTTTAAATTTATGGATAAATCGCATGGCAGAAATTCAAATATTGAGATTTTGCGCTTCATATTGATGTGCTTTATCTATTTGTTATAGCGGCGGAGGTTTCTTGAGCCGGAGGCAAGCAGACTCTTCCAGCAAGTTGATGACGCCGCAATACTTGCTGATCTTTTAGAATATATGGCGAAAGAAATGAAAAAGACTGAGACAGAAAATGTTGAATGGTAGTTACTTTAATATAATAAGAAAATGCTACGCTAATATATGATAATTAATAAGAAAGATATACATGAAATTTTGTCGCTTATTAAAAGCTATTTGCAAAGTAGTAAATATGTAGCGATAAATGAATCAAACAATGTGTCTCAATACCATATTGAGCAACGCTTTGACATTGCGTTTAATCGTTTGGATAATTATGAACTTGATAGTATTCCTATAGATTGTTTGTATAGTCCAAGTAAACTTAAAAGCCATTGGATTGATTTTGATAAAAATTTCAAAGGCGAAGTTACTCCAAAACAAAAATTAGAATATGGCATACTAATTAAAGAGACACTAAAATGTCTAGAATCGATAAAAGCTTTACCTAATGTAAAAATAGCACCAAGTGCAAAGACTTCACAGCTTATAAACTTTGAGGATGTAAAGACCCAAATGAACAGAATAGTTAGTGAACGACAGGCTTTAAAGGAAGAAATCGTAAAACAACGCAAGAAGAAAACTCAAGATACAGAGTTAATTGAAGAACTGGAAGGCAAGTTGGCACGATTGACATCTATTTATAATGAAATTGAAAGAACCATATTTAAGGCTGAATCAGATACAATAATCGAACAGAATATATCCAACAAGATAGATGAAGCTTTTAAAAGTCTACAAGCGAATGCAAAAATTCTGGAAAACGAAAAAGGAATGATCCATACAGAATACCAAATTTCATTATGCTTGATAATGATATTGATAGGGCTGTTCTTTATTTTGTATGTTTTATTTATGTGTGATTTTAGATCAAACAGAGAAATATTTATCTCATGGATATCGTTCCTGCCATATACAATTTTGATACCAATATTTGTTGCTTTAATATGGATGTGTGTCTATTTTAAAGATCGCTCAAATAAAATATCAATAGAGCTAAGTACAAGAATATTTAACATCCATTATTTGGAAGGATTGATGAAATTAACAAATTCCGTAGCTTCTAGTCATGAGGAATCTTTGAGAAAACTTGATGAAGCTGCAGGATCTTTGATGGAAAGCTATTTGCAACAAATAAAGAATAACAATATAACTGAAAATGATGTTGCAAAAATTGAATTAAAAGAACTCGAATCAAATCCTTATTGGAAAGTTATATCTAAGTTAGAAAGTATAATTAAATTAATAAAAAAATGACACCTGTACAATATACATCAATGGTAGAGATGCTGATCAAAGCAACTCAAAGTGAAAAACTTATTTGGGAAGATTATGACGGAGACTTCTCAACAAAAATTGACGGATGTTCTTTGCTGATTAGCTCAAGTTATGATTTTTCAGTGAATATATCAACTTACACATTGAAAATGTATAACAAAAAAGGTGTTGAGTTCGAATCATTTTCTTATTCTGAGAATATAGACATACATGAATACCAACAACTTAATCGTTTATACAATGTTATTAGAGATAAATACTACAGAATTACAGAATCTGAAAATACAATCTTGCAAAATCTGGAAAAAATGACAGAAACACCGCTTTTAGAAACAAATGATTTGCCTTTTTAATCTCACCTCAAACATCAGATAACAATAAGCGGAGAGCTAAGAATACTTTGCTTCTTTACTTCCGAATGCTCTTTATGATGGTAGTGTCGTTGTATACGAGTCGTGTGATATTGAATGCGTTGGTGGTGGATGACTTTGTAATACATTTCTGTCAGCAGTAAACACAATTTTAAGTTCGTTGCATTTTGCAGCTTAACGCAATACATATAAAACAATTAAAGCATAAAACAATATTTAATGTCAAATCAATCATCAGAAAATAATAAACGAATTAAGAAGAATACTTTGCTTCTTTAGTTCTCTGAATGTTCTTTATGAAATAAATGTCTTATGACTAATTACAACGATATACAAATACTCATAATGGCAGGCGGCGTAGGTAGCCGCTTCTGGCCAATGTCAACCCACGATTACCCAAAGCAGTTCATTGATGTGATGGGTGTCGGTCGTTCCCTCATTCAGCTCATCGTCGACCGCCTCAAGCCCATCTGCCCTGTGGAGAACATGTGGGTGGTCACCAACGAGAAATACATCAGCATCGTCAAGGAGCAAATCCCTGACATGCCTGTAGATAACATATTATCAGAGCCGGAGGCTCGCAATACGGCTCCATGTATTGCTTATGCTTGTTGGAAGATCCAGAAGCAGCATCCTGCAGCCAACATCGTTGTAACCCCCTCCGATGCTCTGGTTATAAACACAACCGAATATCAGCGCGTTCTCAGTAAGGCATTGAGTTATACTTCCGATAAGAACGCCATCGTGACTATTGGCATCAAGCCCTGCCGCCCAGAAACAGGCTATGGCTATATCGCTGCTTCAGAACCAACATCCGAAGATGAAATCTACAAGGTGGAAGCTTTCAAGGAAAAGCCAAACCTGAAGACAGCCGAGCAATACCTTGCCGCTGGCAATTACTATTGGAATGCTGGCATCTTCGTATGGAACATCGACACCATCAGTCGTGCCATCCGCACCTTCCAGCCCAAGCTTGCAGCCATCATGGACGAGATGGCACCATCATTTTACACCGACAAAGAAAAAGAGGTCGTTGGCCGACTCTTCCCCACCTGCGACAAGATCAGCATCGACTATGCCGTAATGGAGAAGTCAAAAGACATCTTCACCCTCCCCTCCGAGTTCGGCTGGAGCGACCTTGGCTGTTGGGGGAGCCTCCGCACCTTGCTTCCACAAGACGAAGACGGCAACGCCAAGATTGGCAAAGACATCCGCCTCTACGATTGCAAGAACTGCGTGGTCCACACCGCCGATGAAACCAAGGTCGTGGTTCAAGGCTTAGATGGCTACATCATAGCCGAAAAGCACGGACAACTTTTGGTCTGCCAGCTAAAGGAAGAACAAAGAATCAAAGAGTTCGGCAAATAACACATATATAGTAGAGTGGGTATTCACACGAAGCAATATTCTTTTTATCTTTATTCTGCCAAACAGAGCCAACTGCTAACGTTGGTCGGTACAGAAGCATTTGTGAATGCTTTATTGGAAAAACTGTCAGCGCTTATTTCCTAAGGAGGTAATCAGATGGGTTATATTTGTGTCAGTCTGATTAAGCGAATAGAATCAAGCTCGCTTGAATTCTTGAGCGTGAAGACTTTATCCAATGTATTTAACGGTTGCAGGGATTTTTTCAGCCTGCGACCAGATAAATTTTCGTGCCAACGAGTGCAGAGCCAAACATGTTTGAGCTATGCCGAGTGCAGCCGAAAATCACTTGTGTGTAAAATGTATGAAATAGTTAATAAACAAGTAAAATTTTTAACAGCATTTCCGTCAAGCCAAATGAACAGAGCAAAGCTTGCTTTGACTATGTCATGGCGAGTAAATGTATAAAACTCAACATATAGGCACTTGCAAAAGTGCCTATACAAAGGGCTATGCCCTAAATTGAGCACTAACAATAGATTACGAAAATGATTTTTCAATTAAATTTTGGTTTGGAGAAAACAGGCATGCCATTGATTCTGACATCTGGCAAGAAGAAGAACGTATGCTTTCTCATTGACACAGGTTCTACTTATAATACCCTCTTCTCTTTCGTTTATGAACATTTTAAGGATGATTTTCGCATTATAGAAGAGGATCAAAAAACAATGGGTATAGAAAGTCACTTTCAAGACAGTACAACTGTTGAAGGTACTTTCAATTTTGACGGAACTGAATATACATCAACCTTTGAGGTCGTGAAAGCTAACGATACAATTACTCAATTACAAGAAGAGACAGGAGTGCAGCTACATGGCATTCTTGGAATCCCTTTCCTTATGGAAAATAAATGGAAAATAGATTTTGAGAAAATGATAGTTACTTGTCCTTAATTATATAAGTATAGAATTTAACATTTCATTGGTAGCCAATTATAATCGGACACTAATAAAAATTTAAATAACGTGAGTCATTGTATAAAGTAAGGATTATTCATTATGTTTTTTTATGAACCAGACTTTTATAGTGAGAAACATCTATTCTGTTTCACTTATATTTGATTAATGGACAAAAAGGTTGTATAATATTTTTTATGGCACAAGATAATTTAAAACAAAAGACAAAAAAAGGATTATACTGGAGTGCGGCAAGTAATTTTGCCAATCAAGGAATGAGATTTGTATTTGGCCT
>ERZ1031467.664-NODE-664-length-10965-cov-4.827681_pt1 | contig 10965 bp, 9 predicted proteins | sample MGYA00517105_ERZ1031467 | MGnify/ENA primary metagenome ERZ1031467 (study PRJEB33719, sample SAMN04261155) | wastewater metagenome | biome: rural village; feature: human; material: feces | host: Homo sapiens | place: El Salvador | collected 2013-01-07 ...
CGGTGTAACTAAAGAAAGGCTTCGTTTGGTCAACAGGCTCTTTGTCTTCATCGCTAAATAGCAAGAACGATAGTGAATCTTCCCCAGCCTGCGGCGTATGATAGCGCAAGGTATACGCTGCTGACGGTAAGGTAGCTAAATCCGTCACCGTAAAGGGAGTACCTCCCTCAAACGTTCCTTCTGCCACCACTTGTTCGCCACGCACCACTTGATAAGTGCCTTGTGCTTTCATGGCCTGTCCCGAAGCATTCACCTGCGTTATGGTAAATAATGGCAAGGATTTTTCCTTTCGTCTATAAATAGTAGTAGGCACATCAGCCGTTAACCATGTGGGACGCGTTGCAACAGTGAGGGCATGCGAGCCTTGAATGGTTTCGCCATTTTCTGCCGTCACTGTGTAAGAAACCGTGTATGTATAACGGTTATAACCTCCTTCATGTTCACTATCATAAGCTTTGGCTAAATGTATGGGCAAAGAGAAATGGCCCTCATCATCGGTCGTAGTTTCACCTGTTTGAGGTTCGAACTCATCATCATTCCAAAAGAACCAAGCCGAACGCTGCACTGTGTACTGCACACGCGCACGTGGCACTGACACCCCACTATAGGTCTTGGCTTCTCCTTCAACTTTCACTGTATCACCCAAGGCATAGGCCACGGTCACAGGTTGTGTAGTGACGGTAAAGGTGGGACGTTTGTATTCTTCAACCTTCAATAGATGAAAGGCAGACGCACTACATTGGGTGAGCCGTAAGGAATAATTACCCGTAAGGCCTTGTTTGGGCAAAGTAAAGCTACCGCTAAACGACCCCATAGCATCGGTTCTCACTGCTACGGAGTCTACTACCTTGCCATTTACATTACACAATTCGACCGTAGCCTTATAATTGCCCACCACACGATAATTGTCACCAGTATGGGTAAAAGCGACTCCCGTAAATTCTACCTGCTGTCCTGGGCGATAGATGCCGCGATCGGTATAAAGCTGCACAATCGTACGTGCTTGTTCTTCGTCTGTGTAATAGCTTACATTGTCTAACGTAAAGAACTCCGCTGCTGCGTCTTGTCCCACCTTGATGCCATAGTATAAGTTCATGCGCTTATTATCAACTATCGTTACCTGTCCGTTAGCATCTGTTTGATAGCTACGAACTTGTCCCCAACGATTTTTGTCATAACGACTGGCATAAGCAGTCACAACGGCATTCGACACAGGGCGACCAGTAGCTCGATTAACCACCGTTATACGATTACTACCTGCTGGAGTGGCTAACTTAATAGCAGCATAATCGCTGATCGTTACTACACAACCATCTAAATGTTTACCATTGCCTTGCAGTTCTAACCAATAAACGCCTGACTTTGTAGGAAGGGGCAGACTGACGCTATCGGCCAACCAAGCATACTCGCTTTGAGGACTAAAGTTCCTTACGACCTCTGCCTCGGCCTTTTTAATTAGCGAAGCCTTCTTTTTGAAATCTATATTGTCTTCTTCCTTACGATAGTCTAACTGCGTATCAAACAAACGGACTATACGCATGGTAGCTCGCTTGAGATTACGCACTTTTAATGCTAACTGCAAATGCTGACCAGTGCCATAAGAAGCCTTTACCTCCTTGAGTTCGGCCGTAGGATTGGTCATGCTCTGCATAAAGTTGCGTAACGTATTACAAGCTTTTAGCTTCTTATCCTTTCCATAGGTTTGTATGCCACGCTCAGCCCAATCTACTAACACGCTATCATTATGTGCAGCATAGCTTTTATCTTGACTATAATCGCCTTGCAGGGCTACAATCTCATCATACACCCGCAAAGTCACCTCGGCACTCAACTTATTATTAAGTAAAGTAGTCAGCGCTATATAATCTTCATTATGTTCGATTAGGCCACTTACCTTTCCCTTCTTTGTCAGATGGTAATGTTGCAAGGCAAGCAACGTAGCTGCATCGTATGCTCCACGCTGACGATAGAAATCAGCCACACGTACTAACCAATCTATCTGTTCATGCGTGCGTAGCTTGCCCTTACGGACATAGGCCGATAGCATCACATGTAAGAGATCATCGTTAAAATATTTACTATCAGCCTCATATTGCATCAACGGCAGGTATTGCTGCAAGCGCCCATCTGCCAAAGCCTTCATGTCAACAAGTGATGCCTCAAAATGCTTTTTAACTTGCTTCTCGTTTTCGTCATAAGTTATATCGTCATCAGCGTCCATGCTTTCATAACATTGTGCTAAGGCGGAATGGTAGAGTGCTTTCTGTACAGCATCTTGTTCTGTAGCTAAAGCCTCCTCTATTTGCGATACATAGACTTGTGCCGAATCGGGTGACACTTCTGCGCTATATACGCGCAACATCAGTATGGCACGTAACAATTGCACACGATTATTCTCCATTGCAGCCTTATCACGTATCTCTTCTACGCCTTTGAGTGCCGACTGTGGAAGGTCTTGCTCTGCTTGTTGCTTTACAGCTTTCCACATTTTGTCATAGCTCTGTGCCGAAGCTCCTGCGGCCAAAGCTAAAGAAGTAGCTAAAGTTAGTATCTTTTTCATCGCTTAATTTTTTTCGAACGTAAATAAGATTTTACAATCGTTTTTGCTTAAAACGTAGAACTGGCTATTTTAAGAAATAAGTAGGTGTTCAAAATTATAAAAAATAAATTTGAACACTTACTTAACCTAATGTCTTTTTACCCAACGCCATACTTCGCTATAATAACTTATATACCCTAACACACCCAGTAACATAACAAGTATGGTCTTAAGTCCATGTGTAATGAGAGCGAATGATTGTGCCACAGCGCGCTCTACACCATACACACCTGTTAAGGCTTTGACAATGGCAAAGTGCCAAGGGCCAGCTCCTGCAGGCGTGGGAAGCAACACGCCTACACTCACGGCTGCAAACACGTGTAAAGTATCGGCCAATCCGACGTGCGACAGTCCTCCGAAACAGGGTACAAGAAGATAAAGTTGCAGAAAGTTACACATCCAAATGCCTATACAAAGGGAAGCAAATGACAAGGGACTCTTGAGCCGTGCAATAGCACTCACGCCTTGCCATAGATTGTGTACAAAACGTTTCACGTGCTTCCTTAGTGGAAAACTAATGCCTACTAATAAGCACACGACCGATCCCACTACAATATAAAAGGTATATCGTGGCACGGCACACGTCAATCCTTCGGTCATGCGTTGAACTAACGACACTGTATTGTTCCACCGCAACGAAACAGCCAGTCCGATAACGATAACTAAGAATGCTACATCGGCCAATTTTTCTATCACCACTGTACCCAAAGCTCGTGTCGAAACTTTAGCATCACCAAAAGTGAACGAGTAAGTTCTCCCAATCGCGGGGTTACACTATTGATAAGGTAGGATATGAATATAAGTTCTACCGAACGACGCAAAGTAATTTCAATGTGTGCCGACTGCAACAACATACGCCAACGCAGTGATCGTAATACGTTGGCCATAATGCCAACTGCCAACACCATTACAATGAAGACATAATTTGTAGACTGACTAAAGAAAGCACGTAAGGAGCTAAAGTCGAAGCCACGATATAGCCACATCATTAGTCCTATACCTACAAGGGTCGATATGATTAGGAAAATTATGTTTTTTAGTTTCGCTGTCATTTAAATCTGAATAGAAATATTTTCTTTATTAGCGAAAATACTACTTTATTGAAAATATTACACGCAAAAATTACTTATTTACCTGAATAATGAGTTTTTTTATAGGAATGATGCACTACGTTATAAATCGTAAACAAAAAAGTTCGTAAATTCGCGCCCAACACATTGCATGTAAAAGGAAACTTTATTAAATGGAACTTGAAAAATTTGCTCGTCAACTTCGGTTGATGGTTATGCTAACACAAAACCGCGTTGTAACGGTTGAAGAAATTAGCGAGGCGCTCGGCATGAGTAAACGCTCAATTTATCGCTATATTGATTTATTCCGTAGCATGGGTTTTATTGTTATTAAGCAAGGCACATGCTACCGCATTGACCATACATCTCCTTTCTTTCAAAACTTGGGAGAGAAAATTCACTTTTCGGAAAGTGAAGCGCTCACAATTAGCCGTGTGCTTAACTCTGTGTACGACAATTCTGTGGAGGTGCGCCACCTTCGCGAAAAGATGGCCTACCTTTACGACTCTAACGTTTTAGCACGTCATGGTGTTGACAATGGACTAGCTCAAAACATTAGCCGCATCTTTCAAGCCATTCGTGAACAGCGCGTAGTACTATTTCGCAACTATAAGTCGGCCTCGAGTGGTAAAGTGAGCAATCGTATCGTTGAGCCTTATATGTTTATTAATCAAAACAATGAGGTGCGATGCTATGAATTGACAACTAAAACGAATAAGACCTTTAAGATTACACGTATCGAATCTATTGAGCAATTAGACTTATTGTGGTCGCATGAGTCAGAACATGCACCATTTTATTGCGACTTATTTGGCTTTACAGGAGAAGAGAAGCATCCCGTATCGCTTTTACTCGATCAATTAGCTACAAGCATCTTATTAGAAGAATATGCTGACGCTCAACGCGACCTTACACTCGAAAAAGATGGACGCCATCGTCTCAATACGGAAGTGTGTAGCTACATTGGCATCGGCCGGTTTGTATTGGGATTATTTGAGCACATCGAGATTGTTGACTCACCTGAATTTGCCAATTTTATGCGTCAGCGTATCGAGAAGATTAAGCTAAATTGAAGCACAAATGTACATTCATACTTGTTAAAAGGGAATTCTAAAAATACCATTTTTAAAACTCCCCTATAGAGCAATGATTTAACTATACTAACGAAGAAAGATGAATGGCTAATTAATAAGCTATTCATCTTTCTTTCGTTACATAATCCTTTTCATATTTTTGCAATCATCGCCAATATGCAATTTAAATAATTGGATTGCGATGAAACGTTGGATTGCTAATACCCTCTTCCTTACGTAACTGATAAGAAAGTAACGCAAAGAAATCATAATCTAAGGCCACAGATATACGTTGAAGCATTTCAGAATCTATATGGGGCTTCTCAAAGATTTTGTACATATTAGTGCGACTACACGACAACTGATGAGCCAACCACACCACTGTGCAATTCTTTTCTTCAAGTCGACGCCTAATTTCTTGGCCCACATGAATGTTCATAACATAATGTTTTAAAAGGTTGTTGTAGAAATTTATATATAAGGAATTTGCAAAGGAATACTTAAAAATTGGATTTCGCATAATAAAAGTGTACCTAATTACGAGACATACGCAAATTTAACCAAAGATGCAGAGATAAAGAACGATTTTATAAATTATCATAGCGAAAACAGTTGGTAAAGAAACACCTAAATTGTTCGTAAAAAAGCTTGAAAGGTTGAAAACCAACCAAAAATGTTTGCACAACAATAAATAAGCTATATATTTGCACTATGGGAACTCTTTATTTGGTGCCGACCCCCGTCGGTAATCTTGAAGACATAACGCTCCGCGCCCTACGCATACTAAAGGAAGCGGACGTGATTTTAGCCGAGGACACACGTACCTCTGGCATATTGCTTAAACACTTTGATATTAAGAACCAATTGGTGTCACACCATAAGTTTAACGAACACCAAACAGCTGACGCCTTTGCCGCACGTATGGCAGCTGGCGAGGTAATGGCACTCATATCAGACGCTGGCACACCTGGCATCTCCGACCCTGGATTTATGTTGGTGAGAGCTTGTGTTGCACGTGGAGTAACAGTGCAATGTCTGCCTGGAGCTACGGCTTTTGTTCCAGCACTAGTCGCTTCGGGGTTACCTTGCGAACGATTTACGTTCGAGGGCTTCTTACCACAGAAGAAAGGACGTGCTACCCGATTGGCAGCCTTGGCCGAAGAGCCTCGCACCATGATATTCTACGAGTCGCCCTACCGAGTAGTAAAGACGTTGACTCAGTTTATTGAGGTGTTTGGTGCTGAAAGACATTGCTCTGCCTGCCGCGAAATCTCTAAAATTCACGAAGAGAGCGTACGTGGCACACTGAGCGAAGTGTTAGACCACTTCAACGACAACGAGCCTCGAGGAGAATTTGTCATCGTGGTAGAAGGATACAACACACCTAAAAAGAAAAAGAAAGACAAATATAATAATACGGAACATGATGAAGAGGAGTAAGGAACGCTATAGCGTTTGAAACGAACTACCCCACTCTTCCACGCCATGTAACTAACTTTATGAGTTTTGCAGTGAGAGAAGGCTTAACAACTCATTTACTCAAAAACTTGTATTATGAAGAAGATTATTTTGCTGCTTGCAGCTGTCTGCACTTTATCATTTTCAGTTTCGTGCAGCACTAAGAAGGAAAAAGAACAAGAGGGCAAAGACCCCAGTGCTGCCACTATCGACTCATTGCGCCAAGCACTTACACAATCACAGAATGAGTCAAGCGACATGATTGAGACGCTTTCACAGATTCAAGACGGCTTTGACCAAATCAATGAAGCTGAAGGCATCGTCAACGTTGAGAACCGCCAAGGCGAACGCGGCAACAAACAACGCATACTTGACAATATGATGTTGATTCAGAACAAGCTAAAGCTGAACCGCGAACTGATTGCTAACCTGCAGCAGCAACTGCGTGCCTCCAACCAAAGCGACTCACGCACGAAAGCCAAACTTGAAGAGATGGTGGCCAACTACAACAAGCAGCTCGAAGATAAGAATAAGGAAATTGAAACCCTTCGCGCTCAATTGGCCGAAAAGGACATTAAGATAGCTGAACAAGGTGAGCAAATCAACAACTTGAATAGCAACGTTAACGACCTTACTCAGAAGAACGAAGAGAAAGCTCGTACCGTTGCAGCTCAAGACAAGGAGCTACACACAGCTTACTACGTATTCGGTACGAAGAAGGAACTACGCGAACAGCGCATCTTACGACGCGGTGATGTATTGAAAGGTCATGACTTTAACAAAGACTACTTTGCTCGCATTGACCTACGCGTAACAAAAACGATTAAGCTCTACTCTAAGAGCGCTAAACTCATGACAAGCCATCCCGCTGGTTCGTACTCACTCGAAAAGGACGCACAAGGACAATACATACTGCGCATCACCAATCCGCAAACCTTCTGGAGCGTAAGTAAATACCTCGTCATCGTAGTGAAGTAATTTAGTTGACCAGTTATCAACTCGTCAACCTATTAGCTTAAAGAACGCATCTCTCTTGTTTTACTGTTCTCTGTAAGAGAGCTATAAGACAAGAGAGATGTTGTAAATAACACTATCATCGTATGCTCAAGCATTCTTATTCAACAACAAGTATATTAGCACTATGCAGTGTACTACTACTTTCGTCATGCGCCACGACCAATCGTAATCAATTTGACGCGATAGCCACTGGTGCATCATTGGGTGGCATGTTTGGTTCAAGCATTGGTGGTCTGTTAGGTGGCCCACGTGGTGCTGACAAAGGCACGATTGCAGGTATGGTTATTGGTGGTGCGATTGGCGCTGCCACTACGACACAAAAGAAGAAAGAAAAGGCTCCTACTATTAAGGACTACAATTATGAAGCGGACGATGCCTATAACGGAACGGGAAAGAATAGTGATGTTCAATACGGCACATATAACAGTCCGCAATACCAATCCCCCTATGCTCAACACAGCGAAGTAATGGACCTTGAAGTGAGCAACATTCACTTTCTTGACAACAACAATAACCAACGCCTCGACAACGATGAAAAGGCTTTTATCGTATTCGACATTCGCAACACGAGCCGTAAGACGCTTTACAACATTACTCCAAACCTCACGTGTAATAGCAAGCGCGTCGTTATTTCTGCCCCTGCTACAATAGCATCTTTACTCCCAGGTCAGGCTATCAGATACAAAGCCTCAGTCATTGCCGTACGCCGAATCAAACAACCTCACGTTCAATTCTCCATTAGCTTTGGTCAAGGCAGACAAACCGTAGTAGCAAAGACTTTTGAAATCTAACAACACCTATTCACTATCAACACTCTTTCATGACATCCACCTATACCCCACCCCACGACACTTGGCAAACCCACTACCGCCCTATTTTACGCTTAGGCATCCCCATTGCCATTGGCCAAATCGGTGTTATCATTATGGGATTTGCCGACACCATGATGGTGGGACAATTTAGCACACAAGCGCTGGCCGCAGCCTCTTTTGTTAATGCCATATTCAACCTTATCACCTATATGCTAATGGGATATAGCTATGGCATTACGCCCCTTATCAGTTCATTAGTAGGACGCGGCGAACACAAAGAAGCGGGGGCTACCATTAAGCGAGGATTGGTGTGTAATCTTAGCTTTGCCTTACTGCTCATAGCCATACTGATAGGAGGATATTTTATGATTCCCTATATGGGACAACCCACTGAGATACTACCTTTGGTGCGTCCCTACTACCTCACTTTAATGACATCGGTTGCATTTGTAGCTCTGTTTAACGCCTTACGCCAATTTACCGACGGACTCTCACTTACGGCCATTGGCATGTGGGTTATCTTAGCGGGCAACGTGCTAAACATTGTGGGCAATTTCTTGCTAATTTATGGCATCGGTCCCTTTCCACGTTTAGGACTATTGGGAGCTGGACTGAGTACATTGACAGCTCGCATACTAATGGCCATAGCCATGCTACTTATTCTTTTGAATGGGAAAAGGTTTCACATTTACCGCCAAGGCTTCACACAAACAGCCTTACGCATACACGACCTTTTGACTATCAACAAGCAGTCGTGGCCTATCGCCCTACAAATGGGCATGGAAAGTGGAGCATTTACGATTAGCGGCATTATGGCTGGTTGGTTAGGAGCGGTCGACTTGGCCACCTACCAAGTAATGGTTACGATTAGCGGATTGGGCTTTCTGCTCTACTACAGTTTTGGTTCGGGCATCACGATTCGCGTAGCTCACTTTTACGGCCAAAGCGATTGGCTAAGTGTGCGACGAACGACACGTGCTGGAACTTTTATACTATTAGCAATGGCCGCCATTTCTTCACTCATATTCTTATTTGGCTGTCAATACATCATTTTAGGCTTCACCTCTGACCCCGCAGTAATTGCACTATCTACGACGCTCATTCTGCCACTGATACTTTATCAGGTAGGAGACTCTATGCAAATCTGCTTTGCCAATGCCCTACGCGGCACGTCACACGTAATGTCGATGATGTGGATCGCCTTTATCAGCTATATGGTAGTCAACCTGCCAGCAGGTTACTTATTAGCCTTTCCCTTACACATGGGCATCGTAGGACTTTACTTAGCCTTTAGCCTTGGACTATTCGTTGCTGCGGCCCTTTACGCTTGGCAGTTTTATCGCGTTATGCGAACAACTGAACGTTGACAAGTTAACCCGTCACCCCAAAATAAAAAATTATGCAAGACACAAACTTTAAGGTAGGCGGCCGACAGCCTATCACGCTCGATCGCCTTGTACGCGGCATCATAGCTATACTACTCATTGTGGGAGTTGGCCTATCCATTTACTATCTTAGTAGCGTACTTATCCCCTTCTTCGTAGCTTGGGTCGTGGCTTATCTACTCTACCCCATGGTACGTTTTTTGCAAAATCGCTGCCGATTGCGCAACAGGTTGTTGGCTATCATCATTACGCTCATTATTACGTGCGGGGTATTAGTAGGCTTCTTCTATATTGTGGTACCTCCCATGATAGACGAAATGGCTCACCTTAAGGACGTCGCTCTCACTTACATTCAAAAGGGTGCAAACAACACCACCATTCCTGCCCCCGTTCAAAAGTTTATTCATCAGCACATCAACGAATACCAGATAGAAAATTTCTTGCAGCAAAAGGACGTTATGGCTGCTATCAAAACGGCAGTGCCTAAAGTATGGACAGTACTTTGGAGTACTGCGGGCATGGTATTCAACATTGTGGCATCGCTCATCGGACTGCTCTACTTATTATTCATTTTAACAGACTATGAGCGATACGCCAATGCATGGATAAAGTTCATACCTTACTCTAAGCGTCGCTTTGCAGCGCAATTAGTAAGCGACATCGAACATAGCATGGCGGGCTACTTTCGCGGTCAAGCCTTGGTAGCGCTTAGCAACTGCGTCATGTTTTCAATCGGATTTGCCATTATTGGCATACCTGTGCCCATAGGTTTGGGTTGTTTAATAGGAGTGATTAGTTTCGTGCCTTACTTACAGGTTATAGGTTTCATTCCAGCGACGCTATTAGCACTATTGAAAGCTGCCGAGACAGGCGAAAACTTTTGGTGGCTGCTCTTCCTAGTGGTCATCGTTTACCTCGTAGTACAAGTGTTACAAGACACGATCTTTACCCCTCGCATTATGGGTAAAATCATGGGACTTCCTCCTGCTATTATTCTCCTATCGCTCTCTGTCTTTGGCTACGTGTTAGGACTTATCGGCTTGATTATTGCACTTCCCGTCACAACACTCGCCATTTCGTACTACAAGCACTATGTGGTAGGCAACAATCAAACGGACAATAGCACAACAGATACAACACTCAACGATGACGACATTGCCGTTGAACGCGAAGCAGGGGTCTACGTTGACTCGCCCGTTGTGAAAACGACCGAAAAGCCTACAACACCCAAGACTAAGTAATATCACTTATTCTAAATTTGAACCTTCATCTGACTGAGTTCGAAGACAATAATACAAAGGGTGGTTCTAAGGCAACACTTTTAGAACCACCCTTTATCAAAAAAAAGAAATTGAGAATGAAGTTCTATACCACATCATTTTCAATTCCTTTTGTTGTATGTATAAAAGAAGAATTAGTTTACACCAGCAGCAAGTTCTGCACCAGCCTTAAACTTAACCACCTTCTTAGCTGCGATTTGGATCTTCTCCTTAGTAGCAGGGTTGATACCTTCGCGAGCAGGACGCTCATTTACAGAGAAAGTACCGAAAC
>ERZ1031467.667-NODE-667-length-10937-cov-13.049164_pt1 | contig 10937 bp, 6 predicted proteins | sample MGYA00517105_ERZ1031467 | MGnify/ENA primary metagenome ERZ1031467 (study PRJEB33719, sample SAMN04261155) | wastewater metagenome | biome: rural village; feature: human; material: feces | host: Homo sapiens | place: El Salvador | collected 2013-01-07 ...
GTCAACAACAAGAAGTTCACCGCTCTCTACACTGCCCAGACATCTCTCGACTTCAGAGGAAACCAAGACACATACGGCAATCTGAGTCTGATGAAATGTACCAAGACCTACCGCATCGTGATGCTTCCATACGATAACGACCAAGAGGGATTCGTTGCAGAAAACTTCGACGTAAGAATCAAGGGTTCGGCAGCACTCCTCGACTACAAGGGCGACAAGGTAAAGGATGCCAATGGCGTAGAACTGAACAAGCCTATCACCTATGTACCTTACAACGAGAAACTGGTAGTAAACTCCAGCGGTAATACCCAGGTAGAAGGTGAAGAAATCGACAAGGCACTGGTTTACGACCTTTCTTCTTCCAGAATGTTCGAGCGCAAGAACGATGTAAGCACCCGCAACACAGAAAGCACGGAGTACGACGACAAGCGAATCGTAATCACCGACAAGCGCACAGGCAAGGTAATCTTCAACCACTCACTGCCATGGTTCCTCGCTCTCTGCGGCGAACGCACCGACAAAGGCTGGGAGGATCAGGAATACCTCGACCGCCAGGATCACTACACCCTCGTATTCTACGTTCCAAGTCCAGGTTCCGACTACCACATGGATGCTAGAATCAAGGTGAACGGATGGGTTCTCAATCTGCAGAATGCAGACCTCGGAACCAAATAAGGAAACAGTGCTACCCACACTGTATAGAGAGAAAGAAAAGTATAAGTATAAGTAAAAGATTAAAAAGATGAAACGCTATAACTCAACTTTGACCAAGATGACACGCCGGCTAGGCATGGCTATAGCAGCCTTGCTCATGTTGAGCACAATGGCATCTTGCTCAGACCAAGATTCGCAGGTACCTGCAACTGGCGATGAAGCTTACCTCAACCTGAGCTTCTCTACCGCCAGCACCACGACTTCCAGAGCAAGCAGAGCTGAGGACATCGGAAACAACGAGACTCAGGCTAATCCTAACCAAGAGAGCGACATTCATAGCATCAAGGTATGGGTGTTTAAATCAGGAACAGGAGCAAGCGCCAATCCGATTGCTTACAAGGAAGACAACACTCCTACTGCTGTTGGCGGAGGTACCGCCAACGGCAACTACACGCTGAACTTGAGATTCTTGCGTAAGATCAACGGTGAAGAACTCAAAAACATCGACCTCTATATTCTGGCAAACTCAGAGAGTACCAATATGGCTGATAAGCTGAATGGCAAGGATCTCCGCAGCATTACCCGAGCAGAACTGCAAGGTGTAACCTTCGATAATCCATTCGGTATTACAACAGAAGGCAAGGCTCAGACTACAGAGGTTCCTAACGGCAAGGGTCTCCCTATTTCCCGTGCCATTACCAATATAGAATTAGCCAACCACGTAGCTGATACTGAGATTGAGGCAAAGGGCAAAGGAATTAATATTCCTCTGGTTCGCGCCGTTTCCAAGCTGCATTTCTATTTCGCCCGCAAGGCAAATGCCAATACAGAGAATGTAAAGGTAACAAAAATTGAAATAGATGAAAACACCTTCCCTACAGAAAGCTATGTCTTCCCTGATGAAGAGAACTATGCAACTGCTGATGCCAACAAGGCTGCTACAAGCGGAAAGTACGGAACTCCTTCTTATGTTTCTACTCTCCTCAAGCTTGACGGTGTAGAGAATACCGGAATCAAGGAAGTGGAAGACCCTCTGACTTATAAGCGTGGAGCAACCGAAACAGCCCAGACTTATATGGACCGCATGAATAAGGAAATCGGTGGACATAACTTGAGTTATCTTCGTGAAACCAATAAGCCTATCACAGGTAAGATTTACTATCAGTTGACTGACGGAAGTATTGAAAAATCTCAGGGATTCACCATTCCATCCAGCGGCAATGCTATCCGCAACCGAGAGCTGGTAGTTTACGGCTACTTCCTCAAGGGTGGAGCCCTCTGCCTCGACTGGCAGGTAATGCCTTGGAACAAGGTAACTTCTGAAATCAGCTGGAGCAATGTAAATTGCCAGATGTATGCTTGGCAGACAGGTTCAACCCTGAAACCAAAGGGAGGTGACGCAGAAGGTCTCTACTGTCTGGTAAACTATCCTAGATACAAGGATACAGAACATGAGATATTGGAGGATAAGAAATCAGGAGCAGCCTTCTATATCAAGGTAGATGGTCCTACAGGACTGGTCTGGAAAGCACATCTCACCAACCCTACTGAGTTTGCTTTCAACTATAATAAATCTACCGAAAGCACCAACTGCGTTTCTACAGGCATCGCCCGAAAAGATCCTTATCAGATCAAGGTAGAAGCCGTGAATCCATGGACAACCAATGCTTCATGGGATCAGTTGACAGAATGGGCTATAGGTAAAGGCAGCAAACCTGTATATACCGACCTCTTCGTAACCGTATCACTGGATGGAATCCATGAATACGAAGTAGAAATCAACCCTGACAACGCAGGAGGTATGTATCAGAAAGGAAGAAAGTTTGCAGGAACCAATACCCGCATCCGCATCTTCCAGCTGCAGGCTACCCAGGGAACTGCCTACGATAAGCTTCAGAGCAATAGTGGACATTATACTAATTATTTAAAATAAGGAGGGCAAACAATGAAAGCAATATCAAAATACTTTGCGATGTGTGCAATCGCCCTCTTAGGGCTTGCAAACACATCTTGCATGAGCGACGATATAGAAAGCACTGCTGCTTGCGACTACAGCGTAGTGCTGGAATACAAAGTAGGCGGTTCTGCTACTGAAACCCGTGCTGCAGTTACCCGTGCTGCAGTAGAGGATGGATCAGAAGATCTCAATGAGAACCTGATCAATCGCCTCGACCTCTTCGTCTTCAAACCAGATGGATCGCGCGTTAAACAGGTTACATTTAATTCAGCAGATGTAAAGGGTAGCAGTCCAACTACAGAATACAGGCACAAGGAGTTAACAAGCAATGATCTGACACGTTCTGACATTGACGGCAACGTTCTCTACTTGGTTGCAAACCTAGACAACTGGGGCAACATCAATAACCTGGCTGATTTACAGAAAGCCACCATCAATCAGGCAACAACCTTCCAGCACAACCAGAAGCAGTCTGCTTTCGTGATGGATGCCAAGATGCTAGAGAGAGAAGTGACAACAGGAAAGATTCACCTGAAGTTCCAGCTGAAGAGAGCGCTTGCCAAGATCCGCCTCAACGTACAAGATGACAAGGGCAACGCAGTAGCTCCTACAGCGTATGCCTGCCAACTGGTAAACTATGCAGCTGATGGTTCCATCATTGAAGAAGGCATCTGCGCCGACAACAAATTGACAAAAGCCGCAGCAGTCGCTACTCCAAACCTAAAAGTAGAAGGCAAGGCTGTGTTCTACTCATACGCCAACAGTTGGATTGACAAGACAAAGAATCCGTATGCAGAAGAGCCAATCGATGTCAACAAGCAGACCTACATCCTGCTCAAGGCAAAATACAATGGCAAGGATTACTTCTACAAGGTGCCGGTTAACAAGCGCCTCTATGAAAGCAACGATGCCGCAACAACAGATTGGACCAAATACGAGCCTCTCTATCGCCTCGACCGCAACACCATCTACGACGTAACAGCCAAGGTGGACAGAGAAGGAGGAGATACTCCTGAGAATCCTGCGGAACTGAATGTCTTACCTACAGTATTGCCTTGGGAAACCGGAGCAGAATACACTTTCAATGATGCCATCTCTATCAAGACAAACATCGAGAAGAATGGCGAGAACAGTAGTAAGATTGCATTCAACGATGCTACATTCGGACCAAAGATCTCATTCTCAGAGATGAATACCAACGGCAAGAGCTGGGTACTCCAGACAGATAGCCCAGACTACGGATTCATTTATGCCGACAAGGTAAAGGCTAATGGTTCTTACGATCTGGCTGACGTAATGACCGTGATTACAGGTACCGGTACCACTACAGAGGTTGCTCCTTTCTACGTGGTTCCAAGATCGGTACTCGACTATACCCAGCGTGACAACTATACCTGCCATGTCTATATGGTAGCCTATAGTCCAAACATGAAGGTAATCATCAATGCCCCTTCTGATGGAAGCGCAGATACAGCCACAGGAACGGGAACGAAGACCGATATGGTTTTCACCCAAGTAAAGTAAACAATGAGATATAAACAACAATAAATGACAAACATCATGAAAACGTTGAATATATATAAGAATACGACACTGGCACTTATGGCTCTCACCATGGGATTATCCCTTGTGGGTTGCGCAGAAGACTCTGAGCTCATCTATCAGGGAGCTCAGCAGTTGAGCGTGAAGCCTCTCATCCTTGACAACAAGGTTTCGAGAGCAACTACCGCTTCTGACGCAAGCCTCAACGAGGATAAGCTCTATAATTTCAACATCAAGATGTTTGGTGAATATAATGAGTGCAAGGTAGATAAGACTTTCACTACCGGCTTGCAGAGCGGCAAGGAGGAAGTGATTGCCCGAAATAACTGGAAAGTAGAGAATGATCTGCAGGAAGGTAATACTTACAGCGTGAAATCTGTGGCTAATGCCACAGGTTCTGGCGATGTGCAGACCGACGTGGATATCTGGAAGCCATACGATGCTACCAGCAACAGCAGCAAGAAGTTCCTGATGAGTAGCATCCAGGACTACCAGGTAACCAAGGAACCTACACAGACCATTCCAGTTAATCTGGCTCGAGCTGCTGCCAAGATTGCCCTTACCATTCATGTGGATGTAGAGGGTTATACAGCTGGTCAGGCAAAATGGCAGTTGAAGAACTACAATGCCAAGACTACTATCTTCGGCGACAATGCAGCATCTGAGTTGAAGGATGGTGAAATGGTGGAAGCACAGGGTGGAAGTGGCGAATATACCGTTACCACTTACAGTTATGCTACCCAGTGGACTGACGATACCAAGGCGCCAGCCATCTACCTCCAGGTTCCTCTTACAGCCGATGGCAAGACGGAGATAAACTATTACAAGATTCCTGTCCGTGACCCTAAGGCTACCGGTGAGGATGCCAAGAAGCTGAACCGTAACACCATCTATACCATTGATGCAAAGATCAACAACAAGGGCGGCAGCTCTGAGATTGGTTACGTCACTACTGGTAAGGTTGTCTATGATGTTCTCCCTTGGTCGGATGGCGGTACTACTGATATCGATGCCAATACTTCATATCTGATGGTGACTCCAAAGGTTGTCTATATGAAGAATGTAGATGAGGATATGAGCGTGACTTATAAGTCTTCCAGCCCAGTGACTATCGTTAGTAAAAAGGTGTACTACATTGATAATGAAGGAAAAACTGAAGTGTATTCTGAGGGATACAAGGAGACTATCATCAAAAAAGAGAAAGTATGGGTTTCAGGTTTTTTGGGATTTGGAGGACATTACGAATATAGGGTGAAAGAAGAAATTCCATTCTATCCATACCCAACAAAAATGGAATTGCAGAATGAAAAGGATGGAGTAAATCTTGGTGGTAAGATCGCCATTAATTCTCCTATCCCGCAGAATCGCTTCTCCAAGTATATCGTCTTGACTCTTGAAAATGCTGAAGGTAAACAAGCAACAGTAAAATACAAGCAGTCACCTCTGATTGAAACCCAGAACTTCTTCGGAGACTATTCTTCTAGAAGTAAAGATGGATGGGCATATCGTACAGCTGCAGGTCAAAATGTCTATAACTCATATACTTATGATTATAATGGTGGATATCAAGCAAAATATTACGAGAATAGCTATATCCGTAGTTTTTATGACGACACTTCATTTGATAATTTGAAGAACAACCGTATGTACATCATACAAGTTTCAAGTACAAAAGATAGCAAATATAATATTGCTCATCCAAACATCGATAAATCTACAGGCTATACAAACGACGAAGTCGTATCCCCTGCATTTATGATTGCTTCACAGCTTGGAGCTGTAAGATCGACAAATTTTAATCAATCCAGAGCAAAGACGCATTGTGAAACGTACCGGGAAGTAAAGAAGGAAAACGGCAAACAAGTAATATATGATGGTTGGCGTCTCCCAACAAAGACAGAGATACAATTCATTGTTGACTTCCAACAGGAATCATACAAGAATAACAAAGGTAAGACAAAACAGCCTATCAAGCCAGTTTTGGAAGGAGCAAATTATTATACGCTTAACAACGAGACGGTAGCTACCGGTGTTGAGTCTGGTAATGAAGTTTTCGTTCGTTGCGTTCGCGACCTCACCCCTGCAGAGGTTGATGAGTTAGATAAACAAATGAAGTAATAACATTTAAGGAAGTTACGAAATGAAAAAGATAAAGACATATATCGGAATAATGGCAGCGCTGTTAACAATGTTGACAGCCTGCTCCGACAGCATGGTGGACAATGGCGTTCCTTCCAAGAATGAGACAGGCACGTATCAAGCCCACTTCACCATCTCCGTTCCAAACTACTCAAAAGTAGAGAGCAGAGTAGCTAACTTCGCAACCGAAGGTATTGCAAGCGCTAACGATATGAAGCTGCTGTGCTTTGACAAAGATGGTTATTTCCTGGGACTTGCCAAAAATCTGAATATCGAGTCGGTGGCAACCAATGAAATCAAGGATGATGGCGGATCGGACAAGAAGAACATCACCGCAACGATTCCTACGGGAACCGCCCGCATCCACATCATGGCGAATGCCACTGCAGAAAATACAGTAACTACGGGCAACCAGCCGATTGATTTCAATAAGTCTGCTGAATGGATTGGAAGACATGAGAACAATCTCATGACCAGCTTCGATAACAGAAACAACAATCAGCAGCACGACAAGATGGTGTATTGGGGTTATGTCAAGAAGAATACTCCTGAAGAAATGACAGAATTCCTCACCAAGGATGTAGTGGCAAACAATGTAATCCATCTGCTACGCAACCGTGCCAAGATTGAAGTGAAATGGGAGGATCCAAACATCCAAAACATCAGATATGCACTGGGAAACGTGATGATGCATGGAACGGTAGCTCCATTCAATAGAGAGCAGACAAAACTGACTTTCCCTGAAACCAATATGCTGACAGATGCAGCTGCGTGGAAAGCAGAATGCACCTACATCACTCCATCGCTGGATCCAACAAGATGGCCTTCTGAAGGAGAGAAATTCTCCGTAGGAAATGAAGAGATGTGGCCAAACAGCAGCAACCTGCCTATGCAATATACATTTGAGCAGGAAAACTCTTTGGAAAAGCCACTCAAGGTAATCATGGAGGTTACATACAAGGACGGAGTAACAAAATGGTTCCAGGTTCTGCTCCAGAACGAGGGTGTTCAGATTCCTGTCAAGAGAAACCATCTCTACCGAATCAACATCAAGAGATTGGGCAAGAATCTGGGTTACACAAACTCTTCTATGGCATACGATGGTACTCCTGCCAACAATCCTTGGATTACGGTAGAAGACATCATCCAGGAAATTTCTGATGGTACTTACACGATGAATATCGTAGATGGTACTTACCAGATGTTGACACAGGAATCAGCAAACAGCGAGCAGGTCATCGACTTTGAATACAAGGGTGAAGCTACTCAAACTGCAGCCGACTTCGATGTTTCCTGGACCGAGAACAAGAACTTCACAAAACTGGAAGGTGGAAAGCTTCCTGTACCTACAGTACAGTATAACGCAGCAACCGGTAAGGGAACCATCACATACAAGATTGGTGATATCAGTGCCGGTGAATGTAAGACTGCCACCATCAAGCTGGTAGATAAGAAGCATGGACTGACTAGAAACATCCATCTCTACAGTATCAGCAATGTGGACTTCAAATTTCCATCTACCTTTACAATGGGTAAGAAGGTAACTTCTGAAGCCCAACTGACATTCACAATTCCAAGTTACTATCCTAAGGAGTTGTTGCCAATAGAAATTGAGATTGCATCCAACGATGTGAACCCAATAGGCAGCGATGTAAAGGTAGCTTCTACAGCAGAGGTTGATGGAGGCGCTGGCTGGAACTGTTGGTTCGTCACCAAGTATGAAGATCCGAGTGCAATTGGAGCATCTCAGGAAATCACAATGAAAAATGTACGTGCCGTAACAGGTACTAAAGGTACGTTCTACATCAAGGCTAAGCACTACAATGTCAACAAGCCTTGGAAGGTGACAATCAACTACCAATAAGTAGTGAGCAAAAATACTTAAGTTTAGAAAATATATATCAGTAAGAGGGAAGGAAGTTGCGAAAACTTCCTCCCCCTAATTAGTTTAGAACATTATTATCATTTACTATTATACAAAGAATGCGGAAACAAGACTAGACTGGTCGTTGGAATTTTAGTTGCCGAGGTGATCTCGCCCTCTAAGATTCCACGACATTTTTTGCCCATAAAGGATTACTCTCCACAGTCCATAGTACAATCGGGAAGGTTTTCACGAAGTAAAAAATCGCATAACAACTGGCTAACGCTTGCACGAAAGTACTTTCAAAATGCAACGAAAGTACTTACGAGGCGTAAAGCGGCTTATATCGTTTATTGCCTCACTATGGCACAACATTGCCCCTTACTAGGGCAATAATCTGCCATTACTGGGGCCATAATCTGCCATTGCCAGGCACAAAACGATATGTCCGGAGGTTGTAAAACAACCACTCTCTTTTTTACCCTTCACCCTTCACCAAATCGGCTGAAACCCCGATAAACACTGGGGGTGCGAGAGGTGAAGGGTTGCGCTGACCCTTCACCACCCTTCACCCACCCTTCACCTTCAGATTGCGCATGGAATTGAAACGGAAGCTCGCCCTGTTCGGTCGTGGGCCGAAACCACTTTTTTATGTCCCACAGATTTCACAGATTTACACAGATTTTCCGGGTGAAGGGTGGGTGAAGGGTGGTGAAGGGTCAGCGAAACCCTTCACCCGCGCAAGCTACTTAGCTACAGATATTTATGCCATTTTGGTGAAGGGTGAAGGGTGTTTTTGAAAGTGGCTTGTTATTTTTTAAAAGAAAAAAACGGGAATATGCTTGGAACTTTCAGTTATTTTTCGTACTTTTGCGGCAGAAGTTCCTATGGAACAGCTATCAACAACAAGAAGTAAAGGAAGAAAATGATGAAAGCAAAATATATCTCTTATCTTATCGCATGCATGCTCATGTTTTGCAGCCTGAATACTCAGGCACAGAATGCATTCCCCTACCCTGCTCTGCCTGATACGCTGCGCAGCGTAGAACAGCGCGCTACCTACCTCAGCGAGCACTACTGGGACAACTATCAGTTTGCTGATACTACCCAACTGAAAAACGAGGAGATTACAGAACAGGGATTCGTCAACTTCATCGATATCCTCGCCCGTTTCAACGACGAGATCGCCCAGAAAGGCATCAGCGCCTTCACTGCCAAGGCTTACGCTCAGAAGCCTGCCAAGGAGAAATTCGAGAGCCTGATAGAGCATTATTTCGACGACCCACAGTCGCCGATGAGAAACGACAGGTTATATAGCTTCTTCCTGGCGGAAATGAAGAAGTCGCCTTACTTCGATGAAGCGGAAAAGGAACGCATCGACTTCAAGTGGAAGGCGGCACGGAAAAACCTGCCAGGCACGATGGCTACCAACATCTCCTTCAAGCTGGAAGATGGGAAAATACATCAACTGAGTGATTATCAAAACGAAAAGGTGATACTCTACTTCCATGATCCGGAATGCGAGAATTGCCACAAGGTAACTGCGTGGCTGAAAAAACAGACCATTCCTGCTGAATACAGAATGCTCAGAATCATTGCAGATGATAAAATTAGTACTACATACAGCATCAAGGCGATGCCTACGATTTACTTATTAGATAAAGGCAACATAGTGGTTTTGAAAGACTGTACGCCGGAAATGCTCATCAGCGTAATCAACAATAATTAATAAAATAAAACTAGACTGGTCGTCTAAGCGACTCTCAACATATTATCATTTACTATTTACCATTTACTATTATTCAATTACATTTCATTAAATTGCATTAAATAATTATTTTTACTCTATTCTTATTGTGAAATATTATATTGTGTCGTAATCATAAAGTATTGCATATAATCTTATTTCGCTTTAGAAGAGTCGTAATGCATATTGAACTCTTCACGAGTATGATCGTTACGCTTTACCACGATTACATAGTCACCATCCTTCACTATACCTACCTTCGCAACAAGTGTGAAATAACCAAACTTACCAGACTTTCCGTAATCGCCTGTCTCAGTGATGATTATCTTGTTGCCAACCATCTGAGTGGCAAACTTAATGTTTGTGCCCTCATCGAAGATTACATTCTTGTGGGTCAACTGCATCTGACCACCTGAAAGAACCTTGCACACCAGCTTCTCATTGTTCTCACCATTGATGTTAGAGGTTTCATTCACCTCAGCACCGGTTGTCTGTGAGTAGCTGAGCAGTGAGTAATTTGAACCAGCAGAGACTGTATTGGCGCTAGTTGTTGTATCCGTCAAATCATCGTCAGCTGCACTGCAACTTACTAAACCCAAAGTCATCATACTTGCGATGACCATACCAAAAATCTTTTTCATATTTTATCATTTACTAATTGTTATTCAATCATTTAAACCTGGTCTCCTCTTACAAGAATCTGCCCTGAGGCAGTACTTAGGAAGACTTCCCAAAATAACCTTTCGGCCTAAATCATCTTTTACAATATACAAATGATATTCAAGAATATAAAATGTACTTCTTACATCTATTCGACTGCAAATATAGAGAAAAAAGTAATACGCTCCAAACTTTTTAAGTTAAATTATGTAAAGAAATAAAGTGTTTACGCACACAACACTTTAATTACATGACAAAATGATAGATAAAGAAAGAAAAAGACACAAAAAAAGCGAGAACCCCGAAGGATTCCCGCTAGTATTTTGGGTTGATAAATCTCGAAGATTAGTCGAGGTTAGCCAACTTGTTGTCAG
>ERZ1031467.669-NODE-669-length-10921-cov-4.910639_pt1 | contig 10921 bp, 10 predicted proteins | sample MGYA00517105_ERZ1031467 | MGnify/ENA primary metagenome ERZ1031467 (study PRJEB33719, sample SAMN04261155) | wastewater metagenome | biome: rural village; feature: human; material: feces | host: Homo sapiens | place: El Salvador | collected 2013-01-07 ...
CGGGTGACGGCAAGGACAACGACGGAGGCGGCTCTACCCCTGGCGGCAGCGACAATGATTCTGAGAACTTCATCTGAAAATATCCTCATAATAGAAGAAAAGACCACAATAATGTGGCCTAAGCTGATAATTTTTTTCTACCTTTTAATCTTCTAGCAGCCAATACTTTTCTTCCGCCTGCAGTACTCATTCTGCTTCTGAAACCATGAACTCTGGCTCTCTGTCTTTTTTTTGGTTGGAATGTCATCTTCATTTCGTATCCACCTCCTCTACGTTAAAAAACATCACTTAGCATTATATCAGAAAAACGCTACAAGTCAAGTAAAATCAAGGTTTTTTCCTAATTTAATGTTATAAACACTACATATAATAAGGAAGAAAAGCAGTCCACTATATATAGTATCCACGCTTTTCCACGAAATAATAAGTTATCCACAATTTGGGGATAACTTGTGGATAAACTGTCAATACCTCTTGGATAACTCTGTTTCCATCAACATCCATACCATACCTCCATATCCCTGAAACGCATTATTTCGCCTTTTATCCATATGTTTATATGTTAGTTTTGAAAAATATAAAAGGACGTCTAAAAAGTTGATTCTATACCGAAAATGGTGTATTATAGATAGGAATAGGATTATGGGATAGTATCCTTTTTTATAAGAATAATGTGGAGAAAAGCAGATGGATAAGATTATTGAAAAGTGGGATGAAATTTTAAATACTGTGAAACAGGAGTACGAAATCAGTGATGTCTCCTTCGATACGTGGATTCGTCCCTTAGAAATCTTTGCCATTGAGGGAAATACTCTCTATATCCTGGTTCCTTCCGAACAGATGGCTTTAAGCTATATTTCCAAGAAGTACCTTGCACCACTTCGCGTTGCGATCGTGGAAATTACAGAAATTGAATATGAAATCAAATTCATCCTTCCGGAAGAAGCCAGGACGCTGAAATTAAACACAAAACCAGCAAAAGCTACACCTGCCGTAACCGCAGATGAATCTAATCTTAATCCAAATTATACATTTGATACATTTGTCGTTGGTAATAATAACCGTTTTGCACATTCGGCTTCCCTTGCAGTCGCAGAATCTCCTGGAGAAGCATATAATCCGCTTTACATTTACGGCGGTCCGGGACTGGGAAAAACCCATCTTATGCACTCCATCGGGCACTTTATTTTAAACCAGAATCCGAATGCCAAGGTTATCTACGTTACATCCGAAGAATTTACGAATGAAGTAATTGAATCCATTCGAAACGGTAATGCTTCATCCATGACAAAATTTCGTGACAAATACCGGAAAGTGGATGTCCTTATGATTGACGATATCCAGTTTATCATCGGAAAAGAAAGTACACAGGAAGAGTTTTTCCACACATTCAACGCACTCCAGACACAGGGAAAACAGATTATACTGACATCCGATAAACCACCAAAAGAAATGGAAACCCTTGAAGAGCGTATCCGTTCCCGTTTTGAGTGGGGACTGATGGCAGATATCGGAGTGCCGGATTATGAAACACGTATGGCTATTCTCCGGAAAAAAGCCGAATCGGATAACTTTGACATTGATGATGAAGTATTAAGCTACATTGCAAACAACATTAAATCAAACGTGCGTGAACTTGAAGGAGCATTAAATAAACTTCTTGCTTATAACAATCTTGTCCACATTCCAATTACCATGGATATTGCAGAAAAGGAACTTTCCAACATTATCACGCCGGACAAGCCACGGGAAATCACACCACAGCTCATTATTGAAGTTGTTTCTGAACATTATCACATCTCTGTAGATCAGATGATTTCAAAGACAAGAAGCAGTGATGTTGCAAAACCACGCCAGATTGCTATGTATTTATGCAAAAATATGACCGAAAGCCCATTAGATACCATCGGTTCTTTGCTTGGCGGACGCGATCATTCCACAATTATCCACGGTATCAAGAAAGTTACCGAAGAATACGAAAAAAACGAAACTACAAGAAATATGATTGAAACCATCAAAAAGAAAATAAATCCAAACTAAATGAGTTTCTTCCTATTATAATGTAGTTTTATTTGCTTTTTTTAATTTCAACTTATTCACGTTTATCCACAGTGGATGGATTGTGCATGAGGTTCTTAACGTAAATCTCCTAAAATTTGTTACACAGACTTACTTTAAGTATCCTCACGCCTTTCACATGCTTTCAAGCCGGTTATCAAACGCCGGAAACCGCTTAACATCTAACATGAAGGGGCTTATTCACATATTAACAGCCCCTATTAAGACTAAGACGAATGTCTTAATATATTTTTATTTATACCAGGAGGGAGTTTTTCATGAAACTGATCTGTTCTAAATCAAATTTATTGCGCGGAGTAAATATCGTATCCAAAGCTGTTCCTACCCGTACAACTATGGCAATACTCGAATGTATTCTTATCGATGCTTCTACGAATGAAATTAAATTAATGGCAAACGATATGGAACTTGGAATCGAAACCCGTGTAGAAGGAGAAATTGCTGAACGTGGAGTTATTGCACTGGATGCAAAAATCTTTTCTGAAATTGTACGCAAACTTCCAGACAGTGATGTTATGATTGAAACAGATGCCTCCTTTAAGACAGTTATCTCCTGTGAAAAAGCAAAATTCAATATTGTTGGAAAATCCGGAGATGATTTTTCATATCTTCCATACATTGAAAAAAATGATGCAATCGTGATTTCCCAGTTCACACTGAAGGAAGTGATCAGACAAACAATCTTTTCCATTGCTGATAACGACAATAACAAACTTATGACAGGTGAACTGTTTGAAATTAATGAGAATGAACTGAAAGTTGTTTCTCTTGATGGTCATCGTATCTCCATTCGTAATATAGAACTTAAGAATAATTACGAAAATAAAAAGGTTGTCGTTCCTGGAAAAACATTACAGGAAATCAGCAAGATTGTTCCAGGTGGAGTTGATGATGATGTACTCATCTACCTGACGGACAACCATATCGTTTTTGAATTTGATACTACTACGGTTGTATCCCGTCTGATCGAAGGAGAATATTTCCGCATTGATCAGATGCTCTCATCTGCTTATGAAACGAAAGTTATAGTCAATAAAAAAGAATTACTTGATTGTATTGATCGTGCTACTCTTCTTGTCAAAGAAGGTGACAAAAAGCCGATCATTATGAATATCACAGATGGAAGTATGGAGTTAAAAATCAATTCTTTCATCGGTTCCATGAATGAAGATATCGATATCGAGAAAGAAGGAAAAGACATCCTGATTGGATTTAATCCAAAATTCTTCATTGATGCATTGCGTGTTATCGATGAAGAAAATGTAAGTCTTTATATGGTAAACCCAAAAGCTCCATGTTTTATCAAAGATGATGAAGGAAAATTCATTTATCTTATTCTTCCTGTTAACTTTAATAATGCTGCAAATTAGGAGATTACATGATTACAGTAAATATCCGTGAAGAAGACGAATTTATCAAACTTGGACAGGCGTTGAAAAAAGCCGGAGTTGTTGGTTCCGGTGTGGATGCCAAAATGGTTATTTTAGATGGGCAGGTTTCGGTAAACGGTCAGACAGAACTTCAACGAGGAAAAAAATTACATAATGGGGATGTTGTTACCTTTCAGGGTGAAACAATTCAGATAGTTCAATGATCATAAAATCAATCGAGCTGCGAAATTTTCGAAATTATGAAAATCTGGATATTCACCTGGATGAAGGAACCAATATTCTTTACGGAGACAATGCACAGGGGAAAACCAATATTCTCGAAGCTGCTTATCTGAGTGGTACAACAAAATCCCACAAAGGAAGCCGTGATAAAGAGATGATTCGGTTTGGTGAGAAAGAATCACATATCCGTACTGTCGTACAGAAAAAAGAAAAAGAGTACCAGATTGATATGCATCTTAGAAAAAGTGGATCAAAAGGCGTGGCTGTGAATAAGATTCCGATCAAAAAGGCAAGTGAGTTGTTTGGAATACTCAATATCGTTTTCTTTTCGCCCGAAGATTTAAATATTATAAAAAACGGACCTGCGGAGAGAAGAAGATTTATTGATTTAGAACTCTGTCAGTTGGATAAACTATATTTGTCAGATTTATCCAGTTTCAACAAAGTGTTGAATCAGAGAAACAAATTGTTGAAAGATATTTCTTTTCGCCCGGACCTTGTGGATACTCTTCCGGTATGGGATATGCAGTTACTGGAGTATGGAACAAGAATCATCCGGAAACGAAAAAAATTTGTGGAGGAACTGAATGAAATTATTTCAGAAATCCATTCGAGAATTTCCGGTGGCAGGGAACATCTGGTATTAAAGTATGAGCCAAATATTACCGCTGATCTTTTTTCGGATGAATTGCTGCGGGCACAGAATCGGGATTTGAAACTCTGCCAGACAACGGTAGGGCCACACAGAGATGATATGCTGTTTTCCGTTGATAATGTGGATATCCGTAAGTTTGGCTCTCAGGGACAGCAGCGTACTTCTGCACTCTCTTTGAAATTATCGGAGATTGATCTGGTCAGGAGATCCATTCATGATACTCCGGTATTGCTGCTGGACGACGTGTTATCGGAACTTGACAGTAACCGACAGAATTACCTGCTGAACAGTATTGCTAAAATACAGACTGTCATTACATGTACAGGGTTGGAGGAATTTGTAAAGAACCGTTTTTGTATCAACAAAATTTTCCAGGTGATAAACGGAACTGTTTATGAAAAGGAATCGGTTGAAGAGATATAAAGGAAAGGTTCATCCGTTGGATGAGGAGGAAATTGATGAGCGAATTAACAAATAATAATCAGGAATATGGGGCAGATCAGATTCAGATTCTTGAAGGACTCGAAGCGGTCAGAAAGAGACCTGGAATGTACATCGGAAGTACATCTGCACGCGGACTGCATCATCTGGTCTATGAGATTGTTGATAATGCGGTAGATGAAGCACTTGCCGGTTATTGTAAAAACATTGAGGTGACCATAGAAAAAGATAATTCCATAACCGTTGAAGATGATGGACGTGGAATTCCTGTCGGAATGAATCACAAAGCCGGTGTGTCTGCACTGGAAGTTGTGTTTACTGTTCTGCATGCAGGCGGAAAGTTTGGCGGCGGAGGATACAAAGTATCCGGAGGACTGCATGGAGTAGGTGCTTCTGTTGTTAATGCCCTCTCCGCCTGGTTAACGGTTGAAGTATATCATGACGGAAAAGTGTATATGCAAAGTTACAAGAGAGGAAAAGCGGATGGACCGGTAGCGGCAGTCCGGGACTGTGATCCACAACTTCACGGTACAAAGGTTCATTTTCTGCCGGATGCGGAAATCTTTGAAGAAACCGTATATGATTACAACACGCTCAAACAGCGTTTAAGAGAAACTGCTTTTCTGACAAAAGGATTATGCATTACATTAAAAGACACGAGGGAAGATAGTCTGCATAATCATAAATTCCATTATGCCGGTGGAATCAAGGAATTTGTGGAGTATTTAAACCGCGGAAAAGAACCGTTATATCCGGAAGTTATTTACTGTGAGGGAAATCGTGACGGAGTTTACGTGGAAGTTGCAATGCAGCATAATGATTCTTTTAACGATTCCACGTTTAGTTTTGTTAACAACATCATTACGCCGGAAGGTGGAACACATCTTGCCGGTTTTCGAAATGCGTTGACAAAGACGTTTAATTCGTATGCGCGGGAAGCAAAAATTTTAAAAGACAGCGATGCGGCACTTACCGGAGATGATATCCGTGAAGGATTGACAGCAATTATCAGTATCAAAATTGAAGAGCCACAGTTTGAAGGACAGACCAAACAGAAACTCGGAAACAGTGAGGCACGTGGTGCTGTAGATTCTGTGGTTACGGAACAGCTGACGTATTTTCTGGAGCAGAATCCGGATGTGGCCAAAAATATCTGTGAAAAATCGCTGCTGGCCCAGCGTGCCAGAGAGGCAGCCCGGAAAGCACGTGATCTGACAAGAAGAAAGACAGCACTTGAGGGTACTGCCCTTCCGGGAAAACTTGCGGATTGTTCCGACAAAAATCCAAAAAATTGTGAAATCTTTATCGTTGAGGGAGATTCCGCCGGTGGTTCTGCAAAAACAGCAAGAAGCCGTGCAACACAGGCAATTCTCCCGCTTCGCGGAAAAATTTTAAATGTGGAGAAGGCAAGACTCGACCGTATTTATGATAATGCCGAGATCAAGGCAATGATCACGGCGTTCGGTACCGGAATTCATGAAGATTTTGATATATCCAAGCTGCGTTATAACAAAATTATTATTATGACAGATGCCGATGTGGACGGTGCACATATTGCAACACTCATGCTGACATTTTTGTATCGTTTTATGCCGGAGCTTATTAAGCAGGGACATGTTTATCTTGCTACCCCGCCGCTTTACAAAATTGAGAAAAACAAAAATGTCTGGTATGCATACAGTGATGAAGAATTAAACAATATTCTTGTGGAAATCGGGCGCGATCAGAATAATAAGATCCAGCGTTACAAAGGACTTGGTGAGATGGATGCGGAACAGTTATGGGAAACCACCATGGATCCGGAGCACCGGATTTTAAAACAGGTTATGATGGATGACGAAAGTTCATCGGAAATTGACGTAACATTCACGACTCTGATGGGTGATAAAGTAGAGCCGAGACGGGAATTTATAGAAGAAAATGCCAAGTATGTACAGAATCTTGATATTTAGGGAGGAGCAGATCAGTGGACGATAAAATATTTGACCAAATTCAACAGGTTGACCTGAAGAAAACGATGGAAACCTCCTACATCGACTACGCGATGAGCGTTATCGCAAGCCGTGCGCTTCCGGATGTCAGGGATGGATTAAAGCCGGTACAGCGGCGTGTCCTGTATTCCATGATCGAACTGAGTAATACACCGGATAAGCCACATCGTAAATGTGCGCGTATTGTCGGGGATACGATGGGTAAATACCATCCGCACGGGGACAGCTCCATTTACGGGGCACTTGTCAACATGGCACAGCCGTGGTCGACCAGATATCCACTTGTCGACGGACATGGTAACTTTGGTTCTGTGGATGGAGACGGTGCTGCCGCCATGCGATACACAGAGGCAAGGCTTTCAAAAATTTCCATGCAGATGATTCGGGACATCAACAAAGATACCGTTGACTTTACCCCGAACTTTGATGAAACAGAAAAAGAACCTACCGTACTTCCGGCGCGCTACCCGAACCTTCTGGTAAACGGAACGACAGGTATTGCGGTCGGTATGGCAACAAATATTCCTCCTCACAATCTGCGTGATGTCATTCATGCCGTTGTGAAATTAATTGACAACGATATTGAGGAGAAAGAGACAGACATTGATGAATTAATCAACATCATCAAGGGACCAGATTTTCCAACCGGAGGTGTGATTTTGGGTACTGCCGGTATCAATGAGGCATACCGGACCGGCCGTGGTAAAATCCGTGTACGCGCTGTGACAGATATTGAACCGATGGATAACGGAAAAAACCGTATTGTTGTCACCGAACTTCCGTATCTGGTCAACAAAGCCAGACTGATTGAAAAAATTGCAGAACTGCACAAAGATAAAAGAATTGATGGAATTACAGATCTTCGGGACGAGTCTGACCGCGAAGGCATGCGCATTGTTATTGAGCTTCGAAGAGATGTAAATCCAAGTGTTGTTTTGAATTTATTATATAAACACACACAGATGCAGGATACATTTGGCGTTATCAACCTTGCGCTTGTGGATAACCAGCCAAAAATTCTGAATTTATATGAATTACTTAACTATTATCTCATTCACCAGAAAGAGGTTATCACAAGACGTACCAGATTTGACCTGAACAAGGCGGAAGAACGTGCGCATATTTTACAGGGATTGATCATTGCATTAGACAACATTGATGAAGTGATTTCCATTATTCGCGGAAGCCGTACAACTGCAGACGCAAAGAATTCCCTGATGGAGCGGTTTGGATTATCCGATGCACAGGCACAGGCAATTGTTGATATGCGTCTGAAGACCCTGACCGGTTTGGAACGTGAGAAACTCGAAAACGAGTATAAAGAGCTCATGGCACAGATCACGGAACTTAAGGCAATTCTTGCAGATGAGAAAAAGCTTCTTGCAGTTATCCGCACAGAAATTCTGGAAATTGCAGATAAATATGGCGATGACAGAAGAACACAGATCGGATACGATGAGTTTGATATTTCCATGGAAGATCTGATTCCGGAAACCAATACGGTCATTACCATGACAAAAGTTGGCTATATCAAGCGCATGGGAACCGATAATTTCAAAAGCCAGCACCGTGGCGGCAAGGGAATTAAGGGAATGGAGACCATTCAGGATGATTATATCGTGGAAATGCTTATGACAACCTCCCACCATTACCTGATGTTCTTTACCAATATGGGACGTGTGTACCGGATTAAGGCATATGAAATTCCGGAAGCCAGCCGGACTTCCCGAGGAACAGCAATTATCAATATCATTCCGTTACAGCCGGATGAAAAGATTACCGCAATGATCCCGATCAAAGATTATGAGAAGGATAAATATCTGTTTATGGCAACCAAAAACGGAATAGTGAAAAAAACTTCCGTGCTGGACTATGAAAACATCCGGAAAACAGGATTGGCAGCGATCAGTCTGCGTGATGATGATGAATTGATCGAAGTAAAAATTACCGGGGATGATGAAGAAATTCTGTTATTTACCCGGTATGGACAGTGTATCCGGTTTAAAGAAGCCGATGTCCGTGCAACCGGTCGTACGACAATGGGAGTCATTGGAATGAACCTTACTGCCGGAGATGAAGTAATTGCCATGCAGATGGCTTCCCAGGGAGAGTCCGTCATGATCGTATCGGAGAACGGTCTTGGAAAATGTACACGGATCAATGAGTTTACAACACAGAACCGTGGTGGAAAAGGTGTAAAATGCTATAAAATCACAGAAAAATCTGGAAATCTGATCGGAGTGAAGTCTGTCGTAAAAGATGATGAACTGATGTTGATTACAACAGAAGGAATCATCATTCGAATTCGCGTAAATGATACGGCATTACTGGGACGTGTAACCTCTGGTGTAAAACTGATTGATCTCAAAAGTGGTGTGACGGTTGCAAGCATTGCAAGAGTCGTAGAAGATAAATCACTGATGCCACCGGAAGAAGAAGCAACAGAAGAAAATGAGACGGAAGGTGATCCATCATGATTCGGACCATACAGACAGAAGAAATCACAAGAAATATAAAAGAAATGTGCATGGAAGCGAATCATTTTCTTGCGGAAGATATGGAACATGCCATGAAAAAGGCTGCAGAAGAAGAAAAATCCGAACTTGGAAAAAAAATTCTTCTGCAGCTGCAGGAAAATCTTAAAATTGCGGGAGAAGAAATGATTCCTATCTGTCAGGATACCGGAATGGCTGTATTTTTTGTAGAAATCGGTCAGGACGTGCATTTTGAAGGGCAATGGCTGGAAGATGCAATCAATGAAGGTGTGCGTCAGGGTTATACGGAAGGGTATCTCCGTAAATCCGTTGTAGCTGACCCGATTCTTCGTGAAAACACGAAAGATAATACACCGGCAATTATCCACTATTCGATTGTTCCCGGAGATAAGGTGACGATTACATTTGCTCCGAAGGGATTTGGAAGTGAAAATATGAGCCGTATTTTCATGTTAAAACCTGCGGATGGAATAGACGGAGTAAAAAATGCGATTCTTACTGCCGTAAAAGATGCAGGACCAAACGCGTGTCCTCCAATGGTCGTTGGTGTTGGAGTCGGCGGAACATTTGAAAAATGTGCAATTCTGGCCAAAAAAGCACTGACAAGGCCGGTAAATGAACATTCTGAGATTCCTTATGTTGCAGACCTGGAAAAAGAAATGCTGGAAAAAATCAATAAGCTTGGCATTGGACCGGGAGGATTAGGTGGAACCACTACCGCCCTTGCTGTTAATATAAATACTTATCCGACACATATTGCAGGGCTTCCTGTGGCAGTTAATATCTGTTGTCATGTAAATCGTCATGCAGTCAGAACGATATAAGGAGGAACAGGTATGGATCAGCATATTACAACACCCATCACAGAAGAAGTGACAAAAAAACTTCATTCCGGGGATTATGTATACATCACAGGGACAATCTATGTAGCAAGGGATGCCGCACATAAGAGGATGATAGAAGCATTGGATCGGGGAGATCAATTACCGATTGATATCAAAGATGCAACGATATATTATATGGGCCCTTCTCCTGCCCGTGAAGGACGTCCGATTGGATCTGCGGGACCAACTACAGCCACTCGTATGGATAAGTATGCCCCTACCCTGCTTGATCTTGGTGAAAAAGCAATGATTGGCAAGGGAAAGAGATCAAAAGAGGTTATAGACGCTATTATCCGCAATCATGCAGTCTATTTTGCAGCAGTAGGTGGAGCAGGTGCTCTGCTCTCAAAGTGTATCAGAAAATCCGAGATTGTATGTTATGAAGATCTTGGTGCAGAAGCAATCCGAAAGTTATATGTAGAGAATTTTCCGGCCATTGTAGTAATCGATCAGGATGGAAATAATCTATATGAGACGTCAATTAAGAAATTTGCATCAGAAATAGAATAAAAATTAAAAAAGAGGTTGACAAAAAGGACTGTTTTTAGTAGAATAAACAATGCGTCACGTAAGGACGTAATTTTATATAGAAAATATCTGGAGAAGTACTCAAGTGGCCGAAGAGGTGCCCCTGCTAAGGGTATAGGTCGGGTTGACCGGCGCGAGGGTTCAAATCCCTCCTTCTCCGCTCTATATTTTCTAAATAAAATGAAAAAAGTTGTTGACAAACAATGACAAACATGATAAGATATCAGAGTTGTCG
>ERZ1031467.697-NODE-697-length-10659-cov-12.443418_pt1 | contig 10659 bp, 7 predicted proteins | sample MGYA00517105_ERZ1031467 | MGnify/ENA primary metagenome ERZ1031467 (study PRJEB33719, sample SAMN04261155) | wastewater metagenome | biome: rural village; feature: human; material: feces | host: Homo sapiens | place: El Salvador | collected 2013-01-07 ...
CTGTCTTCGGGCGTAAAAGACCACATCGGAGTGTTCGCCACAACGGTCGACTTGGCGTTGGAGCACGACTTTCTTGCCGACGACTACCAGCGTATGCTGGCGCAGACACTCGCCGACCGACTCGCTGAAGCCACGGCTGAGGTGTTTCACATGGAGGTGAGACGGTCGATTTGGGGATATGCTCCCGACGAGAATCTGTCGGTAGCCGAACTCTTGCGCGAGGACTTCCAAGGCATTCGTCCGGCTGTGGGCTATCCGTCGATGCCCGACACAAGCGTCAACTTCATCATCGACCGGCTTATCGACCTCAAGCAGATTGGTATCCGTCTCACAGAGAGTGGCGCCATGAAGCCTCATGCGTCGGTTTCGGGACTGATGCTCGCACACCCGAAGGCGCACTACTTCGAGCTTGGACGCATCGGCGAAGACCAGCTGCGCGATTATGCCCGACGACGCGGACTGCCGGTCGAACTGATTCGCCGATTCTTGAAGTAGAATGTAGGACAACGGTTCGGTCCGAACTGTTATAAATTCAATAGAAACGTTTGCGGGTTCAATAGTAACGAAGCAATCGAAAGTAAAGTTTAAGACAATGATAGCAAGAATATCAATACTCATACTGCTGCTCACGCTGCTGCCCGACCTGTACATCTACATGCGCTACCTGCGCCAACGCAGAGACATAACGCTGTGGATGCGCCTGTTGTGGTGGGTGCCGGGAGCCGCTATGCTTGCATGCACAGCTGCCTACTCTATGATGCGCAACTTCGCGCCGAATAACCTCACGCTCTTCAACGTGTATCTGTTCATGATAGGTCTGCTCATCATGCCGAAGGTGATTTTCACTCTGGCTTCGCTTGCAGGCATGGCTGTGAAGCGACTGCTGAAGCAGCGCAAGAACTGGGGCAACCACACAGGACTGGTGCTTGTGCTCGGATGGTTATACGTGTTGTTCATGGGAACGATGGTAGGACCCGACCAGCTGCACGTGAAGCGCGTCACACTCGAGTTCGACAACCTGCCGCAAGCCTTCGACGGCTACCGCATAGTGCAGATCTCGGACATGCACCTCGGTTCGATGAAGCAGGAGTTCGCACGGCGCATAGTGGCGCAGGTGAACGAACTGCATCCCGACGCGCTGCTCTTCACGGGCGACTTGCTCAACATGCGTCCGCAAGAGGCTGTGAGCTTCACGGCCACGCTGATACATCTGCATCCTGTCGACGGCATCTTCTCGGTTCTCGGCAACCACGACTACGCCGACTACGTGAAGACTGCCACCGCAGAGCAGAGAAGTGAAATGGAACGCCTGACGCGCTCGCTGGAAGGTTCGATGAACTGGGACTTGCTGCTCAACGAACGCCGCATACTGCGCCGCGGAGCCGACTCTATAGTGATAGCAGGAACCGAGAACGACGGACGCCCGCCGTTCCCGGCGAAGGCTAATTACCGCAAGGCGCTGCACGGCATATCGCCGAAGTCGTTCGTGATAATGATGCAGCACGACCCGTCGGCTTGGCGCCGCCACATTCTGCCGCAGTGCAACGCGCAACTTACGCTGAGCGGACACACGCACGGCGGACAGCTCTCGTTGTTCGGCTGGCGACCGACAAGCATCGTGAACACAGAAGATGCCGGACTCTACAAAGAGGGCAACCGCTATCTGTATGTGTCTACAGGCGTTGGCGCCTTCATACCGTTCCGCTTCCACATGAAGCCTGAGGTTGTGGAAATCACGTTAAAAGTTAAATAAAGCCCCTCCCAACCCTCCCCATCGGGGAGGGCTTAGCAAGGCTTAATAAAATAAAAATAAAAAACAAGCAATGAAATATCTATACCGTACATACCAACTCCTGATAGCTCTCCCCTTGATAGCTATCTATACCGTCATAACAAGTCTGATAGTGATAATAGGTTGCTCATTGGGCAACGGCCACTTCTGGGGCTACTATCCTGGCAAGTGGTGGGCGCAGTTCATCATACGCATACTCATGTTGCCGGTGAAGGTTGAAGGACGCGAGAATCTTGTGAAAGGACAGTCGTACGTGTTCGTAGCCAACCACCAGGGAGCGTTCGACATCTTCCTCATCTACGGCTTCCTGTGCCGCAACTTCAAGTGGATGATGAAGCGCCAGCTACGCCAGATGCCGTTCGTAGGCAAGGCGTGCGAGGCTGCTCACCACATCTTCGTAGACAAGCGCGGCGCAAGCAAGATACGCGCCACATACGACAGCGCACGACAGACGCTGCAGGGCGGCATGTCGCTCGTTGTATTCCCCGAGGGAGCGCGCACGTTCACCGGACACATGGGCGTATTCAAACGTGGCGCATTCATGCTCGCCGACGACATCGAGCTGCCCGTAGTGCCGCTCACCATCAACGGATCGTTCGACATCATGCCTCGTACACGCGACATGAAGTGGGTGGTATGGCATCCGCTGCGCCTCACTATCCACAAGCCGATACAGCCTATTGGCAAGGGTGCAGACAACATCAAGTATCTTGAAGAAGAGAGCTACAAGGTGGTGATGAGCGGACTTGAGGAGAAATATCAGGGTTTTGTAGAGAATCCCGACCAGTAACACGCATAAAAACACGTTTTTTAACGCAACAAGCGCACTTGTGTCGAATACATTTCGTACATTTGCATTTTAGTTGACCAGTTGACAAGTAAACGAGTTACAAGTAGACGAGTTACGAGTTGACAATGTAAAACCATTTCAACAACAAGACTATGAACAAAAGCGACAGTATCGTAATCATACCGACATATAACGAGAAGGAGAACATCGAGAAGATAATACGCGCGGTGTTCGCACTTGAGAAGTGTTTCCACATTCTTGTAATTGACGACGGCAGTCCCGACGGCACCGCAGCCATCGTGAAGCGCCTCATCAGCGACGAGTTCGCCGACCGCCTCTTCATCCTCGAGCGCAGCGGCAAGCTGGGCCTCGGCACAGCCTACATCACAGGCTTCAAGTGGGCGCTTGAGCACGGCTACGACTACATCTTCGAGATGGACGCCGACTTCTCTCACGACCCCAACGACCTGCCGCGCCTCTATAGCGCCTGCCACGACGAGGGCTACGACGTGGCTATCGGTTCGCGCTACGTGAGCGGCGTGAACGTTGTCAACTGGCCTATCGGTCGCGTGCTTATGAGCTACTTCGCTTCGAAGTACGTGCGTATGGTTACGGGCTTTAAGGTGCACGACACCACAGCCGGCTTCAAGTGCTACCGCCGCTGCGTGCTCTCGTCTATCGACCTCGACAAGATTCGTTTCAAGGGCTATGCCTTCCAGATAGAGATGAAGTTCACTGCCTACAAGATGGGCTACAAGATAAAGGAGGTGCCGGTTATCTTCGTCAACCGTCGCGAGGGCGTGAGCAAGATGAGCGGCGGCATCTTCGGCGAAGCGTTCTTCGGCGTGATGCGACTCAGATGGGACGGCTGGTTCAGAAAGTATCCTGAGGCGAAACACTAAACCACCCACCCTATTCCTATGGAAATAAGAGAAATCAGTAATGTATATACAGCCCTGCCTCAGTGCGGGGCTTTTTTGAAAGCAATAAGCGACGAGTCGGTGAGGCATGTATTCCTTAGTGGACTACTTGCCTCATCGGCTCCTGTGTTTTTCTCAGCCGTAGCCGAACGAGTCAACGGGAAGAAAAACTCAAAACTCAAAACTCAAAATTGCGACGCTCCGTCGCAACAATTCAAAACTCAAAACTCAAAACTCAAAACTCTCACCGCCGTTTTCGTTCTGCAAGACAACGAGGAGGCAGGCTACTTCTACCACGACCTCACGCAGATACTCGGCACCGAGAACGTGCTGTTCTTTCCGTCGTCGTACCGTCGTGCGGTGAAGTACGGACAGCGCGACGCTGCCAACGAGATATTGCGCACCGAGACGCTGAGCCGACTCTCTGCACAGACTGCCGGCGACGCCTTGTATGTCGTCACCTGTCCCGAGGCGCTCAGCGAACTTGTGGTGTCGAAGCGCCGCCTCGACGAGCGCACCATCAACATTGCCGTGGGCGACATCGTCGACTTTGCCGACCTTGGACGCAAGATGCGCGAGTTCGGCTTCAAGGAGGTCGACTACGTCTACGAGCCGGGGCAGTTCGCCATGCGCGGAAGCATCATCGACGTCTACTCTTACTCGTCGGAGCTGCCGTTCCGCATCGACTTCTTCGGCGACGAGGTAGACACCATACGCACGTTCGAGGTGGCAGACCAGCTCTCAAAGGACTCGAAACAGCAGGTGCGCATCGTGCCCGAACTGGCGCAGCTCACAGAAGAAAAGCAACCATTCACGTCGCTTCTGCCCGAAGACGCTCTGCTCGTGATGAAAGACCGTCTCTACCTTTGTTCTACAATCGAGAAGATATACAACGACGGCTTCTCGCAGCAGGCCATGACCGAGCGCTTGGAGGGAGCGACGGAGATAGAGCAGGAGCAGATAATGCGCGACATGCGCAAGGAGAACAACCTCGTGTCGCCGTCTAAATTCCGCGAGGAGATATGCCGTTTCCGCCTCGTCGAGTTCGGCGCACAGCCTTCGGGCACGCCGCAGGTGTCTATCGAGTTTCACATCTCGCCGCAGCCGCTTTTCCACAAGAACTTCAGTCTGCTCACTCAGACGCTCGACGACTATCTCTTGCAGGGCTACCAGCTCTACATCCTCGCCGACTCGGAGAAGCAGACGCAGCGCCTGCGCGATATTTTCGACAGTGAGGAGTTGCAGCAGATGCGCAGAAACAAGGAGCACTCTCTATCTGCAAATCATAACTCTCAACTCCCAACTCTCAACTCTCAACTGAGTAACTCCTCATCGGCGGAGCCGACAACTCAAAACTCAAAACTCAAAACTCAAAACTCGAATCTCCCCTTCACCCCCGTCAACCGCACTCTGCACGAAGGTTTCGCCGACAACGATCTGCGTCTGTGCTTCTTCACCGACCATCAGATATTCGACCGCTTCCACAAGTACAACCTTAAGTCGGACGCAGCCCGCACGGGCAAGATGGCGCTCACGATGAAGGAGTTGCAGGAGATGGAACCCGGCGACTTCATCGTGCACGTCGACTTCGGCATCGGCAAGTTCGGCGGCTTGGTGCGTGTGCCTGTGGGCGACTCCTATCAGGAGATGATACGCCTCTACTATCAGCGCGGCGACATCGTCGATGTGTCTATCCACTCGCTCTACAAGATATCGAAGTATCGTCGCAGCGACACTGGCGAACCGCCTCGACTCAGCACGCTCGGCACCGGCGCATGGGAGAAGCTGAAGGAGCGCACGAAGAAACGCATCAAGGACATTGCGCGCGACCTCATCAAGCTATACGCCAAGCGGCGCCACGAGAAAGGCTTCGCCTATTCAGCCGACTCATACCTGCAGAACGAGCTTGAGGCGTCGTTCCTCTACGAGGACACGCCCGACCAGCAGCGCGCCACGCACGACGTGAAAGCCGACATGGAGTCTGCCCGACCGATGGACCGCCTTGTGTGTGGCGACGTGGGGTTCGGCAAGACCGAAGTGGCGATACGTGCGGCGTTCAAGGCGGCGTGCGACTCTAAGCAGGTGGCGGTGCTCGTGCCTACAACGGTGCTCGCCTTCCAGCACTACAAGACATTCTCAGACCGTCTGAAGAACATGCCGGTGCGTGTCGACTATCTCTCGCGTGCCCGCTCGGCGAAGCAGACACGCGAGGTGCTTGCCGACCTTAAGGCGGGCAAGATAGACATACTCGTCGGAACGCACAAGCTGATAGGAAAGGCTGTGGAGTGGCACGACCTCGGACTGCTCATCATCGACGAGGAGCAGAAGTTCGGCGTGTCTACAAAGGAGAAGCTGCGCAAGCTGAAGACCAATGTCGACACGCTCACGATGTCGGCTACGCCTATACCGCGCACGCTACAGTTCTCGCTGATGGGCGCTCGCGACATGAGCATCATGCGCACGCCGCCGCCCAACCGCTACCCCGTGCAGACCGAACTGGGCGTGTACGGACATGAGATAATAGCCGACGCCATCAACTTCGAGATGTCGCGCAACGGACAGGTGTTCTTCGTGAACGACCGCATCAGCAATCTGCCCGAGATTGCTGCGCTCATAAAGAAATACGTGCCCGACGCGCGTGTGGCTATCGGACACGGACAGATGTCGCCAGAGGAGCTTGAGAAGATTCTCATCGGCTTCATGAACTACGACTACGACGTGCTGCTCTCTACGACCATCGTCGAGAACGGCATCGACATAAGCAACGCCAACACCATCATCATCAACGACGCCCATCGCTTCGGACTCTCCGACCTTCACCAGATGCGCGGTCGCGTGGGACGTTCCAACCGCAAGGCGTTCTGCTACCTGCTTGCGCCGCCTAAATCGGTGCTCACGCCCGAGGCACGACGCCGCCTTGAGGCTTTGGAGAACTTCTCCGAACTGGGCAGTGGCTTCAACCTCGCCATGCAAGACCTCGACATCCGCGGTGCGGGCAACCTGCTTGGCGCCGAGCAGAGCGGATTCATGGAGGATCTTGGCTACGAGACTTATCAGAAGATTCTCAACCAGGCTGTCACCGAACTGAAGAACGACGAGTTCGCCGATATGTATGCCGAGGAGATGGCTGCTGGCAACCATCTCACGGGCGACGCCTTCGTGGAGGACTGCGCCGTGGAGAGCGACCTCGAGATGTACTTCCCCGACACTTACGTGCCGGGCAGTGCGGAGCGTATGCTGCTCTACCGCGAACTCGACAACATCAGCGACGATGCTGCGTTCGACGCCTACCGCCAGCGACTCATCGACCGCTTCGGCGCTATGCCTCACGAGGGCGAAGAGCTGCTGCAGGTGGTGCCGCTGCGCCGCTACGGCAAGAGTCTCGGCTGCGAGAAGATTATTCTGAAGCAGGGCCGCATGCAGATGCAGTTCGTGAGCAACCCCAACTCTGCCTACTACAAGAGTGCTACATTTGGCAAGGTTCTCAACTACATCGCTGCCAACGCACGCCGCTGCGACCTCAAGGAAGTGAGGGGCAAGCGCTATATGGTGGTGAACGGTGTGCCTACCGTGGGCGAAGCGGTGAAAGTGCTTTTAAAAGTAAAAGAGTAAAAGAGTAAAAAAAGGGATTTTAAACGTAAAAGCGTCACCACTTGGCTTTTGCCATAGTAGGTGACGCTTTTACGTTTATATACAATACTCTCACGTTACGCCTTAATGCGCTATGTATTTGCGCTTGTTCTGTATATACATGCCCTTTTCAGGTTTCGCAATCTTCACACCCGAAATGCTATACACATCAGCGTTCTTCTGGTCCTCAGCAGTTACGTTTTCGATGCCGGTCGTTGTGTTATAGAAGTCGTCTTTGGTGAATATCAATTCGCCGTTGTCGTAACACTCTACCATATAGTCTTCCAAGATATAGGGCGGCGCCAATTCGATTCCCATTTCCGGTATAATCTCAAATGCGTTTCTACTGCCTATGCCTTCAACCCAAACGTAGTCACTTAGCACAAGGCGTCTGTATGTGCGGTTTTTCGCCTCAAACGTTTCTTCATTTGTAACTACATATTCAGGATAACTGGAAACGCAATCGCCTTCATGCAGACTGAAATCAAAATACAGAACATCCCCATCTTCGCTGTAGCTATACACCTTGCGGTCTTTTTCTATTGCGGCGAAGTACGTGCATCTGCTTTCTCCCGACGGAACATCCTGGGTATACTCCTTGCACATCTTCTTGTATGCGACACCGTTTATAAGACTGTCGCCCACCACCTTTATGGTGTATGTCCATTCTCCGTTCGGCTCCCAATCTACATCCGACAATGCCACCCTGCGAAAACAATGCCATTCCTTGCCGTCGGTCAGCATCGGACGGTATTCTTGTGCAAACGTAGATAATGTGATAAGGCACAACAACATGTTTAATAGTAGTTTTTTCTTCATAGGTTTAAAGTTTTAGTCATTATTTTTTGCAAATGTCGGTTTTTTTTAATAAAAACAAATATTTGGCGTTAATATTTTAATGGACAACAAAAAAAACAACGATATGACAACACTTCTTCTTGTGCGCCACGGCGAGACCGTCGACAATGTGCGCCAGATTATGCAGGGGCAGACTCAAGGCAAGCTGACCCCGAACGGCATCGAGCAGGCACGCGCCCTCGCTGCCGAGCTGAAAGACACGCCCATCGACGTGTTCGTGTCGAGCGACCTTAAGCGCGCTTTCGACACCTGTGTGATACTGGCGGCTGCGCACGGCGTGGCGCCCGACGCTATCGTGCAGACAAAGTTGCTGCGCGAGCGCGACTGGGGCAGCTTCACGGGCAGATATATCCCCGACCTAAAGGATGCGGTGTGGACCGACGATATCGAGTCGCTCGACGCTCTCAGGGCGCGTGCCGCATCATTCCTGCAGTTCGTGAGAGAGAATTATGATGGAAAGACCGTGCTTGCCGTGGGACACGGAATAATGAACAAGGCAATAAGAAGCGTGCATAGCGGCACGCCGATGAACGAAACGCCACGCATGGCGAATGCGGAGGTGGTGAGACTGGAGGTAATTAGTAATTCGTAATTCGTAATTATTAATTAGTAATTAGTAATAATAAGAGCAACATAAGTAGCGGAGGTCTCCGGCCTCCGCAGCACCAAGTCGGACACAAATTGTATGTCTGTTTTAGGATGCTGCGGAGGCCGGAGACCTCCGCTACTATTGTTATCTGCGGCTGCCGAAGCCACCACCACCGCCTCTTGACGATGATGAGCCTCTTGACGAGCTGCCGCCACCGAACGAAGACGAACTTCTCGACGGACTGCTGCTTCTTGACGAACCGAACGACGAGCCACTGCTTCTTGATGAGCCGAACGAAGAAGAGCTCCTTGAAGATCCGAACGACATGCTGCTACCTCTCGACGAGCTGTCTACGGGCTTGAACGTAGAGCGCGGTGTCGACTGCATGGGCGAGCCGAAGCTGCGGTTGCTGCGACCAGATCCGAAGCTACGGCTTGAAGAGCTGCTGCCGCTATCCGACTGGCGCACGGTGGTGCGTGTGCTGCTCTCGCGACTGCCGAAGCCCGACGAACCGCGGCTTGAGCCGAAGCTGCTGTTGTCGCGGCGTGAGCCAGAGCCGAATCCGTTGACATCGCGGCTTGAGCCCGAAGCTACGCCGTTGATGTTGCGACGGATGGCATTGTTGTCGCGGCGCGAGCCGAAGCCCGAGTTGTTGTTCTTCTGCTCCACCAGACGGTTGCCGCGCACGCCGAACGACTGGCGGTTGCCGCGTCCGTAGTCGCCACGCTGGAATCCGTCGCGCATACCGAAGTAGTTGTCGCCGCGGCGCGAGCCGAACGTTCTGCCGCTATACCACGAGCGTCCGTTGTTCTGACGCCACGAGTGGCCGCCACGATAGCTCACATACACCGCCGGACGATGGAAGTAGAAGTAGTCGCGGTGCGGATAGCGGGCGTAGATGGCGAAGTGCCAGCAGCCTGAGTGGAAGTAGAGCGGACGGTAGAAGTAAGCCGCGTCGCAGAACATGCGATACTGCCAGTCGAGCAGCACGTAGCTGAAGTCGAGGTTACGCCAGCGCCAGTAGTCGCCGTACAGCTCGTCGTACGAGTTGACGCTGAGCAGATAGTCGAGGTTTATCTCGTAAGCCGCCTCATACTGGTCGTCAGTGAGGTTCAGCTCGTAAGCCATCTTGTCAGTGAGGAACAGAGCCTGTTCGCGCGCCTGACTGTAGCTCATTGCGCCGGCTGTCACCATGAAGCCGAGCACCATTACTATTGTTGCGAAAAACCTTTTCATAATATTTCTGTTTTAAAAGTTATACATTATCTTAAGGGGGCCCTCTCAGGGGCTCTATAGGAGGTGCTTTCCAGGGGGTGCACTTGTCTCAAGTGCACCAACCAAGCAGGATGCTCTGTTGGTGCAACTACTGCTATGTTGGTGCAGTTGAGACAACTGCACCCCCTGAAGATGGCAACTGCACCTCTGGGAATGGCAACTGCACCTCTGGGAATGGCAACTGCATCGTCTTGTTGCTGCGGAGGCCGGAGACCTCCGCTACGGATCCTTTTCCTTTCGCTTGCAAAGTTAGAACTTTATCAGCGCACGTCAAAGGGATTTTCCCTAAACGCTTGTGGGAAAATCCCTAAACAGCTTAGAGACAATCGTCGGATTGCGTACGCCGCCCAATCGGATTCCGTTCGCCGTCCAATCGGATTCCGTCCGCCGTCCGATCAGATTCCGTACGCTGTCCGATGACTTAACGACAGCCTCAACACAACAAACCAACCGCCGCAACCCAACAAACCGACCGCCCCAACCCAACAAACCAACCGCCGCAACACAACAAACCGAACGCCGCAACCCTATTGTTTCATAACATTTAACGCCTCAGACGCTACATAATCAATCAAAAAAGCGTAACTTTGCATTTTAAAGGTGGCTGCCTGCACATTGTTATTATCGCACACAGCGCACTACATATCAGTAAATTAACAATAAAACACATATAAAATGGCACAAGAAGACGTTTTCAAGAAAATCGTGAGTCACTGCAAGGAGTATGGTTTCGTGTTCCCGAGCAGCGAAATTTATGACGGACTGGCTGCAGTGTACGACTACGGACAGAACGGTGTAGAACTGA
>ERZ1031467.698-NODE-698-length-10657-cov-4.597434_pt1 | contig 10657 bp, 9 predicted proteins | sample MGYA00517105_ERZ1031467 | MGnify/ENA primary metagenome ERZ1031467 (study PRJEB33719, sample SAMN04261155) | wastewater metagenome | biome: rural village; feature: human; material: feces | host: Homo sapiens | place: El Salvador | collected 2013-01-07 ...
TATTCACTCTTTTAAAAAGGAAGAACGATGGAAAAGAACGACATGACACTACGCCGAGGAAAAGTTGACGAGTTGGACTTTATAAAGTTTTTTTCACTCGCATCAATCACCGCAGCTTTGGCTAATACACGCATCATGCACCAGTTGGCTGCATTCTACACTTACCTATTAGACCATCAAGTGACGCCACGACAAGCCGTCTTCACGCTCTACGCACAGTTGGCCTCCGTTATTGCACTGCTGCCATACAACATTAATATGGGGTGGCGTGCCCTCTTCATCTATCTTTTTTATCAGGCCATAAAGCGCGCCAACTTATTCAGCAAACTCTGAAAGAGCCACGAAAAGTATAAAGCAGTGCTTTTACCCGTTTTTTCAAACCGTCTGATAATCAGTCACTTCTAAAAAAGACCTTTTTTAATTGCAAAAAAAGTGATAAAAAAGCCCTTTGCGCAGTTGCGACTTTTAAAATAAAAGGCGTAACTTTGCAGTATGATTGAACTTTCTAGACATATTGAAAGCCTAATGCTGAAACATGACTGCGTAATCGTGCCCAACCTTGGTGGTTTCGTTACGCAATATGTTCCCGCACGCCGTGTTGATGACGAGCAGCTATTTTTGCCGCCTTGCCGTAGCGTGGGCTTTAATCCGCAACTCAACTTAAATGATGGGTTGCTCGTTCAGTCATACATGCAAGCTTACGATACTAACTATCCCGAAGCGCTCAAACTCATTGACGATGCAGTAGTACAACTCAAACAACAGTTGCAGGAGGAAGGTGAATACGAGCTTTCAGGTATCGGTAAACTTACATTGGGCGCTGGAGGCAAATACAATTTTACTCCTAATGAAGCTGGTGTACTCTCACCTGAGTTATACGGCCTTGACGCGGTTACGACTCCGCGCATTGCCGAACTTCAGAAAGCTACGCAACAAAGCGAAGACAAAACGAAGAGTAGCAAGAAGAAGGTTAACATTAAGCGCACTGAAAAGAACTATACCATTAGCATCAACCGCGAGTTAGTAAACTACGTGGCAGCAGCCGTTGTCGCCATCGTATTTTACTTTATATTCGCTACACCTATTAATAATAACGAACAGACAGAGCACCAAGTGGCTTCGACTATGTACGAACAGCTATTTAACAATGCCACAACATCGCAACAGACTGCAATCGTACAATCTACACTCACCACGACTCCTATAACGACTTCCCTTAGTGGTATGGATAGTGCAACCGTCCTTACTACCACACAACAAGTAGAGACATCACAACAGGAGCAAAACGTTACTCCCCAAGCTGGTGCGGCTAGCACGAAGGCAAATAGAGTAATGGAAAAAGAAGAAAATTCTCAACCAACCGTTAGCGGTCAGTATACATTGGTATTGGCAAGCGCCATTACTGAAGGGAATGCGCAAAGTTTCTCCGCAAAATTAAAGAAAAAAGGTTTCAACGAAGCCGCTCCCTACCACCGCGGACGCATGGTAAGAGTTATTTACGGACACTATCCTACCGAGCTAGCTGCACAGACGGCTCTCAACAAGTTGCAATACAACAAGGAGTTTGCTGATGCTTGGGTAATGGAGATTAAATAAAGGTACTTTTTACAACATAAAAATAAAGAGAAAGAGGAATTAGGAAAGAAAAGCTCACACGCTGCACTTCTTAATTCCTCTTTACTTATATACAATATATTGATTATGAAACGCATACGCTGCCCTAAGTGTGACGAAGCAATCCTTTTCGACGAGACTAAATACGAGCCTGGACGCATTCTTGTTTTTGAATGTCCTGAGTGTCACAAACAGTTTAAAATTCGCATTCCACAACCTAAGCCTAAAAATGTGACTGAGGAAAATACAGAAGAATGCGAAGATGAAACTGTTTATGGCCGCTTGGTAGTACTCGAAAATGCTTTTCACTTTAAACAAGAAATAGAACTGCACGCTGGCGAAAACATTGTGGGCCGTTTAGTAAAAGGTAGCAATGCCAATGCCCCCATTAAGACGGTTGACCCAAGTATGGACACCACCCACTGCATCATAACCGTTACGCCTAAGGCTGACGGAACGGCTCGTTTTGTGCTGCGCGATGCACCTTCAAATACGGGAACTTTCTTGCAAAACGAAATTCTTGGCAATCGCGACCGCGTAACCATTACCGATGGAGCAATTATCACGCTCGGGGCTACGACCATGATTTTACGCACGGACAATAACGATGAGGAGAAGGAATGATGAAACGCATGACTGCAATCCTACTATTGGTTATGGCCACCACACTCTGCGCCATAGCTCAACGCCCCTTTGAAGGTCACTTCTTCTGCAAAGAGACAGGGGTCAACCTCTACCTCAACCTCTATGAAGAGACGCTTGAAGCTCCTGGGTTCTCCTTTTTGGGCAAGATGAATGGCTACATGAAAGACGGCATTTATGGCACGTGGATGGTCATAAAGTCTAATATAAAGAGTGACAACAAAGCCATTGTGCGCTTTAGTAACGACATAGGGTCAGACTCGCAAGACATTGAATTGACGCTTAATGCCGACAGTACTTATACTTACCGTGCCGTCGGAGGTAATGCCATTCGTCGTGCCGTAGGCAGAAAGTTGGTAAAAGTTGCGGGCGAAATGACGTTTAAACGAATTAAGTAATAGAGGCAGCGTCTTACGCTGTAAAGCATTCACAACATGATGAAGAAAATAAAGACGTGGAAACAAATTGTAATAGACACTTTGTTTCCACGTTTTTGCTTAATCTGTAACAAACGATTAGGCATTAACGAAAAGGACGTTTGCATATCATGCTTCTGCAACATGCCTTTCACCCACTTTAAAGGCGAGAAAGGCAACGTTATTGAACGGCTCACTTGTGATGACATTATTTGTACTAAGCGCGCCAACAGCTTTTTCTTTTATGAGAAAGAATCGAGCTACTGTACTATCTTCTTTCATTTTAAATATTACAACCACCCCGAAGTGGCAGTAACAATGGGGCACATGATGGCGCAAGAGCTAAAGGACACAGATTTCTTTAAAGACATTGACGTAATTGTTCCCATACCCTTGTCAAGAGAGAGGCTAAAAAAGCGTGGCTACAATCAAAGTGAACGATTGGCAACAGGCATTAGTCAAGTGACGGGCATACCTATTGACACGACTTCAGTTATTCGCACCGTTAACAATCCTACTCAAACTCACCTCGATGCTATTCAACGCAACGAAAATGTAAAAGACATTTTTGCCCTATCAGCCAACGAAAACATTCATGACAAACACATATTACTTGTTGATGACGTTATCACCACTGGCAGTACGACCCGAGCCTGCGCACATGCTGCACTTAAAGCCCCTAACATTAAGATAAGCATCATAAGTTTGGCCTGCTCGAGCTATCACAAAAAATATACATTCCCCTCGGCACAACGACTATGATATACATAAATTGCAGTTTATTTTTGTTATAAAAAACATTTTACTCATACGATTCGTTACAGAGCCATTTTTTGTTGATTAGGTGACTAAATTTTAACTTTTAACTATCTGTGTAAGATGAATTAAAGTATTGTTGTCATGAATTTACAATAAAACTGTTTGTAGTGTTAATTTTTATTTTTAACTTTGCAATGGACTACAAGCAAAGAAGGGCATAAATGTTGATTTTCAGCATTTTTGATAGATGCCTTTTGGAATGCCCACGCCGGGCTGCGTATGGTGTAAGTCGCCAACACAGATGAAACTATACAAAGCGGGCTTATGGGTGGGACGTGGTCCACATGACATATGAAAGGCGTTTACAAGCGTCAAGTTCAACGTACACTCTGAAACGTGAGAAATTTCAAGAACGCATGTACTGCATTGAACATGACAACGGTAGATGTCCCGGGTGTGACTATATGCCAGTCCTTAGCGATTCTGCATATACCTACACACTGTATGTTTCCGATAGAGGAGGCATGCAGATGGGAAGGGTATATACATAAGCGGAATTGCATGGATTTTGCATCATATTCATATCGGCGTGGGCTCATACTGTTGTTCGTTCAGCAGTATAGGGCACTTCTCACGGCCTCAGAGTGTGAATCGGACAACGGGACGGTTCACGCTTTTTTTGTGTCCTAAGGTATTCTTTGCGTATCGGGCTGAGTCTTTGGCCTTTGGTACACATCGTGATATGGACGCTACGAAACCCACATCAGATGAAAAGGTCAAAGGAGGAAACTCTATAGTTTCTTCATCATGCGCCGGACTTACCTCCGACGTCCCCCCCGATGCTCTGCGCATAGCTCAAGCAAGGAGTTCACCAATAGGGGTGTCCACGAAATGTGTCCTTTCACGAAGGGGTTCACCCCCACTTCAGTGGTTTGCGCTCCGTACTACTTACGGACGTGAGCTTAAAGCTTATCATTACCTTATATCGCAAGGCCTTACGGCCTTTTGCCCCACCATTAAGAGAATGAAAATTATCGGGGGCAAACGCTATGAAATTGAAGAATCACGCATTCCCAATATATTTTTTGTACACGGAACTTTTGACGAAGTGAAATCCTTCGTCTACGACAATATTAATCTCCCTTATCTTCGTTTTTATTACAGTCATCGCCGCGATGGTCATCGCTTAGAGCGCACTCCTATTGTTGTACCCGAAGAGCAAATGAATGATTTGATGCGTGTGTGTAATGTCGAATCAGCTAACACTATTATCCAATCAGGCAACATTCAGAAGTTTGATGGTGGAGAATTGGTTCGCATCATCGATGGCCCCTTTGCTGGCATCACAGGTCGGGTAGCCAAATACAAAGGTCAGCAGCGTGTGGCCGTCATTATCGATGGCCTCGTCACCGCTTGCACAGCTTATGTGCCAAGTGCGTTTTTGGAGAGAAAATGATGTTTTTTTAATATTGTATAATCAGATGATAAATTCAGCCCTTTACGATATAGGGCATTTTACAAATAGACAATAGGTTATTGATGATAAACCTTCAAGAAATAAGCAAATCAGATCAACTATTTGATGGTCGTTACACTTTAGAGAAGTGTATTGGTACGGGAGGCTTTTCGGAAGTATGGTTGGCCTTTGATGTACGTTCACAGGTGAAAGTGGTGCTCAAGGTGTATACTTCGGCACAGGGACTTGACAAGGAAGGCATTGAAATGTTTAGGCGAGAGTTTTCGTTGGTGTGTAATTTAAATCAAACCAACATACTCAAGCCTTTTACATTCGACATTCATGACGGAGTTCCTTACATTGTGATGCCGTATTGCGAACGAGGTTCAGCTTCGAAGTATATAGGCAAGATGTCGGAGGACGAATTGTGGACTTTCTGTGAACAGGTGGCTGAGGGATTGGATTACTTACACGCGCATAGTATCATTCATCAAGATATCAAACCCGCTAACGTGTTGATTAATGCTGATGGTCAGTATCTGATTACGGACTTTGGCATCAGCACTGGGTTGCGCCGTACCATGCGACGTACAATGGATAGTTATAAGGCCGGAAGTGGTACAACGGCTTATATGTCGTATGAGTGTTTGGCTTCGCACCCAAAGAATGTCATGGCACGTGATATCTGGGCATTAGGGGCTTCGATGTTTGAATTGATTGAGGAAGAAGTGCCGTATGGAGAATATGGAGGTATCACCCAAAAGTCAATGCTTGAAGAGCCGCTCCGCTTCACGCGTAAAGTGAGTGACGACATGCGAGCACTGATAGTGCGTTGTTTGGCTTTCAACACTTGGGAGCGCCCCAGCGCGAGTGAAATATTACAATTGGTGGCAAACCATAAGACGGGAAAACCGATAGCATTTCCAGATACAACGGATCAAGTAAATGAATCGAAAATAGTGCAAAGCACTTCGAATAAAGCCTTGCATAGCAATAGAAAACGTTTGCTTGTTGGGGCTTTGACTGTCGTACTGTTGATAGCGGGAGGTGGGGTAGCATGGCATTATCTTCCAGCCCATTTTCCTTCAGAAAATAAGGTTAAACAGATAGCTCAAGATACTGTTATTCAACCCAGTCGGGACGTTCGTAATGATAGTTTGATGCTTTTGAAAGTAAATCAAGCCAAGAAACTGGTATCAAGCGAGAAAGCAAAGCACGCTAAATTGGATCATATCAACGAGCGGACGCTTGTACAGGCTGCGAGCCTCTATAAAGAAGCTATGCAAATGGAGGCTACACCAGCAACTGTCGAGCAAGTAAAGAAAGAGTGGGCTGCTTCTCAGACCATAATTGATAAAACTTACCAATATCTGTCAGGGAGAAAGGCTTACTATCAGGATATGGGAGCAAGTGGTGCAGCCAAAGAATTTGGCGTAAGGGCAGAGAGGCTGAAAGCTTATGTGTCGAAAGAATTAGATAAGACAACTCAAACAAAGAGTAAGGCTCACTCTGTACGAGGTATTCGCCAAAAATCAAAAGAATCACTCAAAGAGTTAGAAAAGGAGAAAGAACCGCAAGCTTCTATGGCTCCACGTATACCCCTTCAAGATACTCCTACACGTATAATCCATCAAGATTCTCCTACAAGAACACGTTAAGAATAAAAATATAATAAAACGCTGAATCATGAGTATACTAAAAACAACCCTTATTGCAGCAGTTGGTATGCTTGCCTTTGTGCAACATGCCGAAGCACAAAACTGCTCCGACCTATACAAACAGGCCAATGCGCTAAGAAAGTCTAAAAATTACGAGCAAGCCATTAGTTATTACCAACGAGCTAAGTCGTGTGATAACTATTTGACCAACGACTGTAACAAATGGATCGCTTGGTGTCGTCATCAGTTGCCAAAGATTGAAGTGTCAAAACAAGTCGTTATCATTCCTTATCAAGGTGGTGATGCTTCTGTCGGCATTACGGCCAATCGCAATTGGAATGTGGAGGGCGAGACTATCTGGTGCAAACCTTTGAAAAGTGATAACCACAAACAATTGATTGTACAATGCCGAACGGCCAATGATAGCATTCGTAGTAAGATACAAAATCTTATGGTTAAGGTGGGCGACATCTATAAAACCATTCGCGTTGTGCAAGAAGGACGTCCTGAGTATCTGACGGTTGGAGCAAAGAGTTTGTCGTTCCCCGCCAAGGGAACGGAGGATAGTATCGTGGTAGAATCAAATGCCAAATGGGACGTGTCGTCTGTGCCTTCGTGGTGTAAGGTAGAGAAGAAGGACGATGGCATACACATCGTGGTTAGTCCAAACGAGAGAGTGTTAGAGCGTACTGACAATATTGTCATTCGTACACCGAACAAAGACGTAACCATTCGCATCTATCAGTCGGCTGGTGATGAACATTTGACACTTTCACAGAATAATTTGGTGGTTGCTGGCGAAGGAGATGTGCGTACGTTGAAGGTCTATGCCGATGCCAAAAATTGGTTTGTAGGCGATTTTCCTACTTGGATGAACGTACAGCGTGTCGGTGATGATGAAATTCGTATTGAATGCGCTAAGAATGTGGCGAACGGCATGAGCCGTGAGGGCAGTGTGAAGATACGTACCGACCGTCAGACACAAGGCGTAATGATTACACAAGAGCCACGCAAGGTGCAAGACCTCATCTTTAGTGAGAAGAACTTGGTGAGCGGCCGTAATATATCTTTTGGTGTAACGGTAGGTTACAGCGTACCCATCATCAGTGCTTCAAGCGGTGGTGACTTTACGGGTTCTATAATGGACTATGGATTAGGTACAAAGGATGAGAATGCATCGTACAAGTCGGCTACGGCCTTTACGGTAGGTGCCTTTGCTGATGTGCGCCTTTACAAGAACATTTTCCTTACGGCAGGTGTGAACTATATGCAGGTGAAGTATAAGAATACCTTTAATAAAAATACGGATTTGACCATACCCTTCAGTAATTATGTATATATGAAGGGCAATGTGCAGAATGCTTATACGGAGGAGTACGCTTACCACATGTTAGAAGTGCCCATTCTTGCGTCTTACCGCTTTAAGGTAAATGATGTGAGTCATGTGCAACTCAATCTTGGTCCTGTGCTCAACTTCGGCCTTTCAGCCAATATGAACCTTTCTGGAAATACGGACTGCGAGACCATGCGTAAGTATAACAAAAATACCAATCTGCCCGATGCCGACGATGTGGCCAACTACTTGCGCCATACAGCGGTTAATGCAGCATTTAATTTGTATCAGCCTTGTGTGTATTGGGAAGAGAAGTATACCACTGGCAATGATGCTGCAGTTCCGCACCATGATGTATTCCAGTCAGCACCACTCAAGAAGTTTAATTGCGGACTTCGTATTGGTGTAGCATACGAGTGGGCAGGCCTTTCTGTTGGACTTTCGTATACCCAAATGTTGACCAATATGGCCAATAAGAACTATTGGGAGAACGAACGCTTCACCGTGCTCAATCATAGTGATGTGACGATGAAGGGGTATAAGCAACGTATTAATTCTCTTGAACTGAAGCTTGCTTATACGCTCAGATATCTGAAGAAGAAAAAGTAATCAAGACTATAGGGATAGTTGTGGAGCATGGACTCTATTTCATGCTCAGTGACATTTCAAGATAATAACTTAAATCAAAATTGAAATATGAGATGCCAATTCTGTGGCTGGGATAATCCCGAAGGCCGCACCAAATGTGAAAAATGCAATAAGCCCCTCTCAAATGGTTCCAATCATAATGCAGCAGAACCTTCTATCAATATGCCAGTATCAGCAAGGGGAGGGAAGAGTGGCCGCCCAACTCAATATATGGGACAGCCGTCAAGAGATAACTTTAATCCTAAAGCCACGGTGCTTGAACCAGGTGCAATCGGTCATACGCTGAATGAGAATGTAAATGCAGCGGAAGATACGTGTCCGAAATGTGGATACCCCATGGAGAGGGGCGTATGTCCTTCGTGTGGTTATTCTACTAAAAATGAAACAGCTTCGGATGAAGCTACTTTTGGCCAACATGAGGCAGCTGATGCAATGGCCATAGCCGAGGCGCGCAAAACCATTCGCCCGGTGAGAAAAGGTCCTAAGGAAGGAAATTTTGTTCTAACTCCCTTGTCAGAAACTACGGGACTGCCTGAAGGTGAAAGCATTAGCTATGAAGGGAACGCAGTGGTATTAAACCGCCATAATACAGACCCTAAGAATGCTACGATTACTTCACATGAACAAGCCTTGGTAAGTTACGAAAATGGAGCGTGGGGTATCTCGGATAAGAGCGAGATGAAGACCTCTTTCGTACAAGCAGATGAACGCATAGCACTGCATGACGGAAGCATCATTCTCATCGGCAACCAACTTTATCGTTTTGAAGTAGGAAAGCAGTCTGAAGAATAAAGTTGGCAGTGTGTAGAATTTTCTGACAAATGCAGAATGTTCAAATAAGAAAAATTATATGATAGCATACCGCTTAGACGTCAATGAGGGACAACTCATAGACGGAAAATACCGCATACAAAAGCACATAGGTTCAGGTTCTTATGGCGATGTGTATAAAGTAGTTGATGCTTTGGGCGTTGCGTATGCGTTGAAGTTGCTGCGGCTATGGGAGGTGGGGAGTGACTTGCATGACGGTTTGATAGAAAAGTTCGAACAGGAATACAAGACGGCTCGCATACAGAGCGAATACTTAGTGCATAGTCTTAACTCAGGAGTGGTGAGAGGCAATCCTTACATTGTAATGGAATTTTGTCCAGCTGGCGATCTGTCAAAGATGATAGGCAAAGACACCTCTCAATTACCCCGATATGCGCATGACATACTTAAAGGACTTTATGTGTTGCACTCCGAGGGTAAGGTACACCGCGATATGAAGCCCGAGAATGTACTCTTTCGTCCTAACGGCCACGCTGCCCTGACGGATTTCGGCATAGTCGGTGAGATGGATAAGTCGAAGCGCATGTCGGAAGTCGGTTGGTTAAAGCATCGTCCTAAACAAGCGATGGGAACACCGCTCTATATGTCGCCCGAGATGGCCAGTCGTGAGGGTGGAGGAGTGACCTACCTTCCTACGGTTGATATCTGGTCGTTTGGTGTGATGATGTATGAGGTCTTGACAGGTGGCTCTTTTCCTTTCGGAAATATAAGTCAGATAGAAGACCTCCCTATGTATCAAAAGCGTATGCGCAAGGGTATGTGGGACGTTGCCTTGCTTCGCCGTTCGGTGACGGACCCATTGTGGGTAGACGTAATCGAACAATGCTTAGAGCCAGACTATCGAAAGCGCTATCAAAGTGCTCCAGAAGTATTGCAAGACATCAAGCCTCTATTAGGCAGAGCCTATTACTCCATGCCTCCCGTTAATGAAAGGCAGACACGCTCTCGCAACATTAGTCGCATAATCATTACGCAAGGTCGTAATGTAGGACAAGTGTTCGATTTGAATCGTTTGCTCCCCCCACAGGCTCGCATGATACGTGTGGGCAGAGAGCAAGACAACAACATTGTGCTCAGCGACATAGACGCTATGTATGTGTCGCGTTACCACTTTACGTTGGAACGTTCGGCCGATGGTCAATTTTGGACATTGCGAGACGGGCAGTGGTTACGTAACGAGCGGCATTGGGGGCGATCAACAAACGGAACGTACCTTAATGCAACACCCGTTCCGTCACTTCTTACGAAAATTCACCGCCTCACAGGGACGGCCATAGCGCAGACTGCGCCGGGTCTTAAC
>ERZ1031467.699-NODE-699-length-10656-cov-6.376191_pt1 | contig 10656 bp, 9 predicted proteins | sample MGYA00517105_ERZ1031467 | MGnify/ENA primary metagenome ERZ1031467 (study PRJEB33719, sample SAMN04261155) | wastewater metagenome | biome: rural village; feature: human; material: feces | host: Homo sapiens | place: El Salvador | collected 2013-01-07 ...
GGAAAAAGTGGTATTTTTGCTACCCGATTTTTAAGAAATCATTTACATTTGATAAAAACAATTATGAAAAGAGTTAAGTTTATTTTGGCACTTGCATTTCTCTGCATGTGCACTAGCAGTATTCAGGCACAAAGCATTAAGGACATTCTTGAGGGTGTGGTAAACACCGTTGTTGGCGACAAAGCTACAAACGCTAAATCTATAAAAGGCACATGGAAGTATAGCGGACCAGCTTGCGAATTTGAGAGCGACAACCTGCTTTCTAAGGCTGGCGGCACTGCCGTTACCAACAAAATAAAGAAGAGAGTAGCTCCTATTATGAAGACTCTCGGCATCAACGGCATTGTATACACATTCGACGGCGAAGGCAACTACACATCAAAGATTAGGAAGCACGAGACTAAGGGCACATACGTGTTCAATGAGAATGACAAGACCATAACCTTTACACCGGCTATTGGTATGCCTTACACAGCATACGTCGTTACCCAAGGCTCGACAATGACTCTTACCTTCAATGCTGATAAGCTGATGAATACATTGAAGACCATATCAAACGCCACATCAAAACTTAGCACAACATCGGCTATTGTAAACAGCATTCTCGGCAGCTACAATGGCATGCGTATTGGTTTTGAGCTAAAGAAATAAAGAAATCCTTAAACAGTAACAAATGGAGCAGTTTCGACGTCGTTACATACGCTACCTAAAACTTGAGCGCAACTACACCGCCAACACTATAGAGGCGTATACCCACGACCTCGACTATCTGCTGAACTTTATGAGGTGCGAGAACCTGAGTGTCTATGACATCAGACTCTCGCACCTCGAAACATTTGCAGCCACTATTCACGAGTTTGGAGTGTCTGCTACAAGTCAGGCACGTATACTTAGTGGTATAAGGGCGTTCTTCCGCTTTCTTGTTCTCGACGGAGTATTGACCGACGACCCTGCAGAGCTGCTTGAGTCACCATCTATAGGCGAACATCTTCCTGAAGTATTGTCAACAGAAGAGGTTGACCGTATGGAGCGCGCAATAGATCTATCTAAATGGGAAGGACAACGCAACCGTGCCATAATAGAAGTACTGTTCTCGTGCGGTCTACGTGTATCCGAGCTTATAAACTTGCGCTTTAGCGACATATCTGTCAAGAATAAGTTTCTGCGCATAGTGGGCAAGGGCGACAAGGAACGTCTTGTACCAATATCTGATACCGCCTTAAACGAGATACAACTATGGCTGTTCGACCGCAACTTGATGAAAGTAAAACCAGGCGAGGACGACTATGTGTTCCTAAATAGGCGCGGTGCTCATCTCACCCGCACCATGATTCTTATTATGATAAAGAATGTGGCCAAAGATGCGGGCATCACCAAGACAGTATCGCCACACACGCTACGCCACTCGTTTGCCACTGCTCTACTGCAAGGCGGCGCCAACCTTCGTGCCATACAGGAAATGCTTGGACACGAGAATATCAAGACTACACAGATATACACCCACATCGACATCACCACATTGCGCGAAGAGATTCTCAACCATCATCCTCGAAATATGAAGAAAAACAAGGATTGATTAATGACCAAAACAAAAATAACGCCTATTACACAGTAGGGTATACTCCGTGTAATAGGCGTTAAGTAGATCTACACTCTTTCCCTACACGACGCTCTTCCGATCTTCTTGCCTTATCCTATCCTATTTTATATGGCTTACTTCTGAAGCAAAGCCATAGTGTCCTTAGCAATCATCAACTCCTCGTCGGTAGGAATCACACATACAGTAACCTTTGAATCGGGAGCTGAGATAATAGCCTCCTTGCCACGTACCTTGTTTGCCTCAGCATCCATCTTAACGCCAAGGAACTCAAGATCCGAGCAAGACTCAAGACGAGTACCAATCTGATTCTCTCCTACACCGGCTGTCCATACAATGATGTCTACACCACCCATAGCTGCGGCATAAGCGCCAATGTACTTCTTGATGCGGTAGTTGTACATCTTAAGAGCAAGCTCTGCACGCTCGTTGCCCTCGTTGGCAGCGCTCTCAATCTCACGCATATCCGAAGAAATGCCTGTGATACCGAGTACACCGCTCTCCTTATTAAGGAAGTCGGCCATTTCCTGAGGCTTTTTGCCAAGCTTCTCCATAAGGAATGTTACGGCAGAAGGGTCGATATCGCCCGAACGGCTACCCATCATTACGCCGGCAAGCGGAGTGAGACCCATTGATGTGTCTACACACTTACCAAACTTAACGGCTGATACAGAAGCACCATTACCGATGTGGCAGGTGATGATACGCTGTGTTTTGATGTCGCGACCGAGGAACTCGCACACACGCTGTGATACATAACGGTGGCTGGTTCCGTGGAAGCCATAACGACGTACATGATACTTCTCGTACAGCTCATAAGGAATAGCGTAGAGATAAGCGTAATCTGGCATTGTGCTGTGGAATGCATTGTCGAACACACATACCTGAGGTGTATTAGGCATAAGTTTGTCTACAGCACGCAAGCCCTTAAGGTGTCCTGCATTGTGTACTGGTGCCAGATCGCAAAGACTTTCTATACCATCCTCTACCGACTTGTCTACTATAACGCTCTTCTCGAAGAGGTCGCCACCCTGCACAATACGATGACCTACAGCATCAATTTCGTCGAGGCTCTTGATAGCACCGAACTCAGGGTTGAGAAGACACTGGAATACGAAGTTAACGCCTTCCTTATGGTCAGGCATGTCGTGCATAATCTTCTTCTTCTCGCCGTTAGGCAGAGTTACTTTTATGAAAGCTTCGTCAAGACCGATACGCTCAACACCGCCAGCAGCGAGCACCGAGTTGTCGTCCATGTTATAGAGCTTATACTTGATGGAAGAACTTCCGCAGTTTAAAACTAATATTTTCATATTTATAAATTATGAGTTTTGAATTACTTCTTTGCGTCCATTGCCTGGCAAGCTGTGATAGCTACCATGTAGTAGATATCGTCTACTGAGCAACCACGAGAAAGGTCGTTCACTGGACGGGCAATACCCTGAAGAATTGGACCAATAGCGATAGCATCGCCAAGACGCTGAACAAGCTTGTAGCTGATATTGCCAACCTCAAGGTTAGGAACGACAAGCACATTGGCATGACCAGCAATAAGGCTACCTGGTGCCTTCTTCTCGCCTACAGCAGGAACAAGAGCTGCATCGGCCTGCAATTCACCATCGAGCTTAAGCTCAGGAGCCATCTCGTGTGCAAGACGTGTAGCCTCAACCACCTTGTCTACTACCTCATGCTTGGCTGAACCCTTTGTTGAGAAACTAAGCATAGCAACACGTGGGTCCTGAATACCAGCAACCGAACGGGCTGTCTGTGCAGTACATACAGCAATCTGAGCAAGCTGATCGGCTGTAGGAACCGGTGTTACGGCAACGTCGCCCATAACGATGATACCATCGTCGCCATACTGGTGCTCGTGTGTAAGCATAAGCATAGCACCGCTAACACATGTCACGCCTGGAGCACACTTGATAATCTGCAAAGCAGGACGCAGAGTATCGCCTGTTGTGCTTAATGCACCTGAGATCTGACCATCAGCACCCTCTGTCTTGATAATCATGCATCCAAGGTAGAGAGGATTCTTAACAAGCTCACGAGCCTGCTCGATAGTCATGCCCTTCTTCTTGCGAAGCTCGGCAAGAAGCTCTGCATACTCCTCGGCTTTGGGGTTATTAAGCGGATCGACGATAGTAGCCTTGTCGATGTTGTGGAGATCCCACTTTGCGGCAAGCTCTTTTAGTTCGTCTGGGTTGCCGATGAGGATGAGTTCGGCAATACTGTCGGCCAGTACGCGGTCGGCTGCTCTAAGTGTGCGCTCCTCAGTAGCTTCGGGGAGCACAATGCGTTGTTTGTCGCTCTTAGCGCGCGCAACGATGTGTTCAAGTAAATTCATATTAGTTTATAATATAATGTTGATTTGTTTCGTTTTGTCACATTGACTTTGCAAAATTAGTAAAAATAAATGAGCTACGTACCACGCAGCTCATTTATTTTTCAATTGATATATCGCAAGTTGCTAAAATCCTCGTTTTAGCACACAATCAGTCTATAAAATGCTCTCTGCCATGGCTTTTCCCAGAGCCTCGCAAGCCTTTCGTGTTTCTTCGCTAAGGCTTTGCTTTATCTCTGCCGGTTCGCCTACGAGTTCAAATTTTGCTGTTGTCTCGTTCCATTCCTTTATCTTCTTAACGGCCTGGCCTGCCCATGTGCACGAGCCGAATATTCCAAGCTTGCGACCCTTTATGTTGCGTCCGCCTATCTCGGATAACAGACTCTCCATCTGTGGATATAGACCGTTGTTATAGGTTGGAGCACCAAGCACCATAGCGTTATACTTGAAGATATCGCTCAGTATATACGAGTGGTTGGTGCGCGACACGTCGTGCATAACTATATTCTTAACGCCTGCCTCGCTTGCAGCACGTGCTATAACCTCTGCAGCACGCTCGGTGTTGCCGTACATAGAACCATAGCAGATAACGAGTCCTGGCTCTGCATTATATAAGCTTAGGCGATTGTACTCGGCCATAACGCGCTCAATATACTCATGCCACACAGGTCCGTGTGTTGAACATATATAGTCTATCTGCACACCAGATAGTTTTTTCAAAGCCTGCTGCACGGGTACACCATACTTGCCTACAATATTAGAATAATAGCGACGCATCTCGTCCCAATATATTTCACAGTTCATATGCGAGTCGACAAAGGCTCCATTCAGTGCACCAAAGCACCCGAAGGCATCACCTGCGAACAGAGTGTGCGTTGTTTGGTCGAGTGTAACCATTGTCTCTGGCCAGTGCACCATAGGTATTAGCACAAACTGCAGCTCGTGCTTACCCAGACTAAGCGTATCGCCATTCTTTACTTCCAATATCTCGCTTGCATCCTCGCCCACATGATAGTATCCGCGCATCATATCGAACGTCTTCTTGTTTCCAACAATACGTGCACCAGGATAATATTGCTTGATAAGAGCAAGCGAGCCACTATGGTCGGGTTCCATGTGATTCACAATGATATAATCGATTTGACGGTCGCCAATCACCTGACGAATATTGTCGAGATACTGCGGAAAGAAGTCGGCCTCAACAGTATCTACGAGTGCTATCTTCTCGTCGTTGATGATGTATGAGTTGTAGCTCACACCGTAAGGCAATGGCCACAGACCTTCGAATATATCCTTGTGTCGGTCGTTTACGCCAACATAGTGGATGTTGGATGTAATTTCTGTATTCATAATTGTTTCAAGTTTTTTTTATGATTTTGTACTTCTTCGTTTTTATACTTCAATGCTGTTACGTATTGGCTTCGTTATTGTGCCACTCAATTCCTTGTTTTCAGGCTCTCGCCAAAATCCTTGGATATATAGTTGAATATGTCCTTGCAGCAATCGGCAGCAAACTCCATGGCACACTCTATCAGCTTATCCCATGTGCTCTCATTAAGTCCGCGCTCTATATCAGCCCTTGTTACACCATATTTAATAAGGCCATACACCAGTCCGGCATTAAAGTTGTCGCCGGCACCTATCGTACTAACAGTATGGATGTGCTCTACTGGATATTCCTTTTTAAAGCCACCGTCCGATAAAACTGTTACGGGCTGTGCACCGTCGGTATATACAAGGCGCTTGCAGTAGAACGATGTGTCAGCCCTATACACACGCTCAGCGGTGTCCTTATGATAAATCTCGTTGAAGTCGTCACGCGAACCTCTCACTATATCAGCATACTCAAGGTTCTCTATAAGATTAGGTGTAATCTTCATCACATCATTACGATGTGCAGGACGGAAGTTTACGTCGTAATAGATGATAGCGCCACGACTGCGTGCCAGCTCAAGCAATCCCAGTACTTGGTTGCGCATTGCCGGATTAACGGCATAAAACGAACCGAACACCACAATATCGTCGGCATTAATATCAGGATAGACAAAGTCGGCGTGGTTGATATTTGTGTCGCGGTAGAACACATAGTCGGCATTGTTGTCGCTGTCGAGAAAGGCTAACGATATTGGCGACTTGCTTTCCATACACACATTAATGCCCGATGTATCTACATTGTTGTCCTTAAGAAACTGTCGTACATGCTCGCCCACCCTATCATCGCCTGTCTCTGAAAGGAATGTAACATTCACACCGGCTCGTCCCAACGACACTATGCCATTGAATGTAGAGCCTCCTGGTACTGCTTCTGTAGGCTTGCCGTTCTTGAAGATAATGTCGAGCACGGTCTCTCCTATACCTATTACTTTTCGCATATCATTTATCTTGATTTTTCTTATCAGTTTTGACGGGTGCAAATATCTGAATTTTTCGTGAAAGAACAAAGAGTTGGGAGCGTTAATTTTTTGTGCAAAGCGAGCCTTGTACCGCCTGCATCACTCTAAGCCAGTTGCCACCCCATATCTTTGCCATATCCTCTTCAGAGAACTTATGGCGCAACAGTGCCTTGGTAAAGTTTATCAGCTCGGATGCATTGGCAAGTCCAGGCACACCACCATCGCCATCGAAGTCGGTACCCAAGCCTACATGATCGATGCCCATAATATCTACGGCATGGCACAAATGCCTTATTGCGTCGTCTATGCAAGCCTTGCCATCGGTGCGTAGGAAACCGTTGTATATAGTTATCTGGCATACACCTCCCTTTGCTGCAAGAGCCCGCATCTGGTCATCGGTAATGTTGCGCGGCACATCGCACAAAGCCTTGGTGTTGGAGTGAGAGCACACGATAGGTGTCTTAGATATCTCAAGAGCGTCATAGAAGGATCTCTCGCTGGCATGACTAAGGTCTACCATCAGTCCAAGCCTATTCATCTCGTGTATAACCTTCTCGCCAAACTGCGACACACCGCCATATGTATTAGCCGAGTTGCGTGCCGAGTCGCATATCTGATTGTCTCCATTATGGCACAATGTGATATACACGATGCCACGTTTGGCAAAGTGCTCCACATTCTTCAAGTCATCTTCTATAGCCAGTCCGTTCTCAATACCAATCATAACCGACTTCTTTCCTGCCCGCTTGTTGGCTTCAAGCTCTGCCCTATTGCGAGCCAAAGCCACATAATCGGAATGTGCAAGCACCGTCTCGTCTATCTTGTCGAATATAAGGTCGGCATAAGCACGCGGTCCATCCACATCAAACGGAGCTATGTCTACAAAGTGTTCGCCCTCTTTAGGCTGTGGCAGATAAGCCACCATAGTTACAGCATCCGTACCTCCATCGCGCATCTTATGCAAGTCGTAGCAGATGCGCGGGTCGCGATGGTCGAAATCAATATTTCTCGGAAAGAACATAGGTGTGTCGCAATGCGAGTCGATGGTAAGGTTGCGACTGTGAAAACGTCGTGCCTCTTTCATTATGCCCGCCTCGTCAACAAGCCATTTAAACAGCGGCTGACCATCCTTGCCTAACCATTCGGGATGCCATTGCACGCCCAATATAGCCTTATGCTCGTTGCTCTCTACTGCCTCAATCACTTTATCGGCCGACATAGCCGATACACGCAGATGTTCGCCTACCTTGTCCACAGCCTGATGGTGGAACGAGTTGACAAACATTACGTCGTTGGGATATATATATCTAAGCAGGCTACCCTCCTCTATGTGTATGCTGTGAGTAGGTTCCTCGCGGTCGGCATCCTGCGAATGTTTAATCCTGTTATCGGTCATAGGCAGATCTTGCTCGATATGTCCGTCAAGAGCAATCGCAAGAGTCTGCATACCACGGCAAATGCCCAGTATAGGCAACTGTCTATGATATGCATATCGTGTAATCATAAGTTCGGGCAGGTCGCGTTCTCTATTTATATGATGCAATCCTGGTGCGGGCTCGTCGCCATGCCACAGAGGGTTGAAATCGGCACCTCCGGTAAGTAGCAAAGCATCTATCTGGTCGAGTGTAGACAATATAACGTCGTTATTGTTTACGGGTGGAATAAGCAACGGAGTGCCTCCCGCCTCCACTATCTGTCGATAGTAAGCCGATCGCAATGTGGCATCTATGCCCTCATAATTTGTAGTTATGCCCACAACTGGGCGATTTGGAATGCGTGGAGCATTGCAGTCAAGTTCGTTGAAATGTTCGTGTAGACGATATGATTCCATAATATATATGTATAAACCAAACGCCCTGTAAGGGCAAAAGCGTTTTTCTCAATGCTTTTGCTCTTACAAGGCGTCTTCATTGTTGTTACCTTCTCTAATTATTAGTCCTCTAAATCCTCGAGGTGTACTGGTATCTCTCGTTTGATGCTTTGGTCGAGCGAAATAAGTGTCTCAGTTGAGACAACACCCGGAATCATCTGCATCTTGTTGTTGAGCAAGTCCATAAGCTGCTCGTTGTCGCGTGCGTATACCTTCAGAAGCATAGTGTAAGGACCGGTTGTAAAATGGCACTCCACAATCTCAGGAATATCCTGCAACTTCTCCACAACATCCTTGTACATGTTGCCACGCTCAAGATTCATGCCCACATATGTGCATGTGTTGTAGCCAATGCTCTTAGGATTAACGTCGAAACCGCTACCTGTTATCACACCACCTGCTATAAGGTGCTGCACACGCTGATGTATAGCTGCGCGAGACACGCCACATTCGGCTGCCACGTCTTTAAATGGGATTCGTGCATTCTTAGAAAGAATACTAAGAATCTTTTTGTCAAGTTTGTCTATCTTATCCATTTTTATTGTTGATTTTCTTTAAAGACTTGTTTTAAGATTACATTATGTCAGCAAATTTAGGCAATATATTTGACACAAACAACAATTTGCCCTATTTTTTTTGATTTTTTTGGCATTATGGTATCATTATTTTGGTTTTTAAATGAATTGTGTGGCACTAAATCCACTTATTGCTACTTACAAAAATACTTATACACGCATAAGTATACATTATTGTTACTAAAATATTACAAATCTGTTTATAATTATACATTTTAACATTACCGCCCGTATAATTATACGATATTATGTGTATCTTTGCATGCCCCTATGATAATTTGTACAAGCAACCTATAATATAATACTTATCAGAATATAATACATCATCAGGATATGGCATACAGAAAGATAACAGCCGCCGAGGGTGCGGCAATGATTAATGACGGAGAAAACATCGGATTCAGCGGTTTTACACCTAATGGCGTGCCCAAGGCTGTAATTCGTGAATTGTCCAAACGTGCTATTGCAGAACACGATGCGGGTAAACCTTTTAAGGTAGGTATCCTCACCGGCGCATCGTCATGCCAAAGTTTGGAGGGCGACTTTGCTAATGCCAATGCCATTAAGTTCCGTGCTCCGTTCTCTACAAATGCCGATTTCCGTCGCCATGCCAATCTTGGCGAGATCGACTATGAAGATATGCACCTTGGACATATGGCAGAGCGATTGCGCCGTGGATTCTATGGCGACATCGACTGGGCTATTATCGAGGTGTCGGCAATTGAGGATGCGGGCGACAAGCTGCGAATATTCCTGACCTCAGCAGACGGCATAGTGCCCACAATTGTGCGCCTTGCCAAACGTGTTATACTTGAGCTAAACACCTTTCATGACCCACGTGTACGTTATCTGCACGACGAGTACGAGTGTGCCGAATATCCATATCGCCAGCCCATACCACTGTTGACAGTGGGCGGACGCATTGGTAAGGAGTATCTCGAACTTGACCCTTCCAAACTTGTAGGCGTGGTAGAATGCTGTATTCCAGAGGAAGCCCGCTCATTCAAGGCTGTAACACCCGAGACCGAAGCTATAGGCAACCATGTGGTAGATTTCTTCCTCAACGATATAAAGAAAGGACATATTCCGCCATCTATGTTCCCTATCCAAAGCGGTGTGGGTGTTACAGGCAACGCTGTTATGCGTGCCATAGGCAACAACGCTCAGCTGCCTAAGCTCGAGGTATTCTCGGAGGTTGTGCAGGATGCCATTATAGACATGATGCTTGAGGACAAGATTGCACATGCCTCGGTTGCAGCCATGACGGTGAGCAACGAGTGTCTGCGCAAGGTTTACGACAATATCGACTTCTTCAAGTCGCGCATAACGCTGCGCCCAAGCGAGCTTAGCAACTCGGCCGAACTTATCCATCGCTTTGGCGTAATAGCAATGAACACAGCCCTTGAATGCGACATCTACGGCAACGAGAATTCTTCGCACGTGTGCGGATCTAAGCTTATGAACGGTATAGGTGGATCGTGCGACTACGAGCGCAACGGTTCTATAAGCATATTCTACACGCCTTCCACTGCCAAGAACGGTTGTATAAGTGCCATTGTGCCACAGTGTTGCCACATCGACTCAACAGAACACGATGTAGACGTTATAATAACCGAGCAGGGTATTGCCGACCTTCGCGGCAAAGGTCCGGCACGTCGTGCAGAGGAAATAATAGAGAATTGCGCACATCCCGATTATCGTCCGCTTCTGCGCGAATATCAGCGCATTGCATCTAAAGGACACGAGCCTTTCGCATTGCGTGCGGCGTTTGCCTTCCACGATACTTTAGTGAACAAGGGAGACATGAGACTGACCGACTTTGGCGAGTATATGTAAAGACCAAATAACAAAAAAAGTGTCTAGTAAATCTGGAAAAG
>ERZ1031467.702-NODE-702-length-10622-cov-19.428315_pt1 | contig 10622 bp, 10 predicted proteins | sample MGYA00517105_ERZ1031467 | MGnify/ENA primary metagenome ERZ1031467 (study PRJEB33719, sample SAMN04261155) | wastewater metagenome | biome: rural village; feature: human; material: feces | host: Homo sapiens | place: El Salvador | collected 2013-01-07 ...
AGAATTACTTCAGTTAAGTATGGAGACTGCAAATAACAGAATTGAAATCAGCAAAGTCAATTCTGATATGATATCTCTTGAGAAACAGATTTCTGATGTTGCAGAAGGATTGAAGGATGTAGTGACGATGAGAGAGTCTTTCTGTGTGGTGCTTCTTCCAAGGATGCCGGGGCTAGAATAACAAGCATCGTTGAGGATTACGGAACAGCCAAATACAACTCTGTTATTGCAGGATTATTGAAAAATTCGCCATTAGTATTACCGAAATAGGAGTGTGAGATTATTGCAGAATGTACGGATGCTGAAAAGAAACAGTTTATGCAGGCATTTATTGAGCTTATCGACATCTTTACGGAAAGACGTGAAGATAGTAATTAGATTAGGAATATCAAATTTCAGTTTCCGACACTTGGAACGGTTTGTTTGCTGTCGCGAGTGTAAGCGTAAAATCAACGATATTAATGAAGAAAAACATATTCCATCTTACGTGCAAATGGTGTAGAATAATACCAATACACGGAGGACAAACATGAGAACGCTATATACATTTGACAAACACAACTATTCCGATGATATGGAGGTATTTGAGCGCTTCGCGGTGCGCGCGGTTATTATCAGAGACGGAAAGCTTGCCATGCAGCAGGCCGGTGAGGGCTACTACAAGATACTTGGCGGTGGCATCGATGCAGGCGAGACCAACGAGGCGGCGCTGGCACGTGAGGTGCGCGAGGAGGCAGGACTTCTTGTCGTGCCGGAAAGCATCAGAGAGTGCGGCAAGGTCATAGAAAAGAGACGCGATATATTTGAGGCTGACAAGATATATTACTGTCACACCTACGTGTATTTCTGTGATGTGAAGGACGAGCATGTGGCAGCACAGATGACAGACAGCGAGATAAGGCTTGAGTATCATCTGTCATGGGCCACGCCGGATGAGATAATAAAGGCCAACAGAGCCTTTCTTGATAAAGAATGGATAGCAAGAGACACTAAGATTGTTGAGTTGATAAAAGAAATGTGTTAAAATAATGCCTGGATGTAAATCCGGGCATTTAATATAAGGAGAAGCAGTATAAATGGATAATAATAAAATCAAAAATAAATTAAAGGACGATCCGGCCTTCACTCTCGAGGTGCAAAACCCTGAGGTTGAGGAGCTGATGACACAGTATTCGAGCGACAAAAAGGCAGAGACACTCAATAAGCTCATTGAAAAATGTACCAAGAGCAGATTTCTGGTACCTGCAAATGTCGGAGAGAACAACAAGCCGATTCCGCTGTTTATTAAAAACGGTGAGGGAGAGGCTTTCATGCCGATTTATACCTCAAAGGCACAGCTTTCTAAGGATCATCCGTCACCATGCATTGTAAATATGCCGTTTCTTGCAGTCAACAATATGGTGGCAAATAAAGAGTCAAAGATTGATGGTATCGCATTCAATCCGTTTACTCACAATCTGATTTTCAAAAAGCCTCTTGTAGAAAAGATTGAGGCAGTGGAAAAAGCCAGAAGAGAGGGCCATCCTACATCACCGACAAAGGGCAAGACCGTACAGATGACAGCAGAGCAGTACGTCATCTTCGAGCGTATGCAGTATGAGCATATTTTCCTGCCGACAAAGATGTTTGAGGGCGGAAAAGAGTTCATGGACAGACTCGCCGATGAGAAGGAAAAGCTAATAGATGAGCTGTACGAGGAGGCATATCAGCAGAAGCGCATGTATCCATATATGGAGGAGGATTTCTCTGTTATGTCTATGCAGATTTCAGATACGCTCAATGTCACCAGAGTTGATTTTCCAACCAGGGATATGGCTCCAAACTGCGCAATCCGTGCTTATCTCGTGTGGGATGAGGCTGCGTCAAAGGGCAGATACTTTGCAATTGATGTGAAGGACGATAAAACCACTGAGCTGGTCGAGGTTACAGAGGATTACAAGCGTCTTGGATATGGAGCTGCACCGGTTGAGGGCGCAGAGCTTCAGACTGTTCTTGATTTGGTTAAGAAAAATGCAGAGGAACTGAATTAGAAAAGCAAAGCAGGGCAGGATATATAAAGGAGGTTGTGTATGAAGGAGTTTTTAAGCAGAATCAAGGCAGATTTTCTATTGTCATCAGTGCTTTGCATAGCGCTGGGACTGGTGTTTATCATATGGAGGGCTTCGGTGCTCACGATTGTGGCCAATGTGCTTGCGGTAGTGCTTATCATCATCGGAGTGGTCTATATGTGCAGCTATTTTTTGAATATAGTTACGAATGGTTTTTCAGCGATGCTGGGGCTTGTGGTTTTGGCAGTGGGTATATGGTTTCTGGTACAGCCAAAGGTTGTGGTGAGCCTGATACCTATAGTCATCGGTCTGGTGCTCATTTTTCACAGCATCAGGAGTATTATTGAGGCGGTGGATGCCAGAAAATACGGTTACGGGGGCTGGAGTGTCGGCCTGATTTTTTCAATAATCAGTCTGATTTTTGGAATAATCTGTGTGACAAATGCATTTGATGTAATGAAGACAGCCACTGTTGTTGTCGGAATCATATTGATTTTCAACGGAGTGTCCAATATCTGGATTACAAGCCGTGCCACAAAGGCGGAGAGCGCCTACAACAAGCAAAAGGAGTTTGAGGCAACGTTTGTCGAGGATAGAAAAGAGGAAAATTAAGCAATAACAGAAAGGCAGCAGAATGCGTCGGATGGAGTTTAAGATGGAGAGACCCGGACTTACCAAGGTCGGTGACCATCTGAAGGTAACAGAGAGCAAGCTTCCGACTTCATATTATTATACGATAGAGCATGCGATTGCCATGTCGGGAAACTACGTGGTCAGCGAGAGGCTCAAAAGCCGCGAGGGCGATGTCGTGGATGTGAGGGAGACTGAGAAGGGCTACTTTGTCACGATGGAGTTTGATGAGTAATGACACAGCAAGGTAAGAATGCAATAGATCTGGTGCTCGCTGAGAGCCTTATAGAGCTTTCAGCGAAAAAGCCAATCGATAAGATTACAATTAAAGAGATAACGGACAAGGCCGGAGTTATCCGCCCCACGTTTTACAATCATTTTCAGGACAAGTACGAGCTGATAGAGTGGATTATCAAAAACGAGCTGCTTGAGCCCATCAAGCCACTGCTCAATGCCGGAATGATTTTTGAAGCGATTGTGCTGATGCTCAATAATATCACGGCAAACAGTGTTTTTTACAAGAAAGCACTAAAGCTGGAGGGTGCAGTGACGTTTAATCAGATTGCCATGAAGTGCGTCTATGAGATGTTTATGAATATCATAAGCGAAAAGAGCACAGGAAAGAAATCCAAATACCGCTGGCTCACACCGGAGGTGATTTCTACATATTATGCGCAGTCGTTGTGCTTTATCACGGAGGGCTGGATAGCCCAGGGCATGGATGATATTGAGCCGAAGGAGATGGCTGAGGCATACATGTATTTGATTACGCGCTCGATGGATGATATACTAAGTGAGCTGTAGAGGACAATTGCCATGGAAAATGACGGCTTAAGCAAGCTCATAAAGCAGAATCATAAAGAGGCACCATAAAGAGGCATGTGTTCATATAAATATGAAAATGCTGTGAAAAAGTGTCAGAAATCAAATACAATATCATATATGTGTCATATCTGATATACAAATTGATGGATTTGTATATCTTACATGACAAATCGAAGAGATTGAATATTTATTTATTCGGTCTTTTTTTTTATACTTCAATACGAATAAAAGAAAGAGTGGTGAATCTAATGATTAAATTTGGAAAAGGAGTCGTAAAACATCGTGTGCTGATACTGATAGTTGCATTTGCACTGCTTATACCGTCGGGCATCAGCTTTATCAACACGAGAATCAACTTTGATATCCTTTCTTATCTGCCAAGCCAGATAGAGACTATGAAGGGTCAGGATATCATGGTAGATGAGTTTGGAACCGGAGCGTTGTCTTTTGTGATCTTGGAGGATATGAAGGATCAGGACATAGAGACTCTGGCTGATGACATTGAGGACCTTGAGGGGGTTAAGGATGTCATCTGGTACGGAACAATCGCTGATTCCACATTGCCAAGAGAGGCAATTCCGGATGAGGTGTACAACGCATTCAACAACAAGGATGCAAACAGCCAGCTCATGCTCGTCACCTACAGTGACACAATGGGTTCGGATGAGACAATGGAAGCCGTCAACAAGATGGATAAGATGGTGAAAAACCACTGCTTCGTAGCAGGAATGGCAGCGGTCAACGCAGATACAAAGACACTTGTTATGCAGCAGGCTCCTATATATGTCATCATAGCAGCATTGCTTTCAATGCTTGTCATGGGAATTACAATGGATTCAATAATTGTTCCGATGTTATTCCTCCTAAGCATAGGAATGGCTATTATCTATAACCTGGGAACAAACTTTATACAGGGACAGATTTCATACCTGACACTGGCACTGACAGCAGTATTGCAGCTCGCCGTAACAATGGATTATTCGATTTTCCTGTGGCACAGCTATCAGGAGCAGATAGACAGATATGACGGAGACAAGAAGCGAGCCATGGCACATGCCATTTCCCACACAATTGTCTCAGTAACAGGAAGCTCAATCACAACAATCGCAGGCTTCGTAGCCCTCTGCTTCATGAGCTTTACACTTGGACTTGACCTGGGAATCGTAATGGCAAAGGGCGTTGTATTCGGAGTTATCGGATGTGTAACAATTCTCCCTGCACTGATTCTTGCATGTGATAAGGCAATCGAGAAGACAAAGCACAAGATTCTTATGCCTGATGTTTCCAGGATTGCAAGCTGGGTAACAAATCATTATAAGATACTTGCAGTGATTTTCATCGTAGTGCTCATCCCGGCAATATACGGATACACTCATGATCAGGTCTACTATGACCTTGCAGGAACCATGCCTGACAGTGCATACAGTAAGCAGGCCAATGAAAGACTCGACAAGGAGTATGCTATGGGTGCCACACATATCATCATCGCGCCGAGCGATATGTCAAAGGCAGACAGCATAAGCATGATAGATGATATAAAGAAGGTCGATGGAGTAAAGCTTGCGGTATCGCTTGACTCAATACTCGGACCTACCATACCGGATGATATGGTGCCGGATGAGGCAAAGGAGATATTCAAAAACGGTGATTACCAGATGATGCTTGTTTCATCAAAATATGAGACAGCATCTGATGAGGTAAACAACCAGATTACAGAGATTAAAAAGATAGTAAAGAATTACAGCAAGGACGCAATGCTTATCGGTGAGGCACCTTGTACAAAGGATCTTATCACTATCACAGATACAGACTTTAAGCGTGTAAGTGCAGTATCAATCGTATTGATATTCCTTATCATCCTGATTGTATTCAAATCAGTATCGCTTCCAATCATACTTGTAGCGGTCATCGAGTTTGCAATCTTTGTAAACATGGGAATTCCGGGATTTACAGGAACGAAGCTTCCGTTTATCGCGAGCATCGTAATCGGAACCATACAGCTTGGTGCAACGGTTGACTATGCGATACTTATGACCACAAAGTACAGAAAGAACAGATACACCGGAATGGACAAAAAGCCGGCTATCACAAAGGCACTTGCAGATTCGACAAACTCAGTTATAGTCAGTGCACTCTGCTTCTTCGCCGCAACCTTTGGTGTAGGACTTTATTCAAACATTGATATGATCAGTTCTATCTGTATACTGCTTGCACGAGGCGCAATTATCAGTATGTTTGTAGTAGTATTTATACTTCCGTCAATGTTTATGATTTTTGACAAAGTAATATGTGCCACAAGCGCAGGCTTTAAAAACAAGAACCTGACAGCTTAGTAATCTGATTAATCATAAATGAGGGATAAAATACTTTTTGACCCTCATAACATAAAAATATGACCTCAAAAACAAAATCAGGAGGAATAAGACATGAAATTACCAGAATTGAAAGAAAAGTTAAAAAGTAAATATATTGTCCGTGTTGTAGCCGGAGTCCTCACAATAGCACTTGTAGGTACAGGAATCGGAGCAACAGCGGTTTTTGCAGAGAAGAACAGCACCGCAGTCACAGCCGAGGCAGACAGCACAACAGGAAGCAGCAAGGATGCTGATGACATAGCAGATAAGCTCATGGACAGCGTATCATTAAAGGATAACGATGCAGACAAGGACGAGAGCGTATACCTCATCTCAGATGCAAACGGCAACGTAAACAAAACAATCGTAGTAGATCACCTTAAAAATAAAGACAAAAAGGATACCTTGGAGGATGCTTCAAACCTTTCAGATATCGAGAACGTAAAGGGCAAGGAAAAATTCACACAAAGCGGTGATAAGCTCACCTGGCAGGCCGGTGGCAAGGACATTTACTATCAGGGCACAGCAACAGAGGAGCCACCTGTAACACAGAAGGTTACATATTACCTCGATGGGAAAGAAATCTCACCTGAGGATCTTGCTGGAAAATCAGGAAAGGTCAAAATCCGTTTTGACTACACAAATACCACATCATATACAGAGACAGTAAACGGCGAGAAGCAGACAGTTTCCGTACCATTTGCAGCAGTAACAGGACTTGTACTCGGTGATGGCTTCGAGAATATCGAAGTGACAAACGGCAAGGCTGAGGTAAGCGACTCATCAAGCGTGGTGCTCGGCTATGCACTTCCGGGCTTAAAGGACAGCCTTGGAATCAAGGACGGAGACCTCGATGGCGATGTAAATATCCCTGAATACATGGAAATGACAGCAGATGTGAAGAATTTCTCAATGCCTGCAGCCATGACCTTCGTGGTAAACGCATCTGATTATGTAAGCACAGACGGAATTGACACATCAGACATCGATGACATGATAAATGACTTAAAGGATGCCTCAACACAGCTTCAGGATGGTTCAAAGACACTGGCAGAGGGTACTGACACACTTTCTGACGGACTTTCAACATTGCAGAGCAAGCTCGGCACATTCGCATCAGGAGTTGGCACACTGCAGAGTGGACTTAAGACATATACTGATGGTGTTAGTACATTAAGTGGTGGACTGAATAAACTGAATTCAAATGTGCCTACTTTATCTAATGGCATAACAACATTAAACTCTAGTGCAAAATCACTGAATGATGGAGTGGCTTTGCTTAATGCAACTGTTTCAGCAAAATTTACTGATTCAGAAAAGAAGACTCTTTTAGATCAGGTACACAGCACATTGGAGTCTCAAAAATCTGAAATAGAAAAACAGGCACAGACAACAGTTGCGTCACAGAAAACAGCCATTCAAAAGCAGGCACAGAGTGCTGTTGACTTACAAAAAACAGATATACAGAAACAGGCACAGAGTACAGTAGCTGATCAGAAAGAAGATATTGAGAAAAAGGCTCAGGCCGCAGTAGACGATCAGAAGGAGCAGATTAAGTCAGTAGCAGCTGAGACAGTAAAACAACAGGAAACTGAAATAAAGAATCAGGCAGCAAGTGCTGTTGAACAGGAATTTACATCCGGAAAAACTGACTATATAACAAATGAAGCAAAGAAACAATTAGAAAGTATTAAGCCGGTAATTGAGAGTGGTGTGAAAGCACAGTTTGTACAGAAGATGGCTGAAAAAAATCCTGCAATCACAGATTATGATTCAGCAAAGACTTTTTTTGACCAGAATGTTGGAATGAAAGACGGAGCGGCTGAAGCATGTGTCAATGAACAGATTGATACAATAATAAATAACTTAGCTGGAAGTGTAGCATCAACAGCCAAGGATGCTTCTAAGATTGCAGCGGGAGAAGCAGCATATACAGCAGCAAGTCAGACAGCAGGAGAAGCAGCTTATACAGGAGCAAGCTTAGCAGCAGGAACAGCAGCATATACAGCAGCAAGACAGACGGCAGGAGAAGCAGCCTATGCGGGAGCAAGTTTAGCAGCAACAACAGCAGCCTATACAGGAGCAAGTCAGGCAGCAACAACAGCAGCCTATACAGGAGCAGTTTCAGGAGCTGAGCAGGCTACTATAACGTCTGCAGAGCAGACAAAAGCGACTGTAGCAGCCTCTATTAATCAAAAGCAGGCAAATGGATACAGTCTTGTAACAGGAATGAAGGCACTTGCAGATGGAACACAGACATTGTATAACTCAGTACCAACTCTCACAAGCGGTATCAAGCAGCTTGTAGACGGTTCAAACACACTTGTAGCAAACAATGCACAGCTCAACAGCGGAGCATCACAGCTTGCAGATGGAACAAATCAGATAGTCTCAGGTGTAGACCAGCTCACAACAGGCTCTAAGACACTTTCAGAGGGTGCACACACACTTGCAGATGGTATGGTACAGTTTAATGAGGAAGGAATCAACAAGATTCTCGACGCATACAACGGTGACTTAAAGCCATTCACCGACAAGCTTCAGGCAGTAATTGATGCAGGTGAGGAATATCAGACATACTCAGCAATCGCTGATGGACAGACGGGCAGCGTTAAGTTCATATATAAATTAGCTTCAATAGATGCTAAAGCAGATAGCGACAAATAATTAATTAAAGGATGTTTAAAGATTATGGGAGGCAAAAATGGGCTGGATAGAATATCTGTTAATCGTGGCGGGAAGCTCACTGGAGATTTTCGTTGCGATGGAATGTCAGGGATCCCTGATCCAGAAAGTAAATAAGAAACAGCTTACAGCCATTTGCTTCATAGTTGCAGTTTGCCAGTTGTTAGCAATGTATATCGGGTATTTTCTGTCAAGCTTTCTTAATGGGAAATACTCGGTGAAGGATGAAGCACTTTTAGGAGAGATAATTTCTATCGGAATACTGATAGGACTGGGGATCAGGCTTATAGGAAAGGCTATAAGAAATGAAAGGATTGAGGAGCATTGTCAGGCGCAGCTTGACATGAAAAGAGTGCTAAGGATAGCAGGAATCACCGCATTTTATACGGTTCTTGCAGGAATAGCATTCGGCTTCCTTGGTACCGGACTTTTCACCATTATGATAATGGTGGCGCTGCTCACTGTCATCTGTATAGTGGCAGGCATTTACACAGGATATCACTACGGTTTCGAGCAGAAGACAAAGGTATATATCGTGGGGGCGATACTCTTTTGGGCGGCTGGAATTGATGTGATAGTAAGGCTTGTAATTGCAAAATAATGCATAGGGCTCTGTTCGTAAGGACAGGGCTTTTTTGCTGTCTGAAATAAGGTGTAAACTTCTGTTGAAAACTGTTTCTCGATGTTGGTGTATTATCATTATGTCAGCAAGAACTGACATGAAAAAAGTAAACCATAGGTTTATTGAAAAAACAGGATGAAGAAAATAAAATTAACAGTAGACGGAATTGTAAGGTATAATGGAAGGAGAGACAGCTATGGCATAGAAAATGCTGGTAACACAGGCATTTTTTAAAGAAATGGAGAATCATTATGGGAAGACAAGAAAACGTATTAATATTTCAGGATACAGAGAGATTAAGCAAAACAAATGGAAAGCTTAATGCTGACTTAAAGGCATCTGCAAGTGGACAGAAACTAATATTGGAAACAGATGCTTTGGAGAAACCGAATCTAAATATATATGATGAGCCTGCAAAAGTGATTGTTTCAAAGAAGAGAACGTTTGAGGCAGCAAAGGCATATAGAGATAATAAGGTAGCAGTACACAATTTTGCCTCTGCTTCAAATCCGGGCGGAGGTGTTGTAAGAGGTTCAACAGCCCAGGAAGAGTGCCTGTGCAGGTGTTCATATCTTTATTTCTGTCTGAATTCACCTGATATGTGGGATGGATTTTATACACCTCATAAGCAGGCAAGAAATCCATTACATAACGACGATATCATTTATACACCGGAGGTAACTGTATTTAAAAGCGATACAAATAACCCGGCTTTATTGCCCGAGAATGAGTGGTATAAGGTAAATGTAATCACTTGCGCAGCACCGAATTTAAGAGCCATGCCAAGCAATAAACATAATACAGGCGATGGCAAAAAGGCAGCAAAAATCAGCGATAAGGAAATGCTTGAAATACATGAGAAGAGATTAAGACGCATACTGGATGTTGCCGTTTCTGAAGGAAACGATACAGTAATACTTGGAGCATTTGGATGTGGAGCTTTTATGAATAAAGCAAATATCGTTGCATATGCTGCAAAAAATGTGATTAAAGATTATATGCATGCATTTAAAAATATCGAGTTTGCGATATACTGTAGCCCACAGGACGATACAAATTATAAGACATTCAGATTGATAGAGGGAGACAGATAATGGAGGTGTTTCAGGATTATCGGAATACCAAAATTTAAACGCAACGATATGGTAGTTTTTAAAATCGGGGACGATGAAAAGTGTGGCATGATTCAAATAGTGGACGTATATTGAACCATAGAGCAGGAGGACGAGCCATCGTATGATATATGTGTCGAGGAAGAAAACTGTCTATATAAGCATATAAGAGAGACGGATATTGTAAGGAAAGCATGTTAAACAGATACTCAACAGATATTTATTTGGAATATGAAGTTCAGTTAATTCTTTCTGAAATAGAGGCGGTTGAAGATATTCTTAAAGAAAATAAAAAATCTTTACAAATAAAATGAATTGATGTATTATAGCACCACACAAAACGTAG
>ERZ1031467.713-NODE-713-length-10536-cov-7.800687_pt1 | contig 10536 bp, 7 predicted proteins | sample MGYA00517105_ERZ1031467 | MGnify/ENA primary metagenome ERZ1031467 (study PRJEB33719, sample SAMN04261155) | wastewater metagenome | biome: rural village; feature: human; material: feces | host: Homo sapiens | place: El Salvador | collected 2013-01-07 ...
AACAACAAGAAAAACTTGCACGGCTGCAACGAATACATGAACAATGATGAGTTGCCGAACCCATGGACATCAGCTGCATCTCCTACGACGGCAAGACCGAGCGCATCATCCTCCCCGAGACACTCATCATCTACACCGACGGCTCCTGCCTCGTGAACCCCAATGGGCCCGGCGGATTTGCCGCCGTCTTCCTCACTGCCGATGGCAGCGAGCTCCTCACCCTCTCCGGCGGCGAGCCCGCCTCTACGAACAACCGCATGGAGCTCCGTGCCGCCTACGAAGCACTGAAGCTCCTGGATGACGGCATCCGCCGCACCATCACCTTCCACACCGACAGCAAGTACCTGCAGAAAGCCATCACCAACCGCTGGCTCTACAACTGGAAACGCAACGGCTGGCTCACCGCCGCCAAGACCCCCGTCTCCAATCAGGACCTCTGGAAAGCCCTGGACCGTGTCATGACGCCCCACCGCCTCACCTTCGAATGGGTCAAAGGGCATGTCGGGACAAAGTACAACGAAATGTGCGACACCCTTGCGAAAGGCGAAGCGATGAAATTTAAGAAATGGTGACTTGAGACGCTCCTTCCCACTCTCTTTCATACCGCCAGTACCCTATCCGCCCCTTCGGGCCACCTTCTCCTCGAGGGGAAGGCTGACGATACGAGAATACCGTCATCTAAAATGCGGCGAAGCCGCCACCTGAACCCTGAACCTCGAATCCTCAATCATTAAAATTTCATTTTCCTTTTCTGCGTGAATGCTGTATAATACATACAGCATTTTTATATTGAATCAAAGAAGGTCTTTCAAAAAATCTTTGAAAGTGAAAAGAGAAGACGGTGCAAATCCGTCACGGTCCCGCCGCTGTAAGGCTGAGCCCTCCTCACGATGTCACTGGGAAACCGGGAAGACGAGGACAGGCGAGGACGCCGAGCCAGAAGAACTGCCCTCTTTGATGAAGACAGCTGATCCGCTGCGGATGGTGCGATGTATATCGGAAGCAGACGGCGCAGGTTGTTTTCAAGTTTCCATCCACACGGGATAAAGGAGGAAGTAAAATGAATCAGAAAATTTTGACAGCGTCTTTGGCAGCTCTTGTGCTTACCACAGGCGCTTTTAGCGTGCAGGCAGAAAGCACCCCCCCGAATTTTTATTCGCTAAATGAGGTAGTAGTTACTGCGAGTCGTACCCCGGAGAAGAAGATCGACGCCAATGCGGATGTCGCAGTCGTGACCTCAAAGGAAATTGAGGAAAAACATTTCGACGATGTGGCGCAAGCCGTGAAAAATGTACCGGGCGTATTCATTTCCTCGCATGGCGCTAGTGGTCAAAGCTATAACAGTGATCAAATTTACATTAATGGTTCTTCCAATGTAGTCGTCTTAGTCGATGGTATTCGTAGAAATACAAACGGTAATTCTCTCATGAATGCCAGCATCGCTGAACTAGTGGCTATGGATTCTGTTGACCATATTGAAGTCCTGAAAGGTTCATCCTCTACGTTGTATGGTTCTGATGCGCAGGGCGGCGTTATCAATATCATCACAAAGAAAGCAAAAGAAGATGGTGTAAACACAACGCTCCGCACCTCATTCGGCGATAACAGCAAAGAAAAATACACTCTGTACAACGCAGGGAAAGAAGGCAACGTTTTCTGGTCTATCGAAGCCGGAAAAGAACTGGGTGGAACCTTTAAAGATGGTTGGGGTCGCAAGATCATTAATCACTTAAACGCAGAACATTATAATGCCAAACTCGGATATGATCTTGGAAACGATTCCAACATCGTAGTTAACTACGAAAAATATAAAACAGACTACACAAAGCCGAGCTACGGTTCCAATGACAGGAGAGCAGTTGCAGGCAAGAAAAATAATGATGCGCTCAATCTGCAATACACTGCTAAAATTCGCGATAATTTAACAAATCTGTTTTCTGTGTATCGAAACAGAACTACATTTGATATTCCATCCCAGCCATGGGGCATGGACATGAAAACGACCGGTGTCTCCGATCAATTAACTTATACCATCAACAAGCAAACTTTAACAGGTGGCTTTGACTGGTATAAAGACGAAGTCCCCTTCGATTATGACAACACTGGAATTTCCGAAGTTCAAGGAACAAGTATCCACAATATCGCCTTCTATCTGCAGGATAAAATTGCTCTGACTAATCAGTGGAACATCACCCCAGGTGTGCGAGTGGATCACCACTCAACGTTTGGTACTCACACATCCCCCAGCCTCTCAGTCGGCTTTAAACAGAGTGAAAGCACCAATTATTACGTAAATTATAAAACCTTCTTCGTAGCGCCGAATCTTTATCAGTTGTTTGGTAGCGATGCATATTTCGGCCATGTCGGAAATAAAAATTTAAAGCCGCAGGAAGGAAACACCATTGAGTTCGGCATAAACCATAACTTTGGAGATAATCTGACTGGAACTTTTAATGTTTATCACACTCATGCCAAAAATATTCTTTATGCAGATCCCAGCGACAACTATCACTATGTGAATGGTGGGAAAAGCAGTCTAAATGGATTTACCATCAACCTAGACAAGAAATTTTCCTCTCACTGGGCCGCAGGTATCGGTTACTCCTATCTCCATGTCCCTGCTAAAGAAGGTCAAAACATTAACTTCAATGGCAGCTTACCAGAGAGTACATTAAACATCAACGTTGATTACACCACCACAAAATTCAATGTTTCTCTCTCTGGGCGCGGCATCATGAATCGTTATGGTACAAAAGCTGATTGGCATGGTAACCCAACAAAAATGAGCAACTACGCTAATTACTGGGTATGGGATCTGGCTGCCAACTACCAGTTCACAAAAGAAGCCACACTCTTTGCCAGAGTAAATAACATTTTCGACCAATTCTACACCGACATCGGAAGCTCTCAAGATCCGTACGGCACTTGGTACTCCGCTCCCGGCCGCAACTTCGAGATCGGTCTTCAGTTCCAGTTCTAAGGAGCAAGCATTAGCGAGCACTGCATCACACACAATAAAAGCGATGAGACGAAAGCCTCATCGCTTTTATTGTGCATCGTTGCGCCGCAACCTCCGCCCTACGCAAACACCTCATCCAGCCCATGAGGATAGAGGAGGAAGTCAAAGACGCTCATAATGAGGATCCCGTCATCACCGCGGCGCGGGCGCATGACATCCTTGACGAGGATGATCTTCTTGAACCCATCTGAAAGGGCGAGGAGAGAGGCCTTCTCCTGACGAATCTTCTCCTCATCCGGCAAGTGGAAGGCGGACTGGATGTAGTATCGCTTATTTCCCTGACTCGCGATGAAGTCCACTTCGAGCTGACGGCTCAGCATCCGCCCACTCTCTTCATCGAGTATTCTCCGATTCACTACGCCAACGTCCACCAGGTAGCCGCGGCAACGCAGTTCATTGTAAATGATATTCTCCATCAGGTGCGTTTCCTCTACCTGTCGGAAATCAAGCCGCGCATTTCGGAGTCCCACATCCTCGAAGTAGTACTTCACTGGCGTGTCGATATATTTTCTGCCCTTCACATCGTAGCGGACGGCCTTCTGTATCAGAAAGGCTTCTTCAAGGAAATCGATGTACTGGCGAATGGTATTCAGGCTGAGTTTCGAATGGAAGCGGCTCTGGAAGGTCGCCAGAATCTTGGTCGGATTCATCAGCGTACCGATAGAAGAGGCGAGCACATTCACCAGGTCTTCCATCCCCTCCGGATATTTGAGCTTATGCCGTTCCAGGATGTCCTTCAGATACGTTTCCTTGAAGAGGCTCTGCAGGTAGGTGATCTTTTGCTGCTCTGTCTTCATGGACGCGACCTGCGGAAGACCGCCATAGGTCGCGTAGTCAGCCCAACCGTGGTACATATCCCCGTCGTACTGCTCCATGAATTCCGAAAAGGCCAGCGGGTAGACATGGATCTCGTCCCCGCGCCCGCGGAAGGCGGTCAGTATGTCGTTGGAGAGAAATTTCGAATTGCTCCCTGTCACGTACACGTCCACATGTGACTCATACAGGAGGGAATTCAGCACTTCCTCAAAGTGATCGAGAAACTGTACTTCATCGAGAAGGATATAGTAGTCCCCTTCATCCGTCATGCGTTCGTGAATCCAAGAGAGGAGCATGTCGGGATCTCGGTAGCGCCGCATATCCCATCGGTCGAGCTGCATGGTGAGAATATGATCCATCGCCGTTCCCTGCTGCATCAGGTAACGGGCAAAGAGATTGAAGAGAAGATAAGACTTCCCACTTCTGCGAATCCCGGTCACCACTTTGATCATGCCATTGTACATGCGTTCCACCAGCGCATCCATGTATTTCTGTCGTTTGAACTCCATCGTAGCACTCCTCTTCACTGAAAATTAGACGCAATATTACGTCTAATTTTCAGCGCATCTATCTTTTGAAATCACCCATTATGAAATGTATAATCAGGTTTTTCTCCTGTATATATCGGTTCTTTCATGATTATTATACCACGCACGCATGACTCTGTATATAAATCACAGACTGAAAAACAGACGCAATATTGCGTCTGTTTTTCAGTCTGTGAATTTCCCTCCCGACGTTCCCCACTTGCTTTTCTTTCGCAAAAAGAATAAAATATGACAGGTAAAAATTCACAGTCAGGCAAAGGAAGGAGGCTCTTTCGTTTCACGAAAGCCTCCTTTTTTCTAGGAAAACACTGATTCAATCGTTGTCAGACTGAATCAGCGTTTCCCCAGGACTCGCACCCCACTTATCCCGTTTCCGTATGTTCCCAAAGTGGGAAAGGGGATACATGAAGGCAAGAAGTCTCCCCGTCTGATTTCCCTAATCCCCAGTCACTAGTCACTAGTCACTATTTCCCCAAAAGGAGAATCTTATGAGCAAAAGAATCATCGAAGTCGAGGAGCGGCTCCCGCTCCTCCCCACCATCCCTCTCTCGCTGCAGCACCTCTTCGCCATGTTTGGCTCCACGGTGCTGGTGCCCTTCCTCTTGAATGTAGACCCCGCGACCTGCCTTTTCATGAACGGCATCGGGACGCTCCTCTACCTCACCATCTGCAAATGGAAGCTCCCTGCCTACCTCGGCTCGTCCTTCGCCTTCATCTCGCCGGTGCTGGCGGTGACGGCGACGGCGGGCATGACGTATGCGGATGCCCAGGGCGGCTTCATCGCCTTCGGTCTCTGCTTCATGATCATCGCGCTCCTCGTGAAGAAGATCGGCGTCGGCTGGATCGATGTCCTCTTCCCGCCGGCTGCCATGGGCGCGATCGTCGCGATCATCGGGCTCGAGCTGGCACCGCTCGCCATGACCATGTCCGGCTTCATCGGTGAGCCGCAGGGCATGAACGCAGCGACTTCCATCACGATCTCCATGTTCACCTTGATCGTCACCATCCTTGCGACCGTTCTTGGGCGCGGATTCATCTCCATCATCCCGATCCTGATCGGTGTCATCGCCGGCTATATTCTCTCCGTCTTCATGGGTGTCGTAGACTTCACGCATGTGGAAGAAATGCCATGGTTCGCCCTGCCGACCTTCTATGCGCCGCATTTCAATCTCTCTGCCATCATGATGATCCTTCCGGCGCTCTTCGTGGTCCTCGCCGAACATATCGGTCATCTCTTCGTCACAAGCGATATCGTCGGACGCGACCTCATCAAAGACCCGGGACTTCACCGCTCGCTCTTTGCAGACGGTCTGTCGAATATGATCTCCGGCTTCGTCGGCTCTACACCGAATACCACGTATGGTGAAAACATGGGCGTCATGGCGATGACGGGCGTCTACAGCACCTGGGTCATCGGCGGTGCTGCCTGCTTTGCCATCCTCTTCTCCTTCATCGGAAAGATCGCCGCGCTCATCCACGGCATCCCGACTCCGGTCATGGGCGGCGTCTGCATCCTCCTCTTCGGCTTCATTGCAGCTTCCGGTATCCGCATGCTGATCGAAAAACATGTGGACTATACGAAGTCCAGAAATCTGATCCTGACCGCAGTCACGATGATCTCCGGCCTCTCCGGTGCGACCATCGTCCTTGGTCCGGTGCAGCTGAAGGGCATGGGCCTGGCGACTGTCGTAGCGATCATCACTTCGCTCGCCTTCCTCGCTTTCGATAAGATGCATATCTCGAATGAACAGTGAGAAATGAGGGGAAAGGTTAGTCCCGGGGACGTGCTGTCCCTTTGATGGTGGATGAAGGCTTTGCTCGAATGAGGAATGAAGGTGGCGGCTTCGCCGAGATCGAGGGCTCAGGTCGCAGCTGTTCTGGCATTCGTTATCTCACATACGACGTTTCTCGCCGCTCAGGATGACGAAACAGGGCGATTCCAGAAAGTAGTATTCAAGTAACCAGTCACTAGGGACTAGGAGACATCAGACTCCCGTATCGTCATTTCGAGCGAAGCGAGAAATGACGATGCGCCGCGCGAAGCGCTGTCAAAACTCCGCGGCGCTTCTGATTTTTATGCGCCGCACCAACCCCTTTGAACCTTTTGAACCTATAGAACCCGCGGAACCTCTTTCTCGCGCAATCAAGGGGGGAAACGCCACGCGGGCTAACCCCGAACTTATTTTTCCAGCCAGAATCCCTTCCGGAGCGCTTTCCTGCCGTATTTTTGCTGGATACTGTCCATGGCTTTGGCGGCACGAGCGCGCTTTTCCTCTTTGTCTGAGAAGAGAGACGGGATGGACAGAGGCGCGCCAAGATTCGACGCGGTGACGCCGATGAGGCGGATGCCTTCGGTGAGCGGGATGCGGGAAAGCAGGGTCTGGCAGGCACTGTCGATGGTCTCCTGCAGATTCGTCCCTTCCTCCAGAGACAGACTCCGCATGATGGTTTTGAAAGACGCGAAGCGGATCTTGAGAGAGATCGTGCGCGCGGCAAGATCGTGCCTGCGAAGGCGCTGTGCGACGATGTCACTGTGGATCGCGATCTCCCGATCTATCGTTGGGCGATCAGTCAGGTCGTATTCATAGGTGGATTCATCGCCGATGGATTTCATCTGCCGGGAAGAGATGATGGGGCGCTCGTCGATGCCAAGGGAGAGGGCTTTCAGCAGAGGCCCCTGATTGCCCAGAAGGGCGGAGAGTTTTTCCGGCGCTGCCTCTTGGATGTCGGCGATGGTGCGAAATCCGGCGGCCAGGAGTTTTTTCTCCGTGACACTGCCCACGCCCCAAAGACGGCGCACGGGAAGGGGTGCGAGGACTTCCTGTTCTCTGCCGTAGGGGATGATGCAGAGGCCGTCTGGCTTATTCATGTCACTCGCCATCTTGGCAAGGAATTTATTCGGTGCGATGCCGACAGAGGCCGTGAGATGCACGGCGCAGCGGATCTCTTCTTTGATGGCACGTCCGATCGAGCCAAGCGTCGGATACTGGCTTCCCATGCCGGAGATGTCGAGGAAGGCTTCGTCTAGGGAGATCGGCTCATAGGCGTCTGCATAGTGGAGCATGACCTGATGGATCGCATCCGATGCTTCACGGTAGGCTTCGAAGCGCGGCGCGACGAAGCAGCCATGGGGGCAGAGGCGCTTCGCCTGCGAGAGAGGCATCGCCGAATGTACGCCAAAGGCGCGGGCTTCGTAGGAGGCGGTCGCAACGACGCTCCGGCGGCTCTTTCCGCAGACGATGACAGGCTTTCCTTGGAGCGCGGGGTCGTCTCTCTGTTCGACAGACGCAAAAAAGGCGTCCATATCGACATGCATGATCCAGCGACGCATACGAACCCTCCTTTGTAAATGTATCAGCAAAATGTGGAATTGAAGTTTTCTGAGTGAGAAATTAGGAGTGAGGAGTGTTGGAGCGGCGCAAAATAATTAAAAAGCGCCGCAGAGTATAGAAATGGATAAAGTCACATTATTTTTCATGATAGTGATTTTTATGAAGCGTGTCAATTCTTTGACAAACGAGTGCAGTCTGTGGATAATGGGGAAGACAGGAGCATGAGAAATTAGTTTATTATGCGGCGCTATATGAATTGTGCGCCGCTGCCTTTACTTCTCACTCCTCATTCCTAACTTGTTATAAAAGGAGGTTTCTATGAAATCATTAGTCCTTTGGTCTTCCCGCACAGGCAATACGAAGGCGGTCGCAGAGGCGATCTTTGAGGCGCTGCCGGGAGAGAAGGAGATCATGGAGGAGGGGCGCGAGGGAAACGACCTCTCTTCCTACGATCTTGTCTTTGTCGGCTTCTGGGGCTACCGCCGAGGCGCAGATCCTCTCGCGCAGAAGACGCTTTCTTCCCTTTTCGGAAAACATGTGGCGATCTATGCGACCGCCGGTACCTGGCCTGACTCGGAGGCGGCCAAGATGTATCTAGCCAATGCCGCCGCTCTTCTTCCCGCAGATGCCATCTGTCTTGGCACCTTCCTCTGTCAGGGACGCGTGAATTCCTTCCATCAGAAGAAGCTGGCAGGGCTTGCCCAGGAGACGGCCCATGAAATGACTCCCGAACGCCTCGCCCGACTGGAGGAGGCCGAGAAGCATCCGAATGAAGAGGACTTCGCCCGCGCGAAAGAATGGGCGAAGGAAATGGCGGATCTGGTGACTAGTGACTAGTGACTGGAGATTAGGGAAACGCTGATTAAATCGCAGAGTCTGATTTCATATGGATTTTTATACATAGCTTCGTCATCATCTTCCTTAAATAGCTTGCTATTCGCGTCAGATGATTCCTTGCTCTGTATAAAAATCCAAGAATGAAATCAGACAACGATTGAATCAGTGTTTCCCTAGGAGACATCAGACTCCCGTATCGTCATTTTGAGCGAAGCGAGAAATCTTTGTCATTCGCGGGTGGCGGTTGATGTGTGGAAACCCCAAACGGGAAGCCTGCCGTCCGCGAACCTTCGGGCATCGCCCCGTTTCGTCATCCTGAGCGGCGAGAAACGGCATATGTGAGAGTACGAATGCCAGAACAGCTGCGACCTGAGTCATTGATTTCGGCGAAGCCACCACGAGAGCCCTGAACTCTGAACCCTAGTTACCAGTCAAAGGAGTCCGCTTTTCTCCCTCCTTCCTTTGGAAGGAGGTGCCCCGAAGGGGCGGAGGTTGGCTCTCGAAGCGGTATTTTCACACACGGGGATACCAACCCCGCCTCGCTTCGCTCGTCTGCCCCTTCCAGAGGAAGGGGCGAGAATGATTCTTAATCGGGCATCGCCCCGTTTCGTCATCCTGAGCGGCGAGAAACGTCGTATGTGAGATAACGAATGCCAGAACAGCTGCGACCTGAGTCGAAGGATCTCGGCGAAGCCGCCACCTTCACTCCAAATTCCAAATTCCAAATTTCTCATTCCTCATTCGAGCAAAGATTTCATTCAGGGTTAAGGAGTGGCACGCCCCACGGGCTGACCCTGAACCCATTGAACCCAATCATGACTACAAAACCTTCTTCTATGACACTCGGCATCCTCGCCTCGATCCTGGCCGCGCTTCTTTTCACACTGATGGACGTGTCTGCGAAAGCGGTCTCCTATCTGGGGACCGGTGAGCTGACGTTTGTACGCGGTCTCGTGGGGCTCTTCTTCCTGCCGCTCATCGCAAAGAGAGAGTCGCTCCCGCTTTTTTCCGGGAAGGACAGACTGCTCCTTCATACGCGCGGCATTTTCGGCGGGATGGGCATCCTGCTCTTTTTCTTCTGTCTCAAGGGGCTGACGCTGGGCGATGCGGAGATCCTTGTCCAGCTCGCCGCGTTCTTCATGTGCATCCTTTCGCCGATCTTCCTAAAGACCACGCCGTCTGGGCAGGTGCGTGTCTGGCTCTTCATCATCGCTCTCGGTGCGGCGGTGGTGCTGAGGATCTGGGATTACTCCTCCTTTAACGGTTACGCACTCGTCGGCATCGTATCGGCCTTCTGCTCGGCGTGCGCCTACACCTGCATCGGCAGGCTCAATGAAAAGGGCGGCCACTCCGGCGGAGAAATCGTCTTTTATTTTCAGTTCTACAGCATGGCAGGCGGTCTTTTGCTGATGCTCGGAGAGGATCTTCGGATACCTGATGTGGCAGAATGCCTCTGGCTCTTTGCCCTGTCCTTCTCTGCCATTTTTGCACAGGTCTGCTTCACATGGGGGGCGACGCACATCCATCCGATGATCGTCACCTTTGTCATGTACACCGGCGTCCTCTTTCATATCGTGGCGGGCTGGGCGCTCTGGGGAGAGGTCCTGACCATGGCATCCTGGATCGGCGGCGCGCTCATCGTAGCAGGAAGCGGGATGCTATTGTGGAAATCGAAGGGGAGCTAGTGGCTGGTGACTAGTGACTGGTGACTGGTGGCTAGTAGCTAGGGATTAGGGATTAGTGGCGCAGGGAGACTAGGAGACATTAGACATTAGACGTCTGCCCGCTGACCTTCGGGCATCATCCCGCTGTTGTCATCCTGAGCGGTGAAAAACGTCGTTTCTCTTCGCTCGGGATGACGAAATGCGCCGCCCCGCCCCGTCCTACCCACTGAACCTATAGAACCCGCGCCCCCTTTTTCGTAATGCCATTAAGTTAAGCGGCAGAACGTTCTTGGCTCCCCATCGGGGGAGCTCCCCGAAGG
>ERZ1031467.717-NODE-717-length-10485-cov-6.600671_pt1 | contig 10485 bp, 8 predicted proteins | sample MGYA00517105_ERZ1031467 | MGnify/ENA primary metagenome ERZ1031467 (study PRJEB33719, sample SAMN04261155) | wastewater metagenome | biome: rural village; feature: human; material: feces | host: Homo sapiens | place: El Salvador | collected 2013-01-07 ...
GCAAAGTAAAAAGGGGCTGTGAAGAAATGAGGATTCATTTCTTCACAGCTCCTTTGGCATACAGTGATTTTCCGGGCGGGTCAAAAAGCCGCCTGTACAAGTTCTCTCTTAGTCTGTGCCATAAAAAACCTCCTGATATAAGAATCATCACTTCCAACATGTGATACGTCTTATATTAGAAGAAAATAAAAAAAGGCAGGGTTCAGGGTTAGCCCTTGGGGCGTGCTGCCCTTCGATTGTTTGCGAAAGAGGGGAACGGGTTCTGTAGGTTCTACGGGTAGGGCGGGAAAGGTGCGGCGCATTTCGTCATCCTGAGCGGAGAAAAGCGTCGTATGTTAGAGGAAACGCTGATCTGGAATATAAGAACTGAGTCGAAGGATCTAAGCGCCGCGGAGTTTTGATGGCGTTTCGCGACGTCGTCATTTCGAGCGCAAGCGAGAAATCTCTATGGCAGAACGCTCATTGCCTGATGTGAGACAGCACCAAGACATCGTTTTTCCCAGGCGCATACACGCTGATTCCCGCCGTGCAGTAGAGATCCCTCGGCTGCGCTCGGGATGACGATGCCGGAGAATCCCAGTCACCAGTCACTGCTAATCCCCAGTCCCTAATCCCTAGCCACTTATCCCTGCTTTCAAACTTACGGCGCTTTTGATTTGTGCGCCGCACCACAAACCTGAACCCGTCAACCTGAAGTTTGAAAGCAAGGGATTAGGGATTAGTAGCTAGGGATTAGAAAGCTCGAGTGACTGGTGACTGGTGACTGGTGACTGAAATGCCAGCGCATGGCATCGCCCCATATATACTCGCAGCGAAGCCGCCGCCTTCATTCCCCATTCCTCATTAGCCGCCCCCATTCATCCTTTTGATTTCAGCCAGCAGATCCTCCGCTTCTTGGAGCGAAGCGGCTTCCCTGTCTTCATTTTCTACAAGACTCATATCGATCGCCATGCCTTCATGGAGATCCCCAAACCAGGCGGCGGGCAGCCGGATCTCCTCTTCCTCTTCCGTCAGGAAGACCGCCACCTTCTCCTCGATGCGGTCCAGTGTCAGTTCCTTTTTCATCTTAGCGCTCCTTTGTGATCTTGTAGCCGTCCCCCGTGGTGGTCAGGGTCAGCGTGCCGTCACGGTCGGTGCGGTAAATGTGGACCTTGGCTTTTTCAAGCTTCGCCACGGTCGTCTTATGCGGATGTCCATAGTCATTGTTCAGTCCGCCTTTTTATATTATTTCCAAAAAGCTTCTGCTTTGGCGATGTTTGCTCGTATCGTATCGCAGCAGGCTTTAAAATCTTTCATTTCCTGTTCCGGCAGGTTGTATTCGATGACTTCTTCGATGCCATTAGCTCCGATGACGGAAGGCACGCCGCAGAAAATACCGGTTTCGCCGTATTCTCCATCCAAAGGCGCACTGGCGCCCATGATTTTGCGTTCATCTCTTAGAACGGCGCGCGTCATAGTCGCTGCTGTCATGCTAATGCCGTATTCTGTGCACTGTTTGCCGGAATACGTGGTCCAGCCAGCATGGATGGTTTCCTCCTGGACACGGGCTTTATCGAAAGAAAAAGCCGGGTTCTGTTCCAGTTCTCCCAAAGATTTGCCGCTGAAATTGATAATGGACCAAGGGACAATCTGCGAATTGCCATGTTCCCCCATCATGAAAGCAGTGAAGGAATGGTGATCTAAGCCCGTGTGCTGGGAAATCGCACTGATCAGGCGTGAGCTGTCCAGTCCTGTGCCGGTGCCGAAAACATGGCCTTTCGGAAGGCCGCTTTTCTTTGCGATGAGATCCGAGATGACGTCGCAGGGATTGGTGACATTGATGATGATGCCATGGAAGCCGCCGGCCATGACCTTCGGGATAAAATCAGCGACCTGCGGTACCGTGAAATGCATTTCGTCATCACGATTTCCCGATGCGCAAAGCGTAATGTCTCCAATGGCATTGACAATGACGTCGCAATCCGCTAATTCTTCATAGCTGGCAATCGTATAGTCGACGCGATGGGGCATAAACATGACGGCATCCATCAGGTCCTGCCGTTCGCTGATCAATTTTTTCGACTTCACGTCGCATAATTTGACTACATCGGCAATCCCCAGAACTCCTAAATTAAATGCTACATGGGCTCCGACATGACCCAAACCAATGACGCCAACTATTCTTTTCTTTACAGCCATATAAAGTTCCTCCTATTTTCTACTACACTATAAATCATTATGTTTACTTATTATACTAAATAATTGGCTCATTGCCTATAGCACCGCCCTATAAATTACCTGATTCCCATCTGAAAAAAACTCCTGATATAAGAATCATCACTTATAGCATGTGATGATTCTTATATCAGGAGGTTGTCGCAAAAATGTAAAGAAGAAAATGGGTCTCATGGCCAGGGAAGAGAAGTCGTAGGCGGCCGGTGACTTGCCTGCTTCCCTCTGTCATCGCCCTGTCTCTGCGAGGCGAAGCCGCCGCCTTCATTTCTCATTCCTGTGCTCATCTAGGAGTTCCCCCATCGACCGAGCCCCTCACTCCCTATTCTCATTTTGGAGCTGTGCCAGCAGGTTCTCCGCTTCTGCGAGCGAAGCGGCTTCCCTGTCTTCATTTTCTGCAAGGCTCATATCGATCGCCATGCCTTCATGGATATCGGAGAACCAGGAGGCGGGGAAATGGATCTCCTCCTCCTCTTCCGTCAGGAAGATGGCCTTCTTCCCCTCGATGCGGTCCAGTGTCAGTTCCTTTTTCATCTTAGCGCTCCTTTGTGATCTTGTAGCCGTCTCCCGTGGTGGTCAGGGTCAGCGTGCCGTCGCGGTCGGTGCGGTAAATGTGGACCTTGGCTTTTTCAAGCTTCGCTACGGTCGTCTTATGCGGATGTCCATAGTCATTGTTGAGTCCGCAGGAAATGAAAGCCTCCTTCGGTGAGACAGCCCGCAAAAAGTCCGAAGACGTCGACGTGCGGCTGCCGTGATGGCCGACCTTCAGCACATCGCTCTTGAGCGTCCCCCGGTCAGCGAGGATGGATGCTTCCTCCTCTTTTTCCGCATCGCCGGTGAACATCATGGAGAAATTGCCATAAGAGAGCCTGCCGACGATGGAATTGTTATTGAAGTCCGAATTTCCCTTCTGGTCCTTGATGACTTTAACCGGCCCGAGCACCTTGTAGGTGACGCCATCGAAGAAGGTAAGCGCATCGCCCGCTTTCAGCGCCTTATAGGGGATCTGGTTCGCCTTGATGGCTTTCAGATAATTCTTGTAAGACGCCGTGCCGGATGGCATGCCGTCATCATAGATGGCTTCGACCTTGAAATTTTTGAAAATGGCCTGCATCCCGCCCAAATGATCAGCATGCGGATGCGTGATCACGACCTTGGAGAGACTCTTCACGTGATACTTTTTGAGCAGTGCCACGATGGTATCACGGTGCTCGATGTCTCCGCTGTCGATTAGAACGAATTTTCCATCCTTCTCCAGCAGGCAGGCATCGCCCTGTCCGATATCGAGCATACGTACCGTAAGAGCCTTCCCGCTCTTCGCCTTCGAAGCCGCAGAGGACGAAGCTGCCGCGCCACCGCCGCAGCCCGCTGCCGTCAGTCCGACCGTAAGCGTGAGTACGATGGCCAGAAGGTATTTCCAGATCTGTTTGATGGATAACATATAAGTCTCCTTTTGTAAAATAGGTGCAAATAGTTCGGGGTTAGCCCGTGGGGCGTGCCGTCCCTTGATTGCGTGCAAAAGAGGTTCATCGGGTTCTATAGGTTCAAAAAGGGGTGGTGCGGCGCATAAAAATCAAAAGCGCCGCGAAGGTTTGAAACTTGCGGTTTTCTCGTATCGCAAGCCTAATCCCTAGCTACTAATCCCTAGCTACCAGTCACTAGTCACTAGTCACTAGCCACTAGTCCCCAGTCACCATTTCCCTCGCCCTCGGCACCATCCTTACCACATCGCTCGCAGTATAGCCGACAGGTATCTCTCTCGCAAGGAGATCGCCCGCAAGACCGTGAAGATAGACGCCGCAGATCGCAGCCGGCTCCGGATCCATCTCCTGCCCGGCAAAAGCGGCAATGATCCCGGTCAGGGTATCTCCCATACCGCCTGTCGCCATGCCGGGATTTCCGGTCACATTCACATAAGCGAAGCCATCTTTCGCGGCGATGACGGTCGGCATGCCCTTCAGGACGAGCGTCACTCCCCGCTCCATCGCAAAAGCGATCGCGCCATCGATGCGCTCTCTTTCCGCCTCAGCCGCTGTCCTTCCTGTCAGATGGGCGAATTCCCCCACATGCGGCGTCAGGATCAGCTGGCCGGGGCAGCTAGCGAGATCGATCTCCATCTCCTTCACCGCATACAGCGCATCTGCATCGACAATGATCGGCTTCCTCCAGCGTGTGAGGATCTCCTTCACGAAGCGCTGCGTCTCTGCGTCCCGGCCAAGCCCCGGGCCGATGGCGAGCACATCATAGGCCTCTGCCTTTTGGAGGACTTCCTCTGCCATGGCAGACGTGAAGAAATCCGAATCCCCCACGGACGAAACCATGAGCTCGGGCACCTTGCCCGCTATCACAGCCGCCGCCTTTGGCACAGTCACGACAGCCACCTTGCCGGCCCCGGCATGGAGCGCGCCCTGTCCTGCGAGGAGCGCCGCCCCCTCCATGCCGGCCGAGCCGGCGATGATGCCGATGAATCCATTCTTTCCTTTATGACACATGCGCTCCCTTAAAGGCAGCAGATTTCCCACCTCTCTCTCTTCGATAAGGCTCACGGGAAGAGAGCGGCCCACAGCCGCAGGGAGGCCGATCGCGCTATAGAGCACCTTGCCGCAGTACTCATGCCCCGGAGAAAGCACATGACAGCGCTTGTACGACTCCAGCGCCACCGTATAATCTGCCATGACGGCAAGCCCCATAGGCTCTCCCGTATCCGAAGACAGACCGCTCGGTACATCGACAGAGACCACCGACGCACGCGACGCATTCATCATCTCTATGACCTCGGCCTTCACGCCGCTGACCTCTCGGGAAAGCCCCGTACCGATCAGCGCATCCACGATAACATCCGCACTTTCCAAAGGCGTCTCCCAGTCCGTATCCTCACTGACAGGGATGACCTGCACCCACATTTTTTCAACGATCCGGCGATACAGACGTGCCGTTTCACTCATATGCGCCTCATTGCCGCACAAGAGTACCGCGACGCTTGCGGTCAGCGCACACAAATACCTGGCGATGACGAAGCCGTCCCCGCCATTGTTGCCCGTCCCGCAGACCACCACCACAGACTTTCCCTTCCAATCGATCTCTGGCTGAATGAGCGATACCACATCGCTTCCTGCATTCTCCATCAGCACCGCTTCGGGAAATCCATAGCTCTTCATCGCTTCCCGGTCGAGCGAGCGCGACTCATCAGCCGTCGTGATGTACTTCATGATGACCTCCTGCCATGACGACCACCGTGATCGCCATCTCCTCTTCATGTGAAATAGAGATCGACATCTCCGTAATGCCAAGCTCTTCTGCCCGCTTGGCGAACGTCCCTGCGAGGTGAAGCATCGGCTGCCCCCACTCGCCCCAGGTCACATACGCATCTCGCCACGCCGAACCGAAGATGCCGATCCCGAGTGCCTTTCCTGCCGCTTCTCTAGCGCCCCAGAGCGCTGCATACGACTCCGCACGCTTTTTCCCTTTCTTCTCGCAATGCGCGATCTCCTCTTCCGTGAATATCTTCTCCGTGCGGCGGGGAAATTTCTCAAGGATCCGCTCCCACCGCGCGATTTTCACCAGATCTACACCGACAAACATAGCTCGTACCTCCTTTTGCTCTATTGTACTAAAGAGGGGGACAGGGTTCAAGGTTCAGGCTTAGACCGTAGGGCGTGCTACCCCTTGATGGCAAATGAAAGCCTCGCTTGTATGAGAAATTAGAAATGAGAAATGCGAAATGAGAAATGGTAGTGCGGCGCGAAAAATAATGAAGCGCCGCAGAATTTTGATAGCGATTCGCGACGTTGTCATCCCGAGCGCAGCCGAGGGATCTTTCTTGCACTGCGGTCAGTATCACATAGGCACTGGCCGGGAAATGACGCCTTGGTGCTGCGTATTTCTGCTTTCGCACATCCATCGTTTATCGGTCTGCAAAGAAGATTTCTCGCTTCGCTCGAAATGACGATACGAGAGAGTCACTAGACACTAGTCACTAGCTGCTCATCCCTGCTTTCAAACTTAGTTCATGGGGCGTGCCGTCCCTTGGCTTCAAATGAAAGCCTCGCTTGCATGAGAAATAAGAAAGGTGGCGACCTCGCCGCAGAGTATGAATATCCCCTCGAGGGGAAGTCGGCCCAAACCTTGAACGCAAAATAAAAAATCCCACAGTCCTAAGACCATGGGATCTCTCTCTCGGAAAATTAAGCCTTTTCTTCCATCTTTTCCTTGTAAGCTTCTTTTGCTTCTTCTCTAGCTTCAGCAGCAGCTTCTTTAGCTTCTGCAGCTTTTTCAGCAGCGATAGCAGCATTTACGTTTGCGTTCAGACGGGATTTTTTACGAGCAGCAGCATTCTTGTGGATCACGCCTTTTTTAGCAGCGCTGTCAATGATGCTTACAGCAGCACGAAAAGCTTCGTCTTTATTTTCAGAGTTAGCAGCAGCGACAGCCTTCTTGATAGCGCCGTGAATCTGGGATTTAACAGCAGCGTTAGCAGCTTTCTTAGCAGCGTCCTGTCTCATGCTTTTCATATTGGATTTAATCTGTGGCAATGGTTTCACCTCCCGTCTGCATTATTCATACCAAAGTATTTTATCATAAAGGACGAGTGATAGCAAGGTCGTTTGGAAAGAAAATTTAGAGAAACGTTTCCTGCAGGCTCTATGGTGCAGCGCATGGTGCGGATATACGGCAAAATCCCTTTCCTAGAAACGGCGTCTCTGTTCCTTTATGCGTTATGCAGCATCCGCTCGCCTTCCTATAAAAAAGGACATGCGATCTCTCACACGTCCTTTTCATGCTCTTACAGCGTCAGCGCTCTTTCGAAATGTTCCTTCAGGACTTTGATAGAAGCCTGGAGTTCCGCATTTTCTTCCTCCGTCAGATGGAGCTCGATGATGTCTTCTACGCCATCCTTGCCGATCTTGACCGGTACAGAAGCGAAGCTGTCTTTAATGCCGTACGGGCCATCGAGGTATACAGAGACCGGCAGCACCTTGTGTTCATTGTGGTAGATCGCGCGGACCAGTTCTGCCGTTGCGGACGTGACACCGAATTCCGTGCAGCCCTTGGTCGTATTTTCCACATAGCCTTCACGGTGTACCTTTTCCAGGATGACATCCTTCGGATCCATCTTGTAAAGCTCCGGCTTTTCAGCGAGCAGTTCATCCAGCTTCTTGCCGGCGACCGTGACATGGCTCCACGGGATCATGCTGGAGTCCCCGTGTTCACCCAAGAGGTACGCGGTGAGCGAGCGGCGGTTGATCTTCAGCTGGTCAGACAGCTGGTACTGCAGACGAGCGGAGTCAAGTGCCGTGCCGGAGCCGATGATCTTATTCTTCGGGTAGTCCAGCTTGTACTGGATATATTCTGCGATGATATCGCATGGATTGGAGATCGAGATGATGATCCCGTCGAAGCCGGACTTTTCGATGAGCGGCAGGAATTCCTTCGTCGTCGCGATGCCGCCATCCATCATATCAAGGCGGGTCTGTCCCGGCAGACGAGGCTTGCCGGATGCATTGATCATGATGTCTGCATCCTTCATGTCATCGATCGTACCTGCATACGCTTCGAAATGATGCGGCTGGTAGCTGACCGCATCCATCAGGTCGAGGGATTCGCCCATCGCCTTGTCATTGTTCACGTCGTAGAAAACGACTTCATCCGCCAGCCCCTGTACCGCGAGCTGCAGTCCCAGATGAGAGCCGACATTGCCGGCACCGATGATTCCTACTTTTCTTGTCTTGATTGCCATATTCTTCTACACTCCTTTGCTTCATTTTCTGGCATTTATATAGAATTATTCCTATATGTCATTCTATCATGTACTTATGAGATGACGTATGCATATTATACTACGGATCTTGAAAATTGGAAATAGAAAAGAGCATCGCTATCACAAAAAGCCTCTCCTCATAGACGCCGCCGAGAGAGCTTTTCGTTGACCGCTCGCTTTTTCCTTCTCGAATGAAACGCCGTGAGCCAAGAGCGTATGGAGTACGGTGCTTCCCGTTTTCCGATGTTCTCTCATTTCTTCTTAAGCGCAAACGAAAAAGATTTCTCGCTTACGCTCGAAATGACGGTATGGGGAAGCGATGCGGGGACACGACTCTCCCTCCTTCCTATGGAAGGAGGTGCCCCGAAGGGGCGGAGGTTGGCTTCCCAAGCACCGCCGAGGGTGCTTTTTTTCGTTTACCGTTCGCTTTTCCCTTCGCGAATGAAACGCCGTGATCTCGGAGCGTATGGAGTACCGTGTTTCCCGTTTTCCGATGCCCGCCCATTTCTTTCATGACCGCAAACGAAAAAGATTTCTCGCTTGCGCTCGAAATGACACGCGTGAGAAGGTCGCCCCTCATCATCTTTCACACCACCGCATAGAGTTATGCCTCTGCGAAGTACTCTATCCTGCGCCTTTGTAAGACTATCCCTCCTCTCGTATCGTCATCCCGAGCGTAGCCGAGGGATCTTTGTTGCAATCCTCTTCCTCACCAGTTCTGCTGATCCGTTTGCATGAAGCACCGTATCCCACATTCTTAGAGTATCAGGCTTCCCGTTTCCGTTCACACGCATACACCGTCTTACCGCAAACGAAAAAGATTTCTCGCTTTCGCTCGAAATGACGGTACGGGGAAAACGGTATTCTCGCATCGCTTCCTTTCTCACGAGGAAGGGCTTTGTCTGTCGCCATTGGCTGAAGCAAGTCATTCTGCTGCTTATCAGAAATAAAAAAAGAGCACTGCCATCGGGCGATGCTCTTTTTGAACTTCTGTGCCTATCAAAAGTACTCGTTTCAAACGCGCAAGATCGTTCCTTCGGGCAAGTTCCGCCGAGCCTGTATCCTTATACCAGTTCTGCGAGCTCGAGGATAAGGGCGCGGCTCTTTTCCCAGCCGAGGCAGGGGTCGGTGATGGACTTGCCGTAGACGCCTTCGCCGATCTTCTGATTGCCATCTTCGATGTAGCTCTCGATCATGAGGCCTTTCACGATGCGGGCTACGTCAGAGGAGTAGCGGCGGCTGGCCATGACGTCTTTGGCGATGCGGATCTGCTCCATGTATTTCTTGCCGGAATTGTTATGGTTGCAGTCGACGACGATGGCGGGATTGGCGAGGGTACGTTCTCCATACAGGTCGAGGACCTTCTTCAGGTTCTCGTAGTGGTAGTTCGGCATGCTTGTGCCGAAATGGTTCACGTAGCCGCGGAGGATGGCATGGGCGAGCGGATTTCCTGTGGTGTGGACTTCCCAGCCATGGAAGAGGAAGTCCTGCTCATTCTGCGCGGCTTCGATGGAGTTCATCATGACGGAGAGGTCGCCGGAGGTCGGATTCTTCATGCCGACAGGGATACCGGCGCCGCTTGCGATCATGCGGTGGAGCTGGTCCTCGACGGAGCGCGCGCCGATCGCACCGTAGGAGAGGAGGTCGGAGAGGTAGCGGTGGTTTTCCGGATAGAGGATCTCTTCAGCACAGGTGAAGCCGGTCTCTTCGATGACGTGGACGTGCATGCGACGGATGGCCTTGATGCCTTCCATCATGTTTTCATTGCCTTCGGGATCCGGCTGGTGGAGCATGCCTTTATAGCCTTTGCCGATGGTTCTCGGCTTATTCGTGTAGACTCTTGGCACAATGAAGAGCTTGTCCTTCACTTCGTCAGCGACTTTCGCAAGTCGTGTGCAGTAGTCGAGGACGGCAGGCTCATTGTCTGCCGAGCAGGGACCGATGATGAGGAGAAGTCGGTCGTCTTTGCCGGTCATGATGTCCTCGATGGCTTGGTCTCTTTCTGCTTTCAGCTTTCTGTATGGTGCGCGCAGCGGGATCTCCTGCTGCACTTCGATCGGTTCCGGCAATTTGCGGACGAATTTCATCTGTTCTTTCATAGGGTTGGCTCCTTTGGGTGGTTGGAAATCGGGTTCAGGATTCAGGGTTAGCCCGGGGCGTGCCCCCCTTTGATTGTTTGCGAAAGAGGTTCAGCGGGTTCAAAGGGTTCAAAGGGTTCAAAGGGTTCAAAGGGGGAAGGTGCGGCGCATTTCGTCATCCTGAGCGGAGAAAAACGTTGTATGTTAGAAAATGGATGATCTGAAACAGGAGAACTGAGTCGAAGGATCTAAACGCCGCGGAGTATAAATAGGGCGATGTCCGAAAGTGAAATTTTAGTCACTAGTCACTCCTAATCCCTGCTTTCAAGCTTTTGAGAGTATCCCTTTCCCGTATCGTCATCCCGAGCGTAGCCGAGGGATCTTTCTAGGGAAACACTGATTAAATCGTTGTCAGATTTCATTCTTGGATTTTTATAC
>ERZ1031467.718-NODE-718-length-10445-cov-17.118094_pt1 | contig 10445 bp, 13 predicted proteins | sample MGYA00517105_ERZ1031467 | MGnify/ENA primary metagenome ERZ1031467 (study PRJEB33719, sample SAMN04261155) | wastewater metagenome | biome: rural village; feature: human; material: feces | host: Homo sapiens | place: El Salvador | collected 2013-01-07 ...
TATCATAACTCCGGTTGTCGTTCTATACCGAATCGGAATCCTCATACAAAACTTCTGATAAAAGATTTTCAAGCCTTTGTTCTGCCATTTCCGGTTTCTTGGAATAGAGCCTTACAATATCTGCCATGTCATTAAAGGCATTAACAGTATGGGTGATCTCCCGGAGAAACATAATCTCGTTATATTCATCATTCGATTCAAACCCCATTACCTTTGCAATATCCGATTCATTCGTGCTGCCCTTGTAATTCTTGCAGGCAAACTGGAATGATTCCAGAAACAGGTTATATTGCTTTAACATTAACAGCAGTAAATCTTTTGAAAAAGCATCTTCCTTTTTACTAAGGTCGAGAGGTAGCTGTTTGAGAATATCGCCCATTGCATCACGAATCTGTAATTCTTTCTTATCCGTAATATCGGTTTCGTATTCATCGGTTTCACCTCTGAGCCATTCAATAGATACATGAAGTGCTTCCGAAAGACCTTCCAGCACCATCTTTTTGGTATTGTCAATCGAACCATTCTCATAACGCAGGATTGTGGAAGCTGTAACTCCCATCTTCTCTGCAACATAAGGCTGTGTCAGATTTAATTCCAGACGACGTTGTTTTGCCCTGCTGCCTATCAGCTTGCGTAGTTCTTTATCTTTCATGCTGATTGCCTCCTTTTTCGGTATGTATGAATTATAGCATGTACCTCACATAATTGCAATATGCAATCTAATGATTAATTTTAAAATTTCATAACGCTTGACAACGCAATATAAAACCGCTATACTAACAGCACAACAAAAATTGCATAATGCAATTTAATAGGAGGTGACAAGATGACGGAAAGAAAGATTGCATTATCCATCGAGGAAGCAGCCGACTATACAGGAATTGGCAGAAATACTTTGAGAAAGCTGGTTGAATGGAAGAAGCTTCCGGTATTAAAGGTCGGAAGAAAAGTCCTTATTAAAACTGACATTCTGGAAAAGTTCATGGAAGCCAACGAGGGGCGAGATCTGAGGGATAAAGGGAATGTAAAAGCTGTCACAAGAAATGTGGCAACTTAAAAAGGCGGCTTCCTACGAAACCGCCAAAGGTTCTATCAGACCGAAGCCATGATATACCTACACGCAAGAGGATTATACCATGTGCTTCTCCTGATATGCAACCGGGAACTGTTGTTTATCGGAAAAAGAAAGGATGAAGATGATATGGCGAAATCAACAAAGACTTATGAAGAAAGAATACGTGCATTAGAGAAAAAGGAACAGGAAAGCATTGAAGCTACAAAAAAGCTCATTGCACAGCGGAAGGAACTGGAAAAGAGAAAGAAAGCGGAAGAAAGTAAAAAACGAACCCACAGGCTCTGTCAGATTGGAGGAGCGGTGGAATCAGTTCTTGGCTGTCCGATTGAGGAGGAAGATTTACCAAAGTTGATAGGCTTCTTAAATAGGCAGGAAACAAACGGGAAATTTTTCTCAAAGGCGATGCAGAAAGAGTCACTTACAGATATGGAGGAAGTGTAATGGCGGAGGGAGTGGGTTTTCCATTCCCTTCATTGCCTTTGAATGAAGGGCGCACTTATGGACAACCAGAGGTCGTCCTTATAAGTTTGCCACAAGTGGCAACCGGTCTGCGCTTACGCTTGCCGGGCTCGTTCCGTCGGCGGGGCTTTCAGCCAGACCTGCTCATGCCGCAGGGGAGACTCTTGCGCAGAGGGCGTTCCGACAGCTTCACTCCTGCCAAACCAGAAGAAGATGATGTCGGAAATCAATGCCGGATACGGCAGAAAGGGGGAATCATAACATGGCGATATTTCATTTTACAGTAAAGATTGTTGGACGCAGTAAAGGAAAATGTGTCATATCCGCATCTGCATATCTTAACGGAGATGTGATGAAGAATGAGGAAACAGGCAGGATCAGCTACTATACTTCCAAAAAGGAAGTCGTCTACACCAGTCTGATGATGTGCGAAAATGCACCTCCTGAATGGCTGCATGTACCGGAAGAAAATATAAAAAGGTTTCAACAGTCTATCCGTTATAAAAGGGCAGGCGATAAGGAAACTGCACTGGAAAAATTTAAAATCACATTTCAGAAACAGCGGCTATGGAATGAGGTATTGAAGATAGAAAAAAATGCAGATGCACAGCTTGGACGCTCATTTGAATTTTCCCTGCCGAAAGAATGGAGCAGACAGGAACAGATTGATTATACAACGGAATATATTCAAAAGACTTTCGTGGATAAGGGAATGTGTGCCGACTGGAGCATACACGATAAGAATGATGGAAACCCGCATGTGCATTTACTTGTAACCATGCGACCGTTCAATCCAGACCATTCATGGGGCAGCAAAGAAGTTAAGGAATGGGATTTTGTCAGAGATACTGACGGAAATATCGTAGTTGATGAATCCCACCCGGACTGGTGGCAGGATAAGAAAAATCCTGACCGGCATGGAATCCGTATTCCGGTACTTGATGAAAACGGAGTACAGAAAGTCGGGGCAAGAAACAGAAAACAATGGAAAAGGGTTCTGACTGACGCTACCGGATGGAACAATCCAAAGAATTGTGAGTTATGGCGAAGCGAATGGGCAAGGATGTGTAACCGACATTTATCCATAGACAATCAGATTGACCACCGCTCTTATGAAAGACAGGGCAAATTAAAAGTCCCTACGATTCATGAGGGTGCGGATGCAAGAAAGATTGAGGAAAAATATCTCACCGGACAGATAAGGAAAGGTTCATGGAAGGTAGAGGAAAACCAGATGATAAAAAAACAAAATGCACTGCTGCAAAAGGTAATCACAACCTTTGGTAAGGTATCCGGTGCATTGTCAATATGGAAGGAGTGGTTGAATGACATTAGAAGAAAGCAAAGAAGTAATTCCCATGATGGAAGCAATGATTACACAGATAGAGGAACAGCAGAATATCATGGCAGAGATGCTTCAGGAAATACAGGAAAAGGACGAGAAGCTGATGTGCTTTCAGGAGCAGGAAGAACGATTGCAGCAATTAGAGAAAGAATTGTCAGAGCTGCTACAAATCTTACCGGATACAGAAGAACTGTTGATGCTTCTGGAAGAAAAGACAGACCAGATACAGAAACTCACAGACGAAAATCAGCAATGGCAGGAATTGGCACAGAAATTGAACAGCGAGAACCGGCTATTGCAGAAACAGAACAGCGAATTACTGAACTTGAACAGCAATTAGAGAAAGGAAGGTTGATTGATGAACGAATTAAGAAACTCAAAGAGCGACGATCAACTGGAAGAACTGCTAATGCTGACGGAGCAGATGCAGGAAGAACTCGACCAGAAAGACCGGACTATCAGGAAACTGAAAGTGCAGCTCGACGAATCGCTGACCTTGAACGAGAGGTTAAACAGCGAGAACAGAGCAGGGAACATTCAAGCCTTAAAGAACGACTTGAGGAAAACAAAAGAATTATTGCAGAGCGAGAAAGAGAAAACGCTCACCGCAAAGGACATGATAGAGGAATGTCGCGATAAGCTAAGACAGGCAGAACAGGAACGGGATTATGCACTCTCCTATCAGAAAAAAGTAGAGATACCGGTTGAAAAGCCGGTACTCTATCAAAAGTGTGGGAACTGTAACCAGACAGCTTATCTGAAAGCCAAGGAAAAGTATGATACGCAGAGAGAAAAACTGGCAGGCAGATATAAAACAAAAACAGCCATGTATGAAGCATTGATGTTTCTGCTGATATGGTATTCCGTATCAACTACTCTTTTTCAGATGATACGGTCAAAAATATTTATTTCTGATTGCGTGGTATTCTTTGATACAATCGCCACTTTTGTACAGACCATTGCCGGCTGGGTTGTACTGATAGGAAAGAACGTGGCACAGATTAGTAATGGAATATCCAATCCTGTCGTTGCCGGAATTATATACTGGCTGATAAGAATACTGATTTGCGGTGGCTGTCTGGTGGGTGCAGGAATACTTTTAGCATTCATCGGGATAAAGATTGCCGGGCTATATAAGAAATACTGCTGGGATATGATTACAATACTGGTAACACTTATAAGCATGGCAACAGCTATCTACTTTGGGAAGTGGATAAAGACAACATTGCCAATCAATCTGCTATTTCTCTTATTATTCGTGCAACTGGTATATGTTGGAATCAGGTGGTATGTAAAGGGATGGCGAGAAACAAGGGGATATCATTAAAACAAAAATACCGATATTTTATTGGTACTATATGTCTTTACTTTCGTGCTAATATATATTATCATATTAGCACGAAAGGAGAAAACATATGACTCAGTTTGAAAAATTAGATTTGTTGTTGCGTGAATGTGGAGGGACAATTCAGACATTTCAAGTTCTAAATAATGGAATTAGTAAGTCTGTGTTTTATGCATATGTGAAGGAACGAGGATTAGAACAAGCTGCTCATGGTGTGTATGTATCGCCGGATACGTGGACAGATGCAATGTACCTTTTGCATTTACGTTGTGGTCAAGCTGTATTTTCTCATGAAACTGCATTGTTTTTTCATGATTTAACGGACAGAGAGCCTTTGAAATACACCATAACAGTAAGAACTGGATATAATCCAAGTCGTTTGCAGGAAGACGGTTTTCAAGTGTACACAGTAAAAAAGGATTTACATGAAATAGGAATCATAGCTATGCAGACATCATTCGGACATTCCGTTCCCGTTTATGACATGGAGAGAACAATTTGTGATCTGCTTCGTAGCAGAAAAAATGTTGAAATGCAAGTCTTTCAAGACGCATTGAAACAATATGCAAAACGTAAGGATAAAAACTTACGGATGCTTATGAAATACGCAGCTATGTTTCATGTTGAAAACATACTTAGACCATATTTGGAGGTGTTACTTTAGATGATAACAACGGCAAGACAATTAAAGGATTTAATTCGTAATATGTCAAAGAAAAAATCCGCAGATGCACAGATTTTGATGCGGAATTATATGATGGAACGTTTTTTAGAACGAATTTCTTTATCAGAGTATAAAAACCAGTTTATATTAAAAGGTGGAATGCTTGTGGCGGCAATGGTTGGTCTGGATGCCAGAGCTACTATGGATCTGGATGCTACCATAAAAGGCACTAATGTTAGTGTGGAGGATGTAGAAATGATTATATCCCAAATTATATCAATTCCACTGGACGATGGTGTTTCATTTCGGGTCAAACGGATATCGGAAATCATGGAAGAAGCAGATTATCCTGGTGTTCGTGTAAGCATGGAAACGAAATTTGATGGTGTAATCACACCATTAAAGATTGATATTTCTACAGGGGATGTAATTACACCAAGAGAAATCAAGTACAAATTTAATCTTATGCTTGAAGACCGCACTATTGAGGTATGGGCATATAATCTGGAAACGGTATTGGCTGAAAAATTGGAAACTGTTGTTAGTCGAAACGTTACAAATACACGAATGAGAGATTTTTATGATATTTATATTTTACAAAAGTTGTATGGAGAACAACTCCAAAAACAAGTTTTATGGACTGCACTTGTGGCTACAGCCAAAAAAAGGGGAACATTAGACCTGATAGAAGCTGAGGATATAAGAGAAATATTTGATGAAATTGAATCAAGTCCGGTTATGGAGACCTTATGGAAAACATATCAAAAAAATTATTCTTATGCTGCTGATATTTCATGGCATGCAATTGTGAAGTCAATCTGTGCATTATATGGAAGTATATTGGAGAATATGTATGACACATAAAAAAATGATATGTAATTTACGTTAGCATTTTGAGTTGCCTAAATTCGAAAGTTAGGAAAATCTTAATAATTTCTCAGGCAATCCATTGTGAATTTAGATGTTGTATTTGCTATACTTAATTGGAAATATGAGCAAAGGAGTTGAAAATATGTCTGAAAAGATATTGATTATAGATGACGAGCAAGATATAGCGGATCTGTTGGAGGTCTACTTGAAAAACGAAAATTACGTCGTTCATAAATTTTACTGCGCAACGGATGCCATGTCGTGTATTGAAAGCGGCGACATTGATCTTGCCATTCTGGATATTATGCTCCCGGATATGAACGGCTTTTCACTTTGCCAGCTTATCCGAAAGAAATACACTTATCCAATCATAATGCTAACGGCTAAAATTGAGGAAACGGATAAAATAACGGGGCTGACATTGGGAGCGGACGATTATGTGACAAAACCTTTTCGCCCACTTGAAGTAGTTGCCAGAGTGAAAGCGCAGTTAAGACGTTACAAGAAATATTCGCCCGGTATCATCACAGAGAAAGTTCCATCGGAGCTTTCCTATAACAAATTGTGCTTGAATGTGCAGACCCACGAATGTTTGTTGGAGGGGGAACCTGTTTCTCTAACCCCGACAGAGTTTTCTATTCTCCACGTCCTTTTGTCAAGTGCTGGAAATGTTGTAAGCATTGAGGAACTGTTTCATGCGGTTTGGAAAGATGAATACTACTCTAAAAACAGCAGCACAATTACTGTGCATATCCGGCACCTGCGCGAGAAACTGAACGATACTTCCGATACTCCGCAGTATATTAAAACGATTTGGGGTGTCGGCTACAAAATTTAAGCGAAAGGAGAACACTATGAAGAGAAAATCAAATTGTTTGGCAACTATTTTATTCTTAATTTATCTGGCACTTCTGGTTTGGATCATACTGTTCAAACTACAGTTTTCAATCAGTGATCTTGATAAAGTAAGAAGTATAAACCTTATTCCTTTTCACTATGACAAAGAAGTTGGCGCAGCATTTCACTTAACAGAGGTACTCGAAAATTTCTTGATTTTTGTTCCTATGGGCATTTATCTTCAAATGCTTCTGCCAAGAACAAAATTATATGTGAAGTTCATGCTGATTGCTGGAACAAGTTTTTTATTGGAAACTATGCAGTATATCTTAGCAGTCGGACGTTCTGATATTACTGATGTACTCACAAATACGGCAGGTGGTCTTTTGGGACTTGCTGTATATTCGATGGCAGCCCGGTTAATCGGAAATAGAATAAAAGCAAACAGACTGTTTTCCATTCTGGCAGGCATAGTAAGTGTTGTCGTGATTGGCCTACTTGGTCTTCTTCTGTTTGCTAATCGGTAGGAGGTGTATTCTCATGTCGAAGAAAGAAATGACAACAGAAAAGCGCCTTAAAGTGCGCTTATATCTATCATTGCTGGTTTATACCGTTGTTGGATATGGTTTGACCCTTATCTTGGACTACATCTTTTCAAAATTTGACAACGATATTTTTGCATGGATCTACTGGCGGCTTGATCTGCTTTTTATTTTGTATCTGATGATCGGCTTTGTATGTATCTTCAATTACTATTGGAAAAAGCCGTGGGGCTATCTGGATGAAGTAATTGATGCGACCCAAACGGTCTATGAGCAGAACAATCATACCGTATCATTGTCTGACCCGCTGAAAGAACTGGAGGAACAGCTCAATCAGATCAAAATGTCTGTTCTGTTAAGCAAGCAGGCTGCAAAGCAGGCAGAAGAAAAGAAAAATGAAATTGTCATGTACCTGGCACATGATATACGCACCCCTCTCACAACGGTAATCGGCTATTTGAGCCTGCTCCATGAAGCCCCTGACATGCCTGAACAGCAAAAGGAAAAGTATGTAAAAGTTGCGTTGAATAAGGCAGAACGCCTTGAAAAGCTCATCAATGAACTTTTTGAAATTACCAAGTACAATGCACATACGGTCATTATCAAAAAAGAAAATGTAGATTTACATTGTTTGATTGCGCAGGTAATAGATGAAATATACCCGACACTCTCTGCAAATGGCAACACGGCGGTATTTACTGCGGAGGACAACTTATCTGTGAATGCTGATCCCGAAAAGCTGGCGAGAGTTTTCAGTAACCTTTTACGAAATGCTGCGTCATACAGTTACCCGCAGACAGAAATCACTATATCCGCCAAACGGTTAGAGCATGATATTCAGATCACTTTTGAAAATCGTGGAAAAACAATTCCACAGGAACAGCTTAACAGTATATTTGAAAAATTCAATCGCTTGGATGATGCTCGGCTCTCTAACACAGGTGGTGCGGGACTTGGTCTTTCTATTGCGGAAGAAATTATACATTTACATGGTGGAAAGATTACTGCATCCAGTCAAAACGAAACCATAGACTTTGTGATTACATTACCCCTTTCCGCTTAGGAAAATAAGAATGTGATCTTAGGAATTACTTAGGAATTTAAGCGTATGATTTTTGAGATTGAAAAGCCTTTGTTCGGTACAATGATTATCGAACAAGGGCTTTTTATTGTTCAGTCGAAGCAAAAGAAAGGAGTGTAAGCATGGAACTGAAAATAGAGCATTTAAGCAAGCAGTTCAAAGACAAAACAGCAGTAAATGATGTCAATCTGACATTGACTCCCGGCATTTGGGGACTTTTGGGAGCGAATGGTGCAGGGAAAACCACGCTCATGCGCATGATTGCTGATATTATGACACCAACCAACGGAGCGGTTTACTATGACGGAAAAGACATTCGAGAGTTAGGTGAAGTCTACCGAAGCAAGTTTGGCTTTCTGCCGCAGGATTTTGGGTATCACCGGGATTTTACGGTCAAAGATTATTTGGAGTATATGGCTGCGCTGAAAGATATTCCTACAAGGGCAACTACCAAAAAGATCAATCATTTGTTGGACTTTCTTTCGCTCTCCGATGTGAAAAAGAAAAAAATTTCCAATCTGTCAGGCGGCATGAAGCGTCGTGTTGGTATTGCGCAGGCTATGTTGAATGACCCGGAGATACTTGTCATGGACGAACCGACAGCAGGACTCGATCCCGGAGAGCGCGTGCGTCTGCGGAATTTCATTTCCGAGTTTTCGCATGATCGAATCGTGTTGATTTCCACCCATATCGTATCTGACATAGAATATATTTCTACGCGCAACGCAATTATGAAAGCCGGAGAAATTGTTGATGTCGGAACTACCGCAGAACTTGTCAAGCAGATTGAGGGCAAGGTTTGGAATTGCACAATTCCGGCCTCAAAGCTGCCGGAATGTGAAATGCGGCTGCACATTATCAATCAGCGAGGCGAAGATCACAATCAGGTTTCTATTCGTTATCTGTCCGAACACTCGGAAATTGATGGATCTGTTACAACGGAACCACGATTGGAAGATCTGTATCTGTGGTTGTTTCCGCAGACAGACTTGGAAAAGGAGGAGAGATAATATGCGACTCTTTAGACTTGAAATAAAACGTATTTTGAAGTCACGGCGCACCCTGATTATACTTGCAATCGCACTTTTGCTTTCCGTAGCCATGGCATACCTGCCTATTTCATTTGAGGGTATTAACCGTCCAAACGAAGATGGCGCGGTTACAGAATTAGACGGCTTGGCAGCGATCAAGTACAAACAAGATTTATATAAAGCATCCGCTGGTGAAGTGACCCCGGATAGGATCAAATCGGCTTTGGAAACTTATCAAAGCTGCGTTCGAGAATATGGGCCAGTCGAGGAAGATGGCTTTCCTCTGGCTGTATATATTGAAAAAATCGTCCCGTTCCGTCACTTGCTGATGGGTCTGTCCGAAGCGTTTGCTGATCCATTAACAGGCATTGGTGCTGATTTAATGGATATTGACCCGAATGACATTGACGGAGCCTATTATGAAAAGTGCGCAGAACATTTACAGGATGTCATGCGGAATGAACAAAGAGAAAACGAAACCGCACAACAGAAAGCTCTTGAAAAATATTCAGAACTTGATACGCCATTTTATCTTCATTCTGGAATTTCTAAAGATGCATTTGATTATATTGAGTTTTATATTTTGTCCCTTGCTATTTTGTGCGTGGCAATCGCAGCTCCTACTTTTGCTGGAGAATATCAAACGGGCGGTGACAGTATCCTGCGAACCACCCAATATGGGCGTAAACAATTAGCAATTACCAAAATTCTGGCGGCATTTACACTTTTCGTTGTTACTTTCCTTGTCGGGATCACGGTACACATTCTGATTTTAGATGCAGCGTTCGGGACGGATTGCTTAAAAACATCGTTTCAGATGCGATACTCTATCATTAATCTGCCAAACATCAATCTGGGGCAGTTGCAGATAATTCTCGCAGCAGCGGGCTTACTTTCTGTATTAGCAATGGTTAGCTGTACGTTGTTCCTGTCTGCAAAATGTAAAGACACATTGACAGTTTTGCTGATCTCTATTGTAGTTCTTCTCATGCCGCTTTTTGCTTATGTGGCGATGGGAGCAACATGGCTCTCTACCATACTTCCATCTGCCGGAATTGGTATGCAGAACAATTTCCTTTCTCAGCTTGCAGATTTCAATTACCTGAATATCAGTGGAATGAGTTTCTGGACACCGCATGTTATTTTGATTTCGGCAGGAATTGAATTATTTGTGTTTACATTCTTGGCGATTCATT
>ERZ1031467.719-NODE-719-length-10442-cov-5.909213_pt1 | contig 10442 bp, 8 predicted proteins | sample MGYA00517105_ERZ1031467 | MGnify/ENA primary metagenome ERZ1031467 (study PRJEB33719, sample SAMN04261155) | wastewater metagenome | biome: rural village; feature: human; material: feces | host: Homo sapiens | place: El Salvador | collected 2013-01-07 ...
GTTTTTTGTTATGACATGAGAACATGAGGACATGTTTTTGGGTTAAGACATGGGAACGGGAGAACATGGTTTTTGGTTAAGACATGGGAACGGGAGGACATGTTTTTTTTAAGACATGAGAACATAAGAACATGTTTTTTGTTAAGACATGAGAACATAAGAACATGGGTTTTTGTTAAGACATGAGAGCATGAGGTTTGGGTTGGGCTTAGACCAACATTTGTTGCTTGCTGTATTTTCGGGATGTCTGTAAAAAAACAATCGGTCAAGCAAAGGCCGGTATGGGTGTGGCTCTTTGCTTGACCGATTGGAATAATTATGTGATAAGATGTGGGATGAGCTTATTTGTTGACAAACTGGCGGTCGGTTACCATCTGGCGCTTAGTGAGGATACCTTCGGCATATTCCTTTGGCGACATGCCACGATTGTTCTTAAAGCAGCGGTTGAAGTAGGGCACGTCGTTGAAGCCTACCATATAGCATACCTCTGTAACATTGAATGAGCCCTGGCGCAGCAAGTAGCAGGCGCGGTCTACACGCAACTTGTTGAGGTAGGTGATGTAGGTCTGTCCGGTAGCCTTCTTGAAGAAGGTGCAGAATGAAGAGCGGTTCATGCCTACATACTCGGCTATCATGTCAATGGTTATGGTGCGCGCGTAGTGCGACTGTGTAAAGTCCTTGATACGCTTAATACGCTCGGATGTGCGGTCGTTCTCGGAGAATCGTCCTACCACCGTGGCCTGCTGCTCGCGCTTAGACAATAGCAGCAACATACGGAAGAAGTATGGCAAGAGCTCGCTTTCTTCCTCTTTTGTCATTTTAGACATCAAGTCGGCCAAGACCTTAGTTGTGTTCTCGTCGAACGATAGTACCGACGATATTGATTTGACGCGCTCCAGTCGGTCGGTAAGCTCGGGGAAGGCGCTTACGCAACGGTCTATGAACTCTGTCTTGAATGTGAGCGTATAGTGACCTATCAATCCATCCTCGTCCACACAGTCTTCGTCGAACTTCCAGCAATGTGGAATGTGTGGAGGGACAAATGCAAGGCTACCTGCGGCGAAGTCTTTCTCCGAATCGCCGAGTACACATTTGCCACGTCCAAAAACAACATATGTGAGCTCCCAAGAATCTTGACGATGTAGAGGAAGTTGCTCACATGGTTTCATTCTCTTGTATTCAAATTTATACAAATCCATATTGTAGTAATTCTTTGTTCCTTTTATTTAATATTAGTGTTGATTATGCAAAGATATTTAGATAGCTCCATATCTCTTGCAAAAATACGATTAAAAGTTCATATCATCTTATTTTGTTTACCTTTAAAAGGTTTTTATCGTATTGTTTATGATCCCAACATACTAAAGTTTTGTTATTTATATTCAGTTGTTATATCATTTGTACACAGATTGATGATATTTATGCCAAAGATACAACTTTCTGTATATACTAACAAAAATATTGGCTAAATTTAAGACTTATTATCGTTTTGGCTCGTATTTTATACGATTCTGATAATCGTAGATTACATTTTACACTAAAAATAGTCTAATTAACTACAAAGGTATAAAAAATATTGGAATCCATTATACTCTTTATCAAATTAATTTATAAATTTGTAGAAATCTTAAACAACTGCACATTATGAAATATGCCGAATATATCAAACAGATAGAGATTGAGTCGCTTTGGAGCGGACGTCGCCATGTGGTGTGGAACTTGGACCGTCAGGTGAACATACTAAGTGGTATAAACGGTGTGGGCAAGAGTACCATACTGAACAAGGTGGTAAAGGGGCTTGCGTCGGGTGGCGAATTTCCAAGTCACATGCTAAAAGGTGTGCACCTTATAGTAGAGCCAGAGGATGCCAAATGGATAAGATATGATGTGATACGCTCTTTTGACAGACCTATACTGAATCTTGACGCTGTGGGCAAGCTGAACACAGCCTTGAGCGACCTGACAACCGAGCTTGACTTGCAACTGTTCTTTCTTCAGCGCAAGTATCTTGACTATCAGGTAAACATTGGCAACCGTATTATAGCCTGTCTGCAAAGCGGAGACGCCGACACGGCACTAAAGGCACAGAAGATATCAGAGCCGAAGAAGACGTTCCAGGACCTTATAGACGACTTGTTTGCAGAGACTGGAAAGCGCATTGTACGTACCGAGAACGAGATAAGATTCTCGCAAATAGGCGAGACGCTAACGCCTTATCAGTTGTCGAGCGGCGAGAAGCAGATGCTTGTGATAATGCTTACGGTGCTTGTGGAGGACCAGCAACCATACGTGCTCTTTATGGACGAGCCCGAGGTGAGCCTGCATGTGGACTGGCAGCAGAGGCTGATAGACCTTATTCTGACACTTAACCCCAACGTGCAGATAATATTGACCACGCACTCGCCAGCCGTGATAATGAACGGATGGGCCGACAGAGTGACAGAAGTGAGCGATATTACTGACCAAATCTAAGGATTATGGCTAAACGACTCCGCGACAGCATAACGTCGCAATATATAGAAGCCGCCAACCGCCTTAACTCGCAGAAGGCGCGCCGACGCATCGTGGCATATGTAGAGAGCTATGATGACGTGTTCTTTTGGCGTGCAATATTGAACCGTTTTGAGAATGATGAGCGCTACTTTGAGGTGATGTTGCCATCAAGGTTGGAGCATCTTGAACGCGGCAAGAAGGCGGCTATAATGAGTCTGATATCTGGTGGCGCCATTGGCAAGGATATGATAGCGTGTGTGGATGCCGACTACGACTATCTGCAACAGGGCGCTACACCTACGTCGAAAACCATATTGGAGAGTCCATACATATTCCATACTTATGCCTATGCCATAGAGAATATGCAATGTTATGCCCCATCGCTGCATGATATATGTGTGGCTGTAACGCTGAACGACAGCTCAAAATTCAACTTCGAGACATTTCTGAGCGAGTTCTCTACAGCTATATTCCCGCTGTTTGTATGGAATATATGGTCGTATCGCACATCGTCTACGCAGAAGTTTTCGATAACCGACTTTCTTCGTGCCATAGAGATGGGCAATATATCGCCCGATACGGCAGCCGAACAGCTTGCCACATTGCGCCGTAGAGTAGGCCACCGCATCAACATCTTGCAGCGTCAGCATCCGGATGCCAAGGAGAGTTATCTCAAGATAAAGGAAGAGCTGAAGCAGCTGGGGGTGGTTCCGGCGCAGACATACATGTATATTCAGGGCCATTTCCTGTTCGACAAGATTGTTTTGCCACTGTTAAAGAAGGTGTGCAACCAGCTTATGCGTGAGCGTGAGCGCGAAATCTCGAGCCAGAGTGTTCACTCCACACAGTACAACAACGAGATGTCGTGCTACTCGTCGAGCGTTGCGGATGTGCAGCTTATGATGAGACGCAATATTGGGTTTACGGCTTCGGAACAGTATAAGAGGATTGTGGCAGACCTGGAAAAAAGGATAGAATGATGGCGGTTGTTGATATAAACGATGGCGATTGTTTATATACGATGGCGATTGTTGATATAAATGATACTATTAGTTGATATAGATGCTATGGTTTTGCACTAAAAATTCAGTATTTTTTTGTACCTTTGTGCTCGATTATAGTATTGCAATATAAAGACATGAAGTTATATAGTGATGCCGAACTGGCACAGATACTCGACAAGAAGATTTTTCATAAGATAGGCGAAGTGGCCGACGAGATGCATGTAGAGTGTTATCTTGTAGGCGGATACGTACGCGATATATTCCTGGAACGACCTACCAACGACATAGATGTTGTGGTGGTAGGCAGCGGCATTGATGTGGCAAAGGCTCTGCAAAAGAAACTTGGCGTAAATCCAAAGAATGGCAAGCCGCGTGCACATTTGGCTGTATACCGCAACTTCGGCACAGCCCAGGTTAAGTATTATGACACGGAAGTGGAATTTGTAGGGGCACGTCGCGAGAGTTACGACCGCAACTCGCGCAAGCCAGTTGTTGAGGATGGCACACTGGAAGACGATCAGAACCGTAGAGACTTTACTATAAACGCCATGGCTGTATGTTTGAACAAGGACCGTTTTGGCGAATTGGTAGACCCTTTTGACGGTATCTACGACCTTGAAGACGGTATTATACGCACACCACTCGACCCTGACATTACATTCTCTGACGACCCATTGCGCATGATGAGATGTGTAAGGTTCTCGGCACAGCTGCGCTTCTTTATCGACGAGGAAACATTCGACGCCCTTGGACGTAATGCCGAGCGCATAAAGATTGTAAGTGGCGAGCGCATAGCCGATGAGCTGAACAAGATAATGAAGACACCTCAGCCCAGTAGAGGATTTGTGGAATTGCAGCGATGCGGACTGTTGCAACTTATTATTCCTGAGCTTGCAGCCCTTGATGTGGTGGAGACACGCAACGGAAGAGCACATAAGAACAACTTCTACCATACGCTGGAGGTGGTGGACAATGTGGCAAAGAACAGCGACAACCTATGGTTGCGTTGGGCGGCTTTGTTCCACGATATAGGCAAGCCTAAGTCGAAACGATGGGAACCGGCTGCTGGTTGGACATTCCATAACCACAACTATCTTGGCGCAAAGATGATACCATCGATATTCCGACGCATGAAGTTGCCTATGGATGCCAAGATGAAGTATGTGGAGAAACTTGTGGACCTGCACATGCGCCCAATAGTAATAGCCGACGAGGAGGTGACCGACTCGGCTGTAAGACGACTGATGAACGATGCTGGCGACGATATCGACGACTTGATGACTCTGTGCGAGGCCGATATCACATCGAAGAACGAGGTGAGGAAGAAGCAATTTAGAGAAAACTTCCGCATGGTGCGCGAGAAACTTGCCGACCTTAAGGAACGCGACTATAAACGTCTGCTGCAACCCGTAGTAGACGGCAACGAGATAATGGAACTGTTTGGACTGAAGCCTTGTAGGGAGGTAGGACAGCTAAAACAATATCTTAAGGACGCTGTACTGGACAATAGAGTGGCCAACGAACACGAGCCGCTTATGGAGTTGCTTACAGCCAAAGCCAAAGAAATGGGACTTGAGCCATTGCCTAAAGCATAATGGCAATAGGCTCAACCCTAAATTATTTAATCCTTTTGTCGCAAAAGCGTATTTATATATAAAAAAAGTAGTAACTTTGCAGACAAATCAGAAATTAATTTCCAAAACACTATACAAGCAGTATGATTTTATTTTTCATGACTCCAAGCAAGAGCGTGATTGCCACAGAAGTGGATCACAAGCTCTCTCAAGACGAGATCAATGAACTGTGTTGGCTTTACGGCGGTGCCACTCTCATAGAGGGTGAGACTGTCGAAGGATTCTTTGTGGGTCCACGCCGCGAAATGATTACTCCATGGAGTACGAATGCCGTAGAGATAACTCAGAATATGAGCCTCCACGGCATTTCGCGTATTGAGGAGTACTTCCCAGTAAGCTCGAAGGATGCCGACCACGACCCGATGCTTCAACGCATGTATGAAGGTTTGGATCAGACTGTTTTTACAGTCAATCATCAACCTGAACCAATCAAGCGTGTAGAGAACATCGAGGAGTACAACGAGCAGGAAGGTTTGGCTCTATCGTCAGAGGAGATTGAGTATCTCCACAAGATAGAGAAGGAACTTGGTCGTCCATTGACCGACTCAGAAATCTTCGGTTTCGCACAGATCAACTCAGAGCATTGTCGCCACAAGATATTTGGCGGCACATTCATCATCGACGGCAAAGAGATGGAGTCGTCGCTGTTTGCTATGATTAAGCAGACCACAAAGGAGAACCCAAATAAGATTCTCTCTGCTTATAAGGATAATGTGGCTTTTGCCCAGGGTCCAGTTGTGGAGCAGTTTGCACCAAAGGACCAGTCAACATCTGATTATTTCCAGGTGAAGGACATTGAGAGCGTAATCTCTCTTAAGGCAGAGACCCACAACTTCCCAACTACTGTAGAGCCTTTCAACGGTGCTGCTACTGGTACAGGTGGTGAGATTCGCGACCGTATGGGTGGTGGTGTTGGCTCATGGCCTATTGCAGGTACAGCTGTATACATGACAGCTTACCCGCGTCTTAAGGACGACGACAACCTGACACGCGATTGGGAGGACATTATGCCCGTGCGCAAATGGTTGTATCAGACACCTGAGCAGATTCTTATTAAGGCTTCTAATGGTGCATCAGACTTCGGTAACAAGTTCGGTCAGCCACTTATCACCGGTTCGGTACTTACATTCGAGCATCAGGAAGGCGAGGAGAAATATGCATATGACAAGGTTATCATGCTTGCAGGTGGCGTAGGCTACGGCACCAAGCGCGACTGCCTCAAGAAGGAACCACAGAAGGGCAACAAGGTTGTTGTAGTAGGTGGCGACAACTATCGTATCGGTCTTGGCGGTGGCTCTGTATCATCAGTAGACACTGGTCGTTATTCAAACGGTATCGAGCTTAATGCTGTTCAGCGTGCCAACCCAGAGATGCAGAAGCGTGCATATAACTTGGTTCGCGCTCTTTGCGAGGAAGATGTCAACCCTGTAGTTAGTATCCATGACCATGGATCAGCAGGTCACCTCAACTGTCTCTCGGAGCTTGTTGAGGAGTGTGGCGGAGAGATTGACATGACTAAGTTGCCTATCGGCGACAAGACACTTTCGTCAAAGGAAATCATTGCCAACGAGAGCCAGGAGCGTATGGGCTTGCTCATCGACGAGAAACATATCGACCACGTGCGCCGCATTGCAGAGCGCGAGCGTGCTCCGCTATATGTTGTGGGCGAGACTACTGGCGATGCCCACTTCTCATTCAAGCAGGGCGACGGCGTGAAGCCTTTCGACCTCGACGTGGCTCAGATGTTCGGTCACTCACCAAAGACCATTATGCGCGACGAGACCGTAGAGCGTCACTACAAGGATGCTGAATATACTCATGAGGAAACTTCGGAGAATGGCAAGGACGACGTTCTCGACAAATATGTAAGTCGTGTATTGCAGCTTGAGGCAGTGGCATGTAAGGATTGGTTGACAAATAAGGTTGACCGCTCGGTAACTGGTAAGATTGCACGCCAGCAGTGCCAAGGCGAGATACAGTTGCCACTTTCTGACTGTGGTGTTGTAGCTCTCGACTACCGTGGCAAGAATGGTATCGCTACTGCTCTTGGACATGCACCTCAGGCTGGTTTGGCTTCACCCGAGGCTGGATCTGTATTATCTGTAGCCGAGGCCCTTACCAACATCGTTTGGGCTCCTTTGGCCGATGGCATGAACAGCCTTTCACTCTCAGCCAACTGGATGTGGCCTTGCCGCTCGCAGAAGGGCGAGGATGCTCGTCTCTACAGTGCTGTTAAGGCATTGAGCGAGTTCTGCTTGGCATTGAAGGTAAATGTTCCTACCGGTAAGGACTCTCTGTCGTTGAGCCAGCAGTATCCTAACGGCGAGAAGATTATATCTCCGGGAACCGTTATCGTAAGCGCAGGTGGCGAGGTTTCAGACATCCGTAAAGTTGTTTCGCCAGTTCTCGTGAACGACAAGAACTCTTCACTCTATCATATCGATTTCTCATTCGACGAGCAGCGTCTTGGTGGTAGCGCTTTCGCACAGAGCCTTGGCTTCGTGGGCGATGATGTTCCTACCGTAAAGAACCCAGAATACTTTGCCGACTGTTTCAATGCAGTTCAGGACATGATAGAGAAGGGATGGATTATGGCAGGACATGACATCTCGGCAGGTGGTCTTATTACTACATTGCTTGAAATGTGCTTCGCCAACAAGGAAGGCGGTATGAGCATCAACCTCCATAATCTTGCAGGCAACGACATCATAAAGATGTTGCTTGCTGAGAATCCGGGTGTTGTTATTCAGGTTTCGGATAAGTACAAGGATGAGTTCAAGGAGTATATGGAGGATAACGGTATAGGCTACGCAAAGATTGGTTATCCAACTCCGTCAGAGCGCACCATCGTTATCAAGAAGGACGAGTATACTCATACCTTCGATATCGACGCTTTGCGCGATACATGGTATAAGACTTCTTACTTGCTCGACCGTGACCAGAGCTTCAACGGATGTGCTGCTAAGCGTCGCGACAATTACAAGAAACAGCCATTGGAGATGAAGTTCCACGACTCATTCAAGGGCTCTCTTGAGAGCTACGGCATCTCTGCCGACCGCCGCACAGCATCAGGCATCAAGGCTGCCATCATCCGTGAAAAGGGTACAAATGGTGAGCGCGAGATGGCTTACTCACTCTATCTTGCTGGCTTCGATGTTAAGGACGTTATGATGACCGACCTTATCACTGGTCGCGAGACTCTTGAGGATGTAAACATGATTGTGTTCTGTGGTGGATTCTCTAACTCGGACGTTCTTGGTTCGGCTAAGGGTTGGGCTGGCGCATTCCTCTTCAACCCGAAGGCTAAGGAGGCTCTCGACAAGTTCTATGCTCGCAAGGATACTCTATCACTTGGTATCTGCAACGGTTGCCAGCTTATGGTTGAGCTCAACCTTATCAATCCTGAGCACGAGAAACGCACACGCATGTTGCACAACAACTCGCACAAGTTTGAGAGCACATTCCTTGGCTTGGAGATTCCGCAAAACAACAGCGTGATGTTCTCTTCACTCAGCGGCGACAAACTTGGCATCTGGGTAGCTCACGGCGAGGGCAAGTTCTCATTGCCTGAGTCAGAGGACAAGTATAATGTTGTGGCTCGCTACAACTATGCAGAATATCCTGGCAACCCGAATGGTTCTGACTACAATGTAGCTGGTATCTGCTCGGCAGATGGTCGCCATTTGGCTATGATGCCTCACTTGGAGCGTGCCATCTTCCCATGGCAGAACGCTTGGTATCCTGCAGAGCATCGTCAGGATGACGTAACTCCTTGGATAGAGGCTTTCGTAAATGCACGTAAGTGGATTGAGAATAATAAGTAATAGATAATAATAAGATCCCACTCCCAACCCTCCCTCTGAAGGGAGGGAGCGGTATGCATATACTGCTTGTTGGGAGTGGGACTTATTATATATATGGAATTGGTTTTATATGAATTTTGATTTATTCCGCACTTTCTTCAAGATAGGACTTACCAACTTCGGTGGTGGCAATGTAATGACACATACCATAAAAACCATATTGGTTGACCGTCGCAAATGGTTGACACAAGAGGAGTTTGCCGACTTACTTGTAATGGCACAGACAGCACCAGGAGTACAGGCTATAAACCTTAGCGTCTTCGTTGGCTATAAGTTGAAGAAATTGTCAGGAGCCGTATGTTCTACACTTGGCGTTGTTCTGCCTTCGCTGCTAATCATACTGCTCGTGACATTGCTCTACAACAAGCTTAAGGACTACGCTGTAGTGGCATCTGTATTCAATGGTATACGTCCTGCCATCGTAGCTATTGTGGCTATCCCCGTGTTCCGACTGGCTGATGCGGCACGTATAGGTTGGACCAACTTCTGGATTCCTATAGCCAGTGCCTTGCTTATATATATAATAGGTGTAAATCCGATATATGTGCTTGTGGCTGCCGGTATGGGTGGTTACTTGTATGGGTTGCTTGTTAAACCAACGGAATAGGAATATGGAACTTTGAGTTTTTCAACATTCCAAACTCAACATTGCGCAAAGCGCAACAATTCAACTATCAAAACTCAAAACACAATATGCTTTTTCTACAACTCTTTTATACGTTCTTCAAGATAGGACTCTTTAGTTTCGGCGGAGCATACAGTATGTTTGCTCTTATGCAAGACGAGATAGTATACCGTCAGACACTGATGTCGTCGGCAGAGTTTCTCAATCTAATGTCGTTAGGACAGTTAACACCTGGTTCTACATGCATAAATGCCGCTACCTATTGTGGCTATACTGTGGTGCATAATGCCGGTATGGGTGCCGGTATGGCTGTGCTTGGCAGCATTACAGCATTAATAGCACTATTGTTGCCTTCGTTTATAATCGCCACAGTCTTTTGCCGTCTACTAATGCGTTATGTAAAGTCGCCCGTCATGCTAAGCATTATGAGTGGGCTGCGTCCTGCAGTAGTAGGATTAATGCTTGCAGCAGTATCCTTTGGATTATTCAACAAAGAAAACTTCTCGTCTTTAGACGTCAATCCATGGTACTTTTGTGTAAATATGTTTATACTCATTGCCAGCTTCATAGGTATAGCATTTATGCGCATCAGTCCAATACGTATGATATGCTGGGCAGCGTTTGCAGGATTGATGTTGCTATAAAGACAACGCGACAATACAGTTAATAAAAAAGCGATATGTTGTCTTGCAAGAATGTCAAGACAATAAAAAAAAGGCGGTTTGTAAGTGCTTCTAACACTTGCAAACCGCCTTTAGGTTTTATGTTAATATATCATCTATGGGCTTTTAAAAGCCTATTGGTATGAGTTTACATCATGCCA